>Ga0180430_10001914_pt1 | contig 19519 bp, 17 predicted proteins | sample SS_ome_9_FD_132999 | JGI IMG/M metagenome (GOLD analysis project Ga0180430, IMG submission 132999) | Hypersaline lake sediment archaeal communities from the Salton Sea, California, USA - SS_1_S_2 metaG | ecosystem: Environmental > Aquatic > Non-marine Saline and Alkaline > Hypersaline >... | reverse complement strand
TAAAAATGGAAAGGCTGGATTTATAAGCGGAATTTTATGGGGAGGCGGACTCTTTATTCTCTATTTTTTCTTTCTCCGTGGCGAAAATGTCCTGAGCGAATCTCTGGCCAATTCCATCAAGGGTTTCACCATTTCCAGTGCCCTGGTGGGATGTATTATCGGAGCCTCCCTGGGAGGATATATCGGGCAGAGCCTGGGAAGAAAGCGGGGACTGATCCTGGCTGCCATCCTATTCCTGATTTCAGCCCTGGGATCGGCCATGCCTGAACAGCTGAATTTCATGGGACTTTCCACCATCAGCTCCTTTATCTTCTACCGGATTACCGGGGGGATTGGTGTGGGTCTGGCGTCCATGCTCTCGCCCATGTATATTGCCGAGATAGCACCGGCCAAGATTCGTGGCAAGCTGGTCAGCTGGAACCAGTTCGCCATAATTTTTGGCATGGTAGTCGTTTACTTTGTCAACTACTCCATCGCCAGGGGCCAGGCAGACGATTGGATCAACAGCACCGGCTGGCGCTGGATGTTCGGCTCAGAGACCATCCCGGCCATCCTCTTCCTGCTCCTGCTCTTTTTTGTACCCGAATCGCCCCGTTTCCTTGTGCTTAAGAAACAGGAAAGCAGGGCGCTTCAGCTGCTGCAAAAAATCAATCCCGCCAGTGCAGATGAGGTCCTGTCCGATATAAAAGCATCCTTAACAGAGAAACGTGTTCCCTGGCTGACTTTCGGGGGACTGGTCATTGTGGTGGGCATTCTGCTTTCGGTGTTCCAGCAATTTGTGGGCATCAATGTGGTGCTCTACTATGCCGGAGATATTTTCAGGAGCATGGGAGCGGGGAACGATTCATCCCTCTTGCAGACCATTGTGGTCGGACTGGTGAACCTCACCTTTACCGTGGTGGCCATTTTTACGGTGGATCGCTTTGGAAGAAAACCGCTGATGGTAATAGGTGCCGTAGCCATGGGGCTCAGCATGCTTGCTCTGGGTGCCTCATTTTTCTTCGGAAAAATCGGAATCGTCTCTCTGATCTTTATGCTGACCTACACCGCGGCCTTTGCCATGAGCTGGGGACCAGTAACCTGGGTGCTGCTGGCGGAGATCTTTCCCAACAGCATCAAGGGCGCCATGTCCATCGCCGTGGCCTCCATGTGGATTGCCAACCTGATTATCTCCTGGACCTTTCCCATGATGAATGAAAGCTCCATCCTGACCAGGCTCTTTAACCATGGATTCTCTTACTGGATCTATGGATTGATGGGTTTTGCTGCAGCCTGGTTCGTCATAAAAATGGTGCCTGAAACCAAGGGAAAGAGACTGGAAGAAATAGAACAAACCTGGAAAAAAAATACCTAAGTTAGAGCCATGAAAAAAATTCAATTAATCACCATGACCTGTGCGGCTGCACTTGCCCTGATCGCACTAATCAGCTGTACAGAAAACTCAGAACCTGCCCCTAGCATGAAATTTTACGTAGGATCATCCAATGGGGACCTCTCCCACTCCATCTACCTGTGTGAACTGGATACGGAAAATGAAAGCCTTGTGGTCCTGGACTCTTTTGCCGGCGCCCGGGGAGGCTCCTACCTGGATCTGTCCACCGATGAGGACTTTCTTTTTGCCATCAACCAGTCGCCTCTGAACCCGGATGACAGCCATGCCAGTGTCACTTCTTTTTCTGTTGACCCGGCTAGTTTTGATCTGAGCGTGATCAACAGCCAGTCCAGTGAGGGAACCGGTATCTGCCACATCCATTGCAGTAAAGCGGGTGATTATATTTTCGCGGCCAACTATGGCAGCGGTCATGCCACCGCCTTGCCTGTGAACGAGAATGGGGAGATCGCGCCCGCCAGCAGTGTAGTGTTAGGTGAGGGTTCAGGCCCCGTAGAAAGAAGACAGCAGGGTCCGCATGCCCACCAGGTGATGCTGGATCCCGGACAAAACTTCCTGCTGGTTCCCGATCTGGGAATCGATAAAGTCTTGATCTATGCCTTCGATTCAGAAAGCGGAATCCTGACGCCCAATCCCGCACAGCCCTATTTCAGCCTGGCCCCTGGTGCAGGTCCCCGCCACCTGGCCTTTCATCCGGATGGACAAGCGCTCTACATTGTGAACGAAATAAATTCCACAATTACTGCCTGTAGCTACGACGCCTCCAATGGTACCATCACTGAAATCAATACCCTGAGCACTGTAGAACAGGATCACGAAGGAATGAAATACCCTGCGGCAGTCAGGGTACATCCCAAGGGGAAGTATGTCTATGCTTCCACACGGGGTGAAAATTCCTGTATCAGCACCTTTGAAATCCAGGAAGATGGATCCTTATCCCGCATCCAGGTGATGGAACAGGTACCAAACTGGCCCAGGGATTTCAATGTGGATCCTTCAGGTACATACATGCTGGTCGCCGGAGAGCGCTCCGACGATATAAGGCTCTACCTGATCGATGCGACAAGGGGCCTGCTCTCGGAAACCAGCTCAAGGCTTGAGCTAAGTGCGCCCGCTTCGGTTCTGTTTCTTAAGTAAGGATCAGAATAGTTTGATGATCCCGTAGATACCGACCATAAATATTGCAACACAACTGATTATCAGGAAGAATCGATAGATCCGGCCTGGAGAAAGCACTTTTTCGCCCGGTCCGAAACGGAACCAGATCCCGGCAATAACCACAATGAACAGCATCACAAAGGTGGCGATGCCCCCTATGGTAACCATCAGTACAGGCAGTTTAATCAGGAGAAAGGCAATGGTCCAGGTGATCGGGAAAAAGATGGCCAGGATCCGGATGGTCCGAAGCCGGGCCCTCACATCCTTGAAATCGATCCAGCCCACCACTCCGAAGAGGTCGGAAAAGACCCGGGTCCGGATGGCCAGCGCGGCAAAAAGTGTTGAAAAAAGCACCACAAAAGAACCCATCAGAAAAATATTTTTGGCGGTCGGCCCCACCGATTCGGTATATATCCTGGAAAGTGTTTCGATCATCTGGTAACCTTCCGGGAGGTCGCCCCGCTCATATAAAATGGAAGCTCCCAGCAGAAAAAACGCAGCGGTAACAATGGTGTAAACGATCATGGAGAGAAAAGCATCCATATACATGACGCGGATCCATCCCTTTGCACGACTTTCCCAGGCAGCAGAATCTTCCTTTTCACCTGCATAGCGCGCATAGCCCTTTTCGATGCACCAGTAATTGTAGGAAAGGATCTCATCACCCCCTACTCCGGTCAGTCCGAAAGCAGCAAAGGCAAAACCAACGGTTCCTCTTGGCAGCCTGAAAGAGAGTCCCTCGGCAATATCCGGCCAGGTGACTGCAAAGTCTGTGTTTTGCACCATGAAAAGGGCAAGCAGGGTAAAGAGGGTGAAAAGCCCCATAAATACCAGGGAAATCTTCTCAACCACTTCGTAAAATCCAAAATACATGACTGTTATGACCACAAAAGCCACCACGATGGTCCAGACCGCAACAGACAGGAAAGGAAGGGCAATATTCAGGATGATGGCCACTCCCCCGATGATCCCTCCCAGCTGAAGTGGTTTAAAAACCCACAGCACCAGCCAGGACCAGACGGCCCAGCTGATCTTCTTTTTCCCAAAGCGGGGACCTGGCAACCCGTTCATCATATGCATGGCCGTGACCCCCCGGGTAATGGATTGCCGTCCGAATTCAAGTTGCAGCACAATCTTAACCAGGCAACTTACAAGGATGACCCAGAGGGTGACAAAACCGGCCTTGGCTCCCAGGGAAGTGGTGGCAATCAGCTCCCCGGAGCCAACCACCGAAGCGGAAAGAATAAAACCCGGCCCCAGGAACTTGAGTTTCTGCCTGAAACGGAAAGGAGCCTCCAGGACTGCGCTTTTATCAAGCCGGTAGGGATCTAGCTGTGAGAGTTGTGCCATAGAAAAATGCGCTTAGCGCTGCACCCTCGCATTTCCCTGCCAGATGCTCCAGATTTGTTCTTCATCGGCAGGTTGGGCATAATCTGTTTCCAGCGTGGCCACCAGGGCCCCTGCCGCCCATCCGAACTGGATCCACTTTTCAGCATCCCAGTCCTTCAGGATGGCATACAACATGCCGCTGACAAAGCCATCACCTCCACCTATGCGATCGTACACATAGATTTCACGGGGCTCCACCACATGCCAGTTATCGTTCTCTGAAATAATACCGCCCCACATATGCATGTTGGTACTTATGACCTGGCGAAGGGTCGTGGCATAAACAGATACATCCGGGAAAGCCTGCTTGACGCGCTCTATCATTCCTTTAAAACCATTGATCTTGTCAGCCAGATCCTTGCCCCCGGCTTCAGGTCCCTCAATGCCCAGGCACAACTGAAAATCCTCCTCGTTTCCGATAAGAATATCAGAGATGGAAGCAATTTCATGAAAGACCTCGTGCAGTTCCTTTTCACGTCCAACCCAGAAGGAAGCCCGGTGGTTCAGGTCAAAGGAGATGCGGGTCCCGTATTTCTTGGCCGCCCTGGCTATCTCCAGACAGAACTGGCTGGTCTCGGGAGACAGGGCTGCAATCAATCCGGAGAGATGCACAACCTTAGCACCTTCCTTTCCAAAAATACGATCCAGGTCAAAATCCTTCACATTCAGTGTACGCCCCACCTCACCGGCCCGGTCGTTCTGAACGCGGGGACCGCGTGATCCGTAACCCGAATCTGCAATGTTGATCTGGTGACGGTAGCCCCAGGGATTCCCCTGCTCCACCTCCGGACCTTCATAGTCCATGTGCCTGCTGGCCAGATTGTCCTTGATCTTCCTGGCAATGGGGCTCCCCTTCACGAATGTGGTGAGGATCTTAACAGGCAGTCCCAGGTAGGAAGCCGTACTTCCCACGTTGGATTCGGCGCTGGTGGCATCCATCCTGAACAGCTCGCTGCTATGCACCGGCTGACCGTTTATGGGTGTGATCCGGATCCCCATACTGGTGGGGATGACCATTGCGTATTTTGCATCTTTTCTTAATTCCATAATCGTATATCTATTTTAACAAAATCCTTAGCTCAAAGCTACAAAATCACAGGGAGCCTGCTAAAGGTTAAAACTATAAAATGACAGATCAAGGGTATCCCCCATCTGAACCTGCAAATCCTGCAATTGCCTGAACATGCTTCTGACGCGGTCAAGTTCTCCTGTGGCTCCCGCCAGATTATGCTTCTCCGACGGATCATTGATCAGGTCAAACAACTTGATCACTCCGGCTTTGGGGTAGACGATCAGTTTGTAGTCATCTACCCTGATCATCCGCTGCAGGTCCATATAGGCCCCATAAACCTCAGGGTAGCTGGAAGTGGTCTGCTTCTCTTCAATAAGGGGCTTTAAGCTGTTAAACTCCACCCATTCGGGAACCTCTCCGCCGGCATACTCAATGGCTGTGGGCATGATGTCCTGCAGGTAGACCGCAGCTTTCTTTCTCTTCCCTTTGGGAACATCCGGTCCCACCACAATCAGGGGCGGACGCATGCTGTGCTCGTACATGTTCTGCTTTCCAATCAGACCGTGGTGACCCACCGACAGACCATGATCTGCCGTGAAGAAGATATAGGTATTCTCGGCCCGGCCGGTTTCCTCCAAATGGGCAAGGATCCTGGCAATCTGGGCATCCAGATGGGAGATGATGGCATAGTACTCCTGCCGGTGCACCTTTACGGAATATTCGGTACGGGGAAAAGGAGCCAGTTTCTCATCCCTCAGACTGGCCGAACATCCAATTTCATCTTTGTGCGGATATTCGGGCAGAAAGTTATCCGGCACCCCCACATCTTCCAGGGGGTACATGTCCACATACTCTTTGGGGCTTTGACGTGGATCGTGAGGTGCGTTAAAAGCCACATACATCATAAAGGGTTTCTCCGAACCGGAGGCCCTGTCAAGAAAACCCAGGGTTTCATTGGCCACCACCTCGGTCCAGTGGGTGCCTCCCTTCCAGAAACCGCCAAAGGCCGTATCCCAGGGGGTCCACTCCCAATCATTCGCATCCAGTGGTCTGTCGTACATCTCCGGCACTGCTCCCGGCATACCACCCCTGACCGTGCCCACATGATTGAATATCTCCGGTGGTTGTATGTTCACATGCCATTTTCCGGTCATGTAGGTATCATAGCCCAGCTTCTGCATCTCCTTGCTCCATAGCTCCCCCCGGGCCGCCAGGGTATCCAGCCGGGTTTCCAGCGCATTGGCCCTCCAGAGGAATTTTCCGGTATTGAGCATGGTCCGGGAGGCCACACAGACCGCACCATGCCAGCCTCCCATATTATAAGTCGTGGTGAAAACGGTCCCCCGTCTTGCCAGCTCGTCCAGGGCCGGCGTATAGACTTCCTCGTTCCCCAGCTCCCTGATGGTATTAAAGCATTGATCGTCGGCGAAGATAAAGAGGATATTGGGTGGTTCTTCCGTGCCGCTGCATGAAAGCAGCAATACTGATACCATGAGTCCACCAATGAAGCTCACATATTTCTTCATCTGATTTGGTTTAAGGGTTAAACTCTACTAGTATTTTCATCACTTTACCCGGATCAGCAGCCCATTGCTTTACGCTCCCGGATGCATCTTCAGGGTTTATTTTTTCAGTTATCATCCGCTCCAGGGGAAAGGTTCCCTTCTCCAGGTAGGCGATCACCTCCCTGAAGTCTTCAGGGCTGGCATTGCGCGATCCCAGAATATCTATTTCTTTCTGCACAAAGAGCTTGGTGGCAAAACTCACTTCACTACCGGCATAGCCAATGCAAACCACCCTGCCGGTAAAGGCCACTTCATCCACAGCAGCTCTGTAGGTAAGCGGGTTCCCTGCCGCTTCGATGACCACATCCGGACCATCCCCGCCTGTGAGGCGCTCCAACTCGGCATGCAAATCAGAGCTGAGGGAATTGATGAGATGCCTTGCACCCAGCAAAGAGGCCAGCTCCAGCTTATGGTCGTCAATATCCACGGCAATGACCCTGGCTCCCCTCCCGGCAGCACCGGCAATGGCCCCTGCACCGATCATTCCACATCCCAGCACCATTACCACATCAGAAGGCTCCACCCGTCCCCGCCTGATGGCATGAAATCCCACCGTAAGAGGCTCTACCATGGCCAACTCCAGCTCATTTAATCCGGGTGCCTGTAAGATCTTCTCCCAGGGAACGGATATATACTCCTGCATGGCCCCGTGGCGCTGCACCCCCAGGGTCTGGTTATTCCTGCAGGCATAAGTCCTTCCCCTTCTGCAGGAAGCACATTTCCCACAGTTCGTATAGGGTACCACGGTTACTGCATCACCAATGGCATAGCCTTCCGGAACTTCCTCTCCCAGTTCTGCGATGAGCCCGGAAATCTCATGTCCGGGAATCCTGGGATATGCTACCATGGGATTCTTTCCCAGGTAGGTGCTCAGATCAGAGCCACAGAACCCCACAAACTTCAATTGTACCAGGACCTCACCCGGGGCCGGAAAGGGTCTTTCAATCTCTTTCAGGGTAAGCTCACCCGGAGCATCAATTACAATGGCTTTCATTCTTCTCAATTAAAGATATCCGTAATCCGGATCTATCAATCCCTTTTCTTTCATTTCCTTCCAGAAGATGTCAGGAATCTTCCTTTGCAGAATCTCCACATTGCGGTTCATTTTATCCGCTTTACTCGTATTCAGTGCAATGCTCACAATGGCCGGATGCGACAGACCGAAATGGAGGGCGGCATCGCCCGGCTCAATCTGGTGCTTGCTGCATAAATCCTCAAATGCCCTCCTCCAGGCAAACAGTTTCTGACCGAATTCAGAAGCCGGATCCACCTCCTGGTAATCAAACTTATCCCCCCCGGTCAGGAAGCCTCCGTGAAAAACGGCCGAGTTGATAATTCCCACACCATCCTGATCCAGAACATCCATAAACTGAAGGATCTCTTTCGGATGACTGAAAATGGTGAAGCTATTGGCAAACATGACCCAGTCAAATGGAACATGCGCATAGAGCTCCCTGATGATGGTCCAGTCCTTGGACCCGATTCCCACCGCCTTCACCCTGCCTTCTTTCTTCAGGTCAAAAAGGGCCCTGTAAGATTCCAGTATTTCTTTCATTCGCCGGTCCCGGTCGGCCGGCCCATCTGCGGCCTGAAGGTATTCATCAGGATCGTGTACAGAGACCAGCTCTGAATGGTAATCAGCTCCCAGCAAGGCTTCCCCCTGCTCAAAACACTTGCTTATTTCCTGGTAGCCAAAGGTCTGGATACAATCATTTTCCAAACCGGCCCAGGCTCCGGGTTCAAAGGTGGGCTCGGCTGACTTCAGAGGAACACGGTACCAGCCGAGCTTGTTAGAGATAACCACATCCTTTGGATCAACCCCAAAATGGCTCAATCCCGAGCCAATCACCTCCAGGGCCAGTCCGGCGCCATACTTCCCTGCTGTATCTATCACCACAGGCTTTTCTGTGCACTGGAACCACCGGCTGATCAGCTCCAGTTTCTCCTCAAAGGGAAGTTCCCTGTACAAATTCCCCAGGTAGCTGGTTCCGTAAACCACCTGTGGTACCTGCAGTCCCGTCCTCCCAAGTGCTTTTTTATTTGTGAGTTTCATCCCTGTCCAACTGTCAATTTAGTGCGCAAATGTCCGGGTCCTGTACCCATAAATGGCCACCACTACGAAACAGATCAATGGAATAATAAAAGAAATGTTCTCTGCGGGCATGGACAGGATGGTCCCCTGCTTAATAATCGCGCCCTGCAGAGGTGGCATCACCGATCCTCCCAGGATGGCCATGATGAGTCCAGCTGCCCCGAACTTGGCATCCTCTCCCAATCCTCTCAGTGCGATGCCATAAATGGTGGGGAACATCAATGACATAAAGGCGGAAGTAGCGACCAGGCAATACATACCCATAATTCCCTGGGACATGATCACACCTGCAATACTTACAAAGCCACCTATGGCAAAAAACATCAGCAAACGTCCCGGTCTCACATAACGCATCAGGAACGTACTGATAAACCTGCTGACAATAAAGATGGCCATGGCCACAATATTGTATTGCTGAGACAGTACTTCGGCTTCCTGCTCGCCCATGCCCTGACTCATGAAATAGCGTGTGCCATAGTGAACGATAAAGGTCCAGCACATGATCTGCACTCCCACGTAAAAAAACTGAGCAACAACCCCTTCCCTGTATCTTGGAAGAGAGAAAATCCGTTTCAGGGTGGGAATGAAATCGATGGTGTGATTGGAGTCTGCATTCCTTGGCATTCGCACCGAAGCAATCAAAATAAACATCATTATAATGACAACCCCGATAACGATGTAGGGTGAACTCAGGATTTCAAGGTCGCTCATCTTCATGGCCTCGAACTCCTCCGGTCCCAGTAACTGACGCTGAGCCGTATCAGCGGGATCAAGTCGGGCCTGTATAAAAGTTTTAGCCACAAACATCCCAGTAATGGAGCCAATGGGATTGAAGGACTGGGCCAGGTTCAGGCGCTGCGTGGAACTTTCCTCCGACCCCATGGACAGGATGTAGGGATTGGCACTGGTCTCCAAAAAAGACAACCCGCAGGTCAGAATGAAGTAGGCAATCAGAAATGGAGCATAGAGTCCGATGGCACTGGCCGGGATAAAAAGAAGTGCACCTGTGGCATAGAGTCCCAATCCCACCAGGATCCCTGCTTTGTAGGTAAAGCGCCTTATAAAGATGGCCGCCGGGAAGGCCATGGCAAAGTAACCACCGTAAAAAGCCACCTGAACCAGGGATCCCTGCACGGTATTCATCAGAAATATTTTTGAAAAGGCCTTGACCATGGGATTGGTGATGTCGTTGGCAAAACCCCAGAATGCAAAACATGAGGTAATCAGTATAAAAGGAACCAGGTACTGTTTATCAAGAATCTTGACTTTACTCTTCTCCATTATCTTTCAGTTTAAGTTGATAGCAATCTGCGACATTCTGATACAATATTCGTTCCTGATCCGCCTTATTTAAGGTCCCGACAAAATCCAGGACTATTTTCATTATCTCACTGTATTCACCTGCAAGTCTGCAAACGGGCCAATCACTTCCAATCATAATCCTTTCCGGCCCAAAAGCCTCCAGAACCGTCTCCATATAGGGAAGCAGGTCCTGATAGCTCCAGTTTTTCAAATCCGCCTCTGTGACCATCCCCGATAATTTGCACCATATATGAGGATAGGCAGCCAGTCGGGAAATATCACTTTTCCAGGGCTCCATCTCTCCTTTACATATCGCAGGTTTGCCTATGTGATCCAGCACAAAACGCTGCCTGGGAAAGCCGTCAATCAGCTTTAAAGCACGCTTGAGATGCCTGGGAAAAAGAAGCAGGTCATAGCAAAGGTCATGGGTCCCCAGGTATACCAGACCGGCTTTGAAGTCGGGTTGCAGCATGAAATCATCATCCGGTTCATCATGGATCACATGCCTTGCTCCAACCAACTTTGGATGATGACCAAATTCCTGAATCTGTTGAAGTAAGCCGGTGGAGCAAAGATCGAACCAGCCCACAACACCTTTAATAAATGAATGCTTGTCTGCCAGTTCCAGGAGCCACCTCGTTTCCTTAAGACTTTGACGGGCCTGCACCACTACCGTGCCATCAATTCCGGCTGCACGAAGCTCTGGTTCCAGATCCTCAGGTAGGTGGTCCTGTTTCAGTACGGACATAGACTCATCCATCCATCCGTATTCCCGAGGATTGTATTTCCACAGGTGGTGATGTGCGTCGATCCTCATCACTTTCTGTCCAGCTTGTAGATGCATTCCATTAATTGCCACTTCTCGTCGGCTGAGGCTTCAGAAGATGTTTTCTGGAATCTTGAAACAAACGCTTCCCACTCCGACTGGCGCGGCATGATGGCCAGCTCAGCCATGGCGCGATCATGATCGAATTCGGGCTTTGTATCCATAATCATAAAAAGCCTGGTGCCCATTATATAGATTTCCATATCAAGGATTCCCACCTCGATCATGCCCTGGGTGATCTCCGGCCAGGTGTTTTCCGGCCTGTGGACTTTCTTATACTCTTCAATCAATTGGGGGTCATCCTCCAGCCTCAAAGTCTTGCAGTAACGCTTGTAACAGGTGTAATCTCTTTTGGATATCAGGGTCATTGAAAACATAGATTAAATTCGGTCATTCTGGCTCCTCAATATAGAAAAAAAAAAGCAGGCTGCCTCTGCAAACAGGTATTAGAAACAAAATCTGTATGATTGCATTAAAAGTTGATTTATATATACTTATTACATATATTTGTTATATATACTATGACCATATGAAAGTAATATCATTAAACATAGATGAAATCATCTTCAGTGAGACCGAAAAGATCGTTTCCGTACTGAAGAAACCAAGGAACAGGTATATCAATGAAGCCATTGACTTCTACAATAAGCATCAGCAAAGAACAATGCTTGAAAAAAAGCTTCAGAAAGAATCTGAGATTGTAAAAGAGAACTCCATGAATATCCTGAATGACTTTGAAGAGTTCGAATATGGAGATTAGACAATATGAAATCTGGCTGGCAGATCTGAGTCCCCGGATTGGAACTGAACCTGGAAAAACAAGACCTGTCCTGGTGGTACAGACGAACCTCTTAAATCGTGTGTCTCACCCTTCTACGCTGATATGTCCAATTACATCAAAGATTTCGAAGAAGTCAGAGGTACTGCGGGTTCATCTTAAAAGTGGAATGGCCAATATTCAACAGGATTGTGACATTCTGATGGATCAATTACGAGCGATTGATAACCGGCGTCTGCTTAGAAAGATCGGTAAACTACCCGAATCTGCTATCCAGGCAAGCAGGACAAACCTGAAGATCATGCTGGATTTAGACTAGCTCAATCATGCGCTTCCACCCATTCGGGTTCAAAATCCGAGTCATACACCCAGCCGGTATTTACATCCTGGCCGGCCATGATCTTCTCATACATTCTCCTGTTTGACTGTGCATAGGGATAGCTCATGAAAATCTCACCCTTCCCCAGGATACGGGGATCGGCCTGGGCGGTCAGTTTTTCTGTCATCTCATTCTTTAAGGCCTCCAGCTTTGCAGTATAGCTCAGCTCACCTGCCAGGTTATTCAGACAATAGGGATCCTCTTTGATATTGTATAATTCCTCCGAAACGCGAAATCCGAAATTAAGTTCCCAGTATTCCGGGTTTCCATATACACGACGCTGATTCAGGATGTAAGATTTGGTGGCTCCGCCATCGCAATTCAGATAGCCCGTCTCCGGATTCCCTGCCGGCCATCGATCGGGATGGTAATTATGCAGATAGAGCCATTGCTCTTTAACGATTCCACGTACCGGGTAGCCCTGATCCCGGGGCCTCCCCAGGTCATGTCTCTCCTTGCCAAGCAGCACAAAATCCCTTTCTTCAATAACCTGTCCGTCTTTCTCCGAGTAGAAGATTTCTGTAAGGCTCCTTCCCGCCATTTCCTGCATCCCGGACTGCTCAGGATCCACGCCGGCCACCTCAAGAAAGGTGGGTGCAAAATCAATAAAACTCACAAAATCATCCACCACCCGTCCCGGATTCTGAATACCATCGGGCCACATGATGGCCAGGGGGAGGTGATTGGAGTACTCATAAACCTGTCCCTTCACCCGCGGAAAAGGCATGCCGTTATCGGCGGTCACCACCACAATTGTATTCTCCAGCTCTCCACTGGCCTCAAGCTGTTTCAGAATCTGCATCAGGTGACGATCGAAATGCTCAATCTCAAAGGCATAATCCAGCATGTCATGGCGTACCGTATCCACATCCGGCCAGAATGCCGGAACCCGGTCGATGTCCTCCAGGGCCTTCTCGCCTTTCTCCACACCCGAGCCATACTCGTAGAAGCGGTGGGGCTCGTGTCCGCCATACCAGAAGCAAAAAGGCTGACCTTCAGGCTTGTCTTCCATAAATGCCTGGAAATTCCGGGCATAGTCTGTGGCACTGATCAGGGAGGTAGGAGGAGTCAGCTTGTATTCACTATAGTTCCTCCCAGTCAGTTCCCGGAACTTTCCCTCTTTGTCGATGGCCACTCCGGGCGCCCACCCTTTTCCGGTAAATCCCACCATGTATCCATGAGTCTCCAGCACTTCCACATAGGAGCTAAACATGCTAGGAAAGAAAGGAACATGATTGGCTGCAGCTTTTAATTGCCAGCTGTTCCGGCCTGTAAGGATGCATGACCTGGAAGGCGCGCATTTGGCATTGGGAGTATAGGCACGTGTGAACAGGATCCCCTCATGGGCAATTTTATCCAGGGCCGGGGTTTTGACCCATTCACATCCATAGGCTCCAAAATGCTGCCAGGAGGCATCATCTGCTATGGCAAAAAGTATATTGGGGGGAGTGACAACTGAAGTCTCCCCCACTGAAGACTGGCAAGAACTTAAGATTAAAAATATGAAAAACAACAATGCCAATCCCGTCTGGCAAATTTTTCCGAACCTATTCATAGTATCAGGGTTTAGTTCCCTAAAAATATAAAAATGAAAGAAGATTCAGCTACCCATTTTCGTCATTGCTCTATTGCTCTATTGTTCTGAGTCTCTTATCCGAATTAGGCATCAATATCGATATTTTGATTAGTGTAACTGATCAAAAATCAGACCTTGATGATTATTATTAGCTAGTCCGAAAACTAATGCGAAAACAAAAGCGAAGGTGACTCCTATTCAAAGATATGATTGCACATCTTTCTCGTAGGAAGGAATTTCAGTTCCAACAAATAATCTCCATTTCTTCATTGAGTTCGTGCATTTCCACAGGCGATTGATTAATCTCCTGTGGGGAAATGACCCCTATCATTTATGATACTCTATAAGGTATGATCAAGCGGACTCCGGACGTTAAACTTATTCTTGTTAAGTACATGGGTATAGATCATGGTAGTATTTACATTTTTATGTCCCATTAATTCCTGTACCGTTCGGATGTCATATCCATCCTCAAGAAGGTGGGTTGCAAATGAATGCCGGAAGGTGTGGCAGGAAGCATTCTTGGTTACCTGTGATTTGATTATTGCAGATTTCACCGCCTTTTGCAGATAACTCTCGTGACGGTAGTGCTGCCTCAGGGTTCCGCTTCGAGGATCTAAGGCTGGCTTCCTGGATGGAAACAGATACTGCCACTTCAATTCCTTCGGCGCACCAGGATACTTTCTTTCCAAAGCTTCAGGCATAGAAGCACCCATGAATCCTGTCATCAGCAAATTCTCCTCAAGCCTGATTCGCACTTTTTCAGTCTGGATTCGCATCTGTGGTTCCAATAAAACAGGAAGGATAGTCCTCCTGTCTGTATCCCACTTCCCACCCCTGACCACAAGCTCATTTAACTCGAAATCAACATCTTTTATCCTGAGATTCAGGCATTCGGATAATCTCACTCCGGCCCCGTACAGAAGAGAAGCCATCAGGTGATACTCCCCATGTAAATTTGATAGCACCAGGTTCACCTCTCTTTGACTAAAGACTACCGGAATTCGTTTCCCAGTCCTGGCATTTTCATATACCAAATCACCAAGGGGACTTTTCAGTACCTTCTTATACAAGAAAACCAGCGCATTCAAAGCCTGATTCTGGGTGGAAGCAGATACCTTTCTATTCACGGCTAGATGTGTCAGGAAGGTCTCTACTTCTTTATTCCCCATGTCAAGAGGATGTCTTTTCTCATGAAAGACAATATACCTGTATATCCATCCGACATAAGACTTTTCTGTACTGTAAGAGAACTGACTGGTACGGATCACCACTCGGACCCGGTCCAGCAAATCAGAACGCTTCATTGGCCTAAAACAATAACCTATTACACAATTGAGTCATGCTGTACCCTTTATATGCCCAGTAAGCCAAAATCAGTTAGCCATCTGGAAATATTTAACTAATCCTTCCGTAACACCGCAACAAAGTCCATCCAAGATTGAAATAGACAAACATTCTTTGTAATTTCAGTCCATCACCCCGATATCCATTTTATTGGGAGTGGTGAGGCGAAGCAGTGCCTGTTCCAAAGAAAATCCCTACTTTAAATCTGAATATTTGCGCCATCTGCAGCATATAACCTCATATGAGCACTCTATCCTGCCATTAGCAGTAGATTTAATGTTCTACGCACCATAATTAGGTGACAGGAAAATAAGAGACATTCATAATTAAAGGAGGTATATATAATTGCTGTAGTGCATGGGCAGCTGGAAGGGATATCTCAAATTGCGGTAGAAGAAAAACCGGATTTCAATAATAACTTATCAAAATCACATCATTATGCTGTATAAACACAGAAACCTGGCTACAATTATCATTTTGGCAATCGTCCTCGTCTATTCTGAATCAACATTGGCACAGGATGGAACTATCTACCCACTCGAAACACCAGAAGAACCTGGTGCCATTTCTCTTGGCACTGGAGGGGTCGATGACCAACCTGCCTCAGAAACCTGGTTCCGCCAATGGGGAGACCCTATGGCTCGTAACATCACTGTCGCAACCCTCACCCCTGTCCTCCCGCAACCAGGCAAAGCGAATGGTGCATGTGTAATAGTAGCACCCGGGGGAGGCTTCAGGTGGCTATCGATGGGCAATGAGGGCTGGGAGGTCGCAGAGGCTTTAGCAGATAAAGGAATCGCTGCTTTTGTGCTTAAGTACAGGCTTCATCCTACCCCAGAGTCGTTAGATGATTTCAAAGCTTGGATGAATCGTCCTCGCATACCTAGAGCTGATTCTTCCGATATGTCTGAAGATGCAACACCGCCAAGTCCAATGCGAATAGACTTGTCCAATCAACTCGAGGACGCTGAGGCTGCATATGCAATGATCCTTAAACGAGCTGATGAGTGGGGTGTCGATGCGGACAGAATTGGCATGATTGGCTTTTCAGCCGGCGCCGGCCTAACGATGCATGCAACCTTGAATTCCCATACTATGGCCCTAGCCTTTATCGGTCCAATCTATGGCGGCATGGGTTCGGTAGAGGTGCCTGAGGACGCCCCTCCCATGTTCAATGTTATAGCCACTGATGATTTTCTATTTAGGGGACAGTTTGGCGTCATTGAGTCTTGGCATAAAGCAGGCATACCTGTTGAGTTTCATCTTTATCAAAATGGCGGTCACGGATTCGGTCTGGGAAATCCCAATCGAACAAGCAATCGGTGGTTTGAGGCTTTTATGCACTGGTTAGATGTTAATGGTTTTCTTTTAGCAAAATCAGGGAGTATAGAGAGATGATATCAAAGTAGTAGGGATTCAATGCCATAAGAAAAATCCATAATAAAGGGCGTAGAACAAATCATTAAAGCCGACCGTCACGCGTGGCACGCGATTCACAACCGGCATCAACTATAACAACCCAGGAAAACTAAAACCAAATCCAGCGCCACACTACGGCGGCTTAGTTCCACCGTTATATGTCTATTGAAAACCATTGCTCCAAACTGAAATGATCAGAGAAAATAAAGTCCTTCGATACTCAATTTTGGTAATTGGGCTCATTGCTTACACATTTTCAGGTCTCAATTGGAATGTAGGGATTGCTGCCTGGGTTGCTCCGGCATTATTGCTTTTCTACAACAGAAGCTCAAAATGGGGCGAGGTCTTTTTTCTATTTCTTGGATTATCTATTTGCTCTGCTGTATCAAAAACCGCTGAAAACGTATCAGGGATTTTCATCATTTATTTAACTACTGGACTGACTTATGGCCTTTTGTACACCCTGCCCTACATGCTTGACAAGCTTCTGGTAAGGAGAGGTGTTAGATTCTGTTCCACACTAGTGTTCCCATCCGCAGTGGTTGCTACTGAATATATGCTATCCCTGCTTATTGGAATCTGGGGGAATAGTGCCATTGCACAGTATCACAACTCTAATCTTATTCAGATTTCCTCTGTTCTGGGGATCTTTAGCATCTCCTTCCTAATAGCCTGGTTTGGATCAACATTGAACTGGGTAGAGAAAAATGGGGTGAAATCCAGGAGCCGATGGACAGGCGTCGCAGTCTATGTAAGCGTATTGGTCTCAGTATTGGTGTTTGGATATATACGACAGAGAGCCTTACCTGAAGCAGAAGGAACAGTGAAGGTTGCTGCCATTGTTGGAGAAACAGATCTTCAGCAGGTATTCGAGGATTGGGAAGAAGAAATCATCGGACTTTCAAAGAATTATGATCAGGAAATACCGGAAGAAGTGTTTTCTGGCTCTTCAGACCTTGAAATAATGATCACGCGAACTCATGAAGCTTTATCCAGCGGAGCTAAGATCATTGTATGGAATGAGGTCTCTCTTCTACTACTTCCATCACAAACCTACTCATTAGTCGAAAGAATTCAGGACTTGTGTATTGAATATCAGGCTTATGTTCTAGTAGCGTTGCTAGAAAAAAATGCTGGAAGTTTGCCTAAGCCATTCAATAATAAATCCATTCTGATAAATCCTGATGGTGAGATCGCCTGGGAATATCTGAAGCATTTCCCGCATCCTTTGGAGAAACTAATAATCAATTCAGGTAGTGGCCCCATACCAATTGCCGATACAGATTACGGTAGAATATCAAATGTAATCTGCTACGATTTAGATATTTCCTCATATACTTCACAGGTAGGAAAAGAGTCCATTGATATTCTTCTCGTTCCGGCTCTTGATTGGGAGGAAGTAACCCCATACCACGCACATATGGCAGCTTTTGCAGCTATCCAATTTGGAGTAAATATTGTAAGAGCTAATGGCAAGGGTGTTACGGCACTCTATGATACCAGGGGGAATATGTTAATGCAAACCAATACATTCCTGTCAGATTCCAAGGTCACTATTGCAGAATTGCCTCTAACAAAAGCAACAACTGTTTTCTCCTCAATCGGAAATCACTTTGTCCACATATGGATGGTGTTTCTGCTGATAATTATAGGACTTAGATTATCAAAGAAAATAGACATATAACAAATCATTAAAGCCGACCGCTAACGCATGTCACGGGATTCAAACCTGGCAACACCAATAACTACGCAACAATACCAGATTCAAATCCCGCGCCACGCTACGGCGGCTTAATTCCACCGTTCTATGCCTGTTGAAAGCTGCATTTTATGGTTCTTTTTGATGACACTCATCTTTAAACATCCTGTATTGATTTCATTTGTCACATCCAGCGTGACTTTGATCATCTTCGAGATAGAAGATTGCTAGATTTAATATTGTAACCATGGAAATCAAAGAGTCAATCTCAATAGCACAAACTCCGGAAAAAATCTGGAAGTACTTTTTACTGGTTAGCACAGATGTAGAATGGCGGACCGATTATTCAAAAACTGAATGGACCTCCAAACCGCCTTACGGACTAGGTTCGACAGGAGTGCATCATCATAAGAAGATGGGAGCTATTCCCTGGAAGATCATCAAGTGGGAGGAAGGAAAACATATGGAGTGGCTGATAGGAGATAGTATGTTTACCGATTCCATTGGTTCATATCATGTGGAAGTTGAAAACGGAGGAAGTCGCGTTACGGTCCATTCCAAGATGGTCTTACCTTTTCATATGCGTGTTATAATGGCCTTATTGGGACGGAAGGTTGTGAAAGCAGACTTGCGAAGGCTTAAAGTGATAATGGAAAAAATAAGCACATCACTCACATAATATAGCACACCATGAAAAAGTCATTAGTCGTATTATCCCCGGTCCTGCTGATTATTGTTTGTCAGATGATTCCGTTGATATGGGGAAAGGATCTTGGAGAAAGAGTCTTCATCCCCATACTTCTGACCTACTGGGTAATGATTTCTGCTATGGTTCTTGCATATGGAAGAAAGAGCATGAAAAAATGGCTCGGAAAACCTAAAGGACACTGGATATGGCTGGTTCTCCTTGCTTTTCTTGGACTGGCGAACCTTCCTTTCTTCCTATCCAATATCGGTGTTCTTGGGAATTCTTCAATACTGCTGCCCCATATTATTTTCATAATGGTCAATCCCTGGCTTGAAGAATTCTATTGGCGCGGCGTGCTCATTGATGAAACCTCGAACTGGGCCCCATGGAAAGCGAATCTCTACTCGACGGTTATATTTACTCTCTACCACACATCCTATGCCTGGCACGCTGAATTGTTTCGTGGAATCCCATTTTACGCGTTTATTTTACTGTCTTCCGCCATCATGGTGCTATCCTACCAGCGTACAAGGAGCTTGTGGTGGGGATTGATCTGCCATATTCTTACTAACACCTTTACACTAAGCATAGCCGTCTTTTATAATATGATTGATTTATAGCATTTGTATCCTCTTAAATCAATAACTGGATTATTTGGCATAGAACAAATCATTAAAGCCGACCGCTCACGCGTGGCACGCGATTCAAACCAGGAAACGACAATAACAACCCAGCACCACTAAACCCAAATCCCGCGCCACGCTACGGCGGCTTAATTCCACCGTTGGCCAAGTACGCCCACATATAATAAACCAAGTTCATGATCGGCTCACTGTCCAAATTGCGGTTTAAAAAGAAGGATTTCATAGCATGGCTGGTACCCAAAATGGAAGAGCAGC
>Ga0180430_10001913_pt1 | contig 19528 bp, 7 predicted proteins | sample SS_ome_9_FD_132999 | JGI IMG/M metagenome (GOLD analysis project Ga0180430, IMG submission 132999) | Hypersaline lake sediment archaeal communities from the Salton Sea, California, USA - SS_1_S_2 metaG | ecosystem: Environmental > Aquatic > Non-marine Saline and Alkaline > Hypersaline > Sediment... | reverse complement strand
GCGAATTTCAGCGACGACCAGTTATCCTGAGAAGCTTAACTGCAGACAATTTACGAAAATGAGATCAAAAAAAAGAGACTGTCCCGGAAGACAGTCTCTTTCATTTAATCTATGTAAGGTTGGTAATCTTCTACCTATTCTGAATCAGAACGTTGTTACTAACATCGATCTGACGCTGTGGTACAGGGAAGTTTACGTCCTCTGACCCAATGGAAGCACCGGGATAGAGCAGGTTAGCCCATTCCATGGTACTTTCATAGTCCATGATCCTTTGCAACTCGGTGGCAATATTACTGCCATACCAGCGCTGCAGGTCATAGTACCTGTGACCTTCCTGTCCCAGCTCAAGCTTTCTTTCAAACTTGATGGCATGCATCGCTTCTGCAGTGTTGGCAAAAGGAGTGGGATATTCGTTGATCACATAGTTGGCTGCAGGAGTAACTCCATCATCTTCCATTACAAATCCAGAGGGATTGGCTGCACGTGCACGAATCTGGTTTACTTCACCAAAGCCCAGGTCACCAGTGCTGCTCATAGCTTCGCACTCAGCTTTCAGCAGAAGAACGTCTGCGTAGCGAATCATGCGGTAGCCATTGGCAGTATAACCGGAAGTCCAGTTACCCACCTCAGTAAGAGTACCTTCCTGACTTAGCTTGTAAACCTGCTTCTTAGGACTATAAGGCCCTGAGTAAGTCTGGTCACGAATCCAGTCCTGACCGGTATGATTTCCCCAGTCCCAGTAAGGGATACCACGACGGCCCGCAGACCAGTCGAGACGTGGGTCAAGCTCACCAGCAAACTCTGTGTAGGGATCGTTTATGTCAATCCCCTGGTCGTTGGTTACTTTTACTGTGTTGTAGCTGTAAGTCTGAGCAGCCAGGTCAATCAAAGGCAGACCTCCTGATGTATTGAAGGAATTCACAAAGTCCTGGGTAGGATTGAAGAATCCGCAGCAACCACCGGGAGAAGCACCAGACTTGTAGGGGAAGTTCAGAACCTCACCACGTCCGGCATTCCAGGCACCGGAGTTGTCGTTCACTGAATACTGAACAGTGTAAACAGACTCCACGGCATTTCTCTGGGCAGCATCAAAAATGTCTCCATAGGTCGGCATCAGCCCGATGGTTCCACCCGCAGGCTGTACACCTGATGCAATGACTTCAGAAAGCAATGCGTCGGCAGTACTCCAGTCCTTGTACATCTGCATCTGAGCTTTTGCAAGGAACACCTGACTAACCGTCTTGTTAAATCGGCCAATCTGACCCATATCAAGAGGAAGTGTAGTACCAGCCTCCAGGTCTGCAATGATCATAGACCTTACATCCACATCGTTGGTTACCAGTTTCACATCGGTAGTCTCATCCACATAAGGAATGTACATACCGGTATTTTGGTCGGCAAACAATTTCCATACCCAGAAGTGATAAACACCCCTGAGAACTCTGGCCTGAGCGATGAAGGAATCATATTCTGCCTGAGAAATGGTGCCGTTTTCCAGGGCAACTGCTGCCGTAAGGATTACACCATTGGCACGGGAAACACCTTCATAAGTGGCCTGCCACTTAGTGTTCAGGTAAGGGTTAGTCGATGTTTCGGTAAAGGTTTGCAGAGGATTGATATCTGGCTGGTCGCCCGAGTCAGTACCCTTGTTGGCTACCATACCACGGATACTTCCAAAAACCCATCCGGAGGAAGCTGATTCCCAGCCTCCGGCACCTTCAGCTAATCCGTCGATCATGGAATAGGCACCAATCAGCAGGGCATCCACTCCTTCGTAAGTCGCAAGAACCTGTGCATCCAGGGCACCGTTCGGCGTGATCTCCAGGAATTCTTCGCTACACGAATGCATAGCAAGGAGTCCTGTTACGACTGCTATTACTGTTAAAAATCTTAGTTTTTTCATATCTCTGTTGAATTTTTTCGCTTATACATTAAAATCCAAGATTCACACCAATCAGGAATTGCTTGGGTACCGGAAGGTTACCCCTGTCAACCCCAAAGAAGGTATCGCTACCACTTCTCAGCTCGGGATCCTGCCCTGTATAATTGGTGATAGTAAAGAGGTTCACACCCTGCACATAAATCCTAGCATTAGCAAACGCATTTCCAAGAACGGCTCTGTCGAAGGTATATCCAATCTGCAGGTTTTTCAGCCTGAAATAGGAACCGTCTTCAATGTAGTAGCTGTTGGAAACAGTGTTTGTTGAGAAATTGGATTTGTTGGAAGCCTTGGGAGTTGTCGCATCAGTTCTGGACGGGGTCCAGCTGTTGTTCAGAAGGTCGGTACTCTTCGTATTCTGGAATGAGGGCCAGAAATCGATCCACCAACGGTTGTGGTTGTTGATTTCAGCACCCTGCACTCCGTAGAAGAAGGCAGTCAAATCAAATCCTTTGTATCCGAGAACCAGGTTCAGTCCGTAGGTGAAATCCGGGTTGGGATTTCCAATAACCATCCGGTCGTCGGGAGTGATCTCTCCGTCGCCATCTAAATCCGTATAGCGGAAGAATCCGGGCTCAGCACCATCCTGAACAGCTACGCCATCGTTTGGTACCCATACTTCTTCAACAGCATCCCAGGTCAGGTCAGACTCCTGGAAAAGTCCCTGAACTTCGTATCCCCAGAAAGAACCAATGGCCTCTCCTACCAGGTTACGGTTCAGCGCACCAATTCTGGATCCGCCCGAATCGAAATAATCGTAGCCGTCTGCAATAGCCTTAATCTCGTTGTTATATGTAGTGAGGGTCAGGTTGGCCTCCAGGCTGAAGTCGCCCCAAATCTGGCGATAGATCAACTGAAGATCGATACCTGAGTTATACATTTCACCCACATTCACATCGGGAGCGGTTGCTCGGCCAGCTGTTCCGGGAAGTTCCGGTTGAAAGAGCAAGTCAATACTCTGCTTCGTGTACCAGTCAAAGATAAGCTCGAATTTGCGGTCTAAGAGAACGGCGTCAAATCCAATGTTGGTATTTATACTGGTCTCCCACTTGGCATCTGCATTTCCAATCCTGGTAGGGCGGAACCCTGGCAGGGAGGAGTTGGAGGTACCGTTCAGGTCGTAGAAGGACCTGGAAGGATTTCCACCGTAGAGGAAAAACTGATTGGAAGTAGAAACATTGATCTGGCTACCCATGGTTCCGTATCCACCCCTGATCTTCAGGTCGGAAATGAAATCTGCACCAGCCATAAAGGACTCTTCGCTGATCCTCCAACCTGCATTTACAGATGGAAATACACCGTAGCGGCTCTCAGCTCCAAATACGGAGGATCCGTCCCTACGAACCGTTCCACTCAGGTAATACCTGTCGCGGAAGTTGTAGTCAGCCCTAACAAACTGGGATACCAGCGAGCGGGGAGTATTATACCAGGAAGATCCACCCAGCAGATTTGCAGCTGTGGCGACAGTCCTGTAGGAGAAAGCCTCGGAAAAATATCCAGCACCCGTGGCATTAACTCCACGTCCCATGCCTGTCTTGGCAGCCTCGTAACCGGCAACGGCCAGTATGTTGTGGTCACCCAGCTGGCGGGCAAAGGTCAGAGTATTGGTCCAGGTCCATGCTCCTCCAAACTCACCCTGCTCGCGGTAGGTAGATGTGGCCCTGTTTTCTGATTTTTCGTATGTTTTTCCAGCCCAATCGGTAAGATAGGTGAAACCAATGTCACCTCCGAAAGTAGACCTGAAATTCAGTCCTTCAATGATTTTTACATCGGCAAACACACTACCCAGAACACGCAGGTTCTGCCAGACATCGTCAGCATCCCTGGTTTGGTCGGCAACCCAGTTGTCTTTGTTACCCAGACGGGGAGCAAGACCTGTACTTCCCCAGTCGCCATCCACAAAGGTGTGGGAAAGACCTGGGAAGGGATCATAGGTCCAGTAAACAGGAATAACAGGTTGAGTGGTATACGCAGCCATAGCCGCACCATTCTCTGTGTCGTTACTGTCAGTTCCCCGATCGGAACGATGGACGATATTCAGGTTCTGTCCAAGGGTCACGCGGTCTTTAATCTTAAATTCCGAGTTAAAACGTGCGCTGAATCTTCTGAACCAGTTTGTGATAACCACACCTTCCTGGTCAAAATAGCCCAGACTGGCATAGAATTTGGAATTGTCGTTTCCTCCCGATAAAGAAAGGTCGTAATTCTGAATGGGGGCAGTTTGAGTAACTTCATTCCACCAGTCGGTATCCCCATTCCAGTAAGGAAGTGTGGGTGATCCGTTGGAGTCTCCGTAAATAGGATGAACCTCGGAAATTCCATCGTTGGCATAAACCAGCCACTGAAGATCAGCAAACTCCTGTGCATTTACCACGGTGCTGGGTCCTTTACCAGGATCCTGCATACCAGCGTACATGTTAAAGTTTACCTGAATGCCTGAAGAGGTTCCCTTTTTGGTTGTGACAACAATCACCCCGTTAGATGCCCTCGATCCATAGATAGAAGCTGCACCGGCATCTTTCAGAACCGACATGGACTCAATATCCTGAGGGTTAAGGGTGCTCACATCAGTTGTTGGTACACCGTCGACCACGTAAAGTGGGTTGTTGTTACCAAATGAAGCAAATCCCCTGATCCTTACTTTGGCAGACTGCCCTGGTCTGGCGTCCTGGGTGACATTCACCCCGGCCACGCGGCCCTGCATCTGCTGAGTAATGTTGCCCTGGGGCATTTGGGTGAGTTCGTCAGAAGCAATTACCCCGACAGCACCTGTCAGGTCTTTCTTCTTCTGGGTGGCATAAGCCGTTACCACGATCTCATCCAGCGATGTTACGTCCGGTGACAGTACCACGTCTAAGGTGGACTGAGCTCCTACGGGAACCGCCTGGGTAGTATATCCGATGAAAGAGAAAACCAGCACGGCATCGTTACCGGGTACCTGGATGGTGTAATTGCCATCAGCACCGGTAACTGCTCCTTGCGTGGTTCCCTGGATCACGATATTTACCCCGGGAAGCGCTCCTTCATCCGCGGAAGTTACCGTACCCGTAACCGTTCTTTGCTGAGCATATGACATACTCAGCGCAAAGCCAAGGAGGAATAGCGATAAAACGCCACTCTTCCACAATTTTGTTCTACGCATAATAGAAGTAGTTTAAGGTTAAAAATGAATACAAGTTGGTGTTATATTATTATTTACACATTAGTTTTAGTCGTCAGTATTCAGCCTGGGCAGGGCTAAACTTCACAAGTATATAATTTTTTTCAAAGAATTCGTTGAAAAAAATCAAATTTAGACCTGTTCAAAATAGCTCCCAAGGCTAGTGTTTACCTTCCTTCCCACGCTTGAGTATCTGAATATCACCTGTATTGCACACGTTCACCAAGAACTCACCTTCGTCCTTGCTAAGATAAGAGAATCTGCGAAAATCTCCATATAAATTCAGGCCACTTTGCTGTGGCCATAGTACATCAAAGCTTAAGTCCTGTAAACCAAGCAATAACCAGCCATGAGATGCATCCTGTTTACCCAGAGAGGGCCGCATTTGGTAATTGTTGCCAGCAAGAATGAGGTCATTAATCCCATCCCCATTGATATCTGCCACTTTCACATCCCGGACTGGGGCGAATTGTGCTTCCACTGGGAGCGATTTGCTTTCGAAGCTACCGTTCCCCAAATTTTCGAAGAGGGTGCTTTCGAATCGTTCAGCTTTCAGCACATAAGATTTTTCAAGCAATTCGGCTCCGAATATATTTTCGGCCGATTTGCTTCCGAAATCGGCGTAGGAGGGGAACTTATTTTCCAGACCGACGATCTGCCGGGTGAGCTCATCCAGCGAAGCAATGGGGTAACTTATTCCATTCTCAAAGGCTGTGATTACCTGGTCCGGGATTCCGTTGTTGTCGTAATCGTTCAGATACATTTGCACAGGCTCCTCGGGTGAAGGCTTCAGCATGCTGTTTAATCCCTGGTTTCCACACACCAGATCCAGATCTCCGTCTCCATCCAGATCTGCTGCTTCCACACAGTTCCACCAGCCAGAGCTTTGTTCCAGTCCGTTTTCCCCGGCCGACTCAGTAAATCGTCCTCTCTCATTGGTAAAAAGTGAAACTTTCATCCAGTCACCCACCACCACCAGGTCGGGATCTTCATCTCCATCGTAATCAAACCAGCTGGCATCCTTTACCATACCTATTTTTCGCAGGCTACCCATCCGGTCCTGGTCCACCAGGCTAAACCTGCCGCTTCCGTCGTTTTCCAGCAGGAATTGTTCCGGGGGCAATCCGTAGGCACCGGGAATGGACCGTGTACCCAGAAAGAGGTCCAAATCTCCGTCCCCGTCAAAATCGGCTGGTCTTATGCAGGAACCGTTCTGCATCAGGAAGGGGATGGATCCCTGAGGGCTTTTCTCAAATCCGCCCTCACCGTCGTTGATTAGCAGGCGGTCGGCCAGCAGGGGGCTCCCTGCAAATTCTTCATTTCCAGCCCTGACAATGTAGAGATCCTGATCTCCATCCCCATCGGCATCAAAGAAAGCGGCATCCACATCTTCCGTGAATCGATCTTCCAGTAGTGCCCTGACAGTTGCTTCTCTGAAGGATTCATCACTTTGCTGGAGAAATAGTCGGGAGGCCTGGTCCGTGGCCCCTCCCACAAATAGGTCATCCAGCCCATCTCCGTTCACATCGGCTACGGCCAGAGCCGGACCTTCGGCACTAAGATTGGCAGGGATCAGTGTTTCTCTGTCCAGATCTTCAAAATCATCTTCCACATGCCTGAATTCCAGACCGGGTAAAACGTGCTTAGTGAAAAAGGGGGCCGAGGTCGCAGATGCTTCAGGTTTACCGCCGGGAAGCTGTGCCTCCATGATGTTCAGCTGAATCTGCTGGTCGGCCATGATCCCGTAAATTGTCTGGCTTAACATTCCGGGCCAGCTTATATGCAGGGAATCCACCAGGGTATCACTTGCCAGTCCGAAGTGCAGATGGTCTGAGGTGGCGGACATAAAACCGCGAGTGAAGGATTGTTCAACCATTTGTTTGCCGCTCTTTGTATAGAGGGTCACCCTGGCACCTATCCCGTGCGAATTCAGCTTTACACCCTGTAATTGAACTTGCAGATAGTGTTTATCCTCTTGAGTTTCTGCATTGTTTCTATAAAGTGAGGCGGGTCCGTTGATATTATTCACCAGCAGGTCCAGGTCTCCATCGTTATCCAGATCGGCGTAGGTGGAACCGTTGGAATAATCGGGGGTGGCAAATCCCCAGGATTCCCCCATGCTGGTAAAGCTCAGGTCGGCATTGTTACGGAATATGTGGTTGATATCGGGCTCCAGAGGCATTTTTTCGAACAGGGTGCTGTTGGGAACAGCGCTGTTATCGCGCATGGGGGAGTAGCGGCTGCCGCCAGTCAGATATTTCACGTAGTCCAGATCATTGGCCCTACGGTAAATGCCGCTGGTCACAAACAAGTCCTTCCAGCCGTCGTTGTCCACATCACAAAAGAGGGCCGACCAGCTCCAGTCGGTGGAAAAAACACCGGCCAGCCTGGCGATCTCACTGAAGCGATCTCCACCCAGGTTAAGTTGCAGGGTATTAAAAACATACTGGGGGGAGTAACCGTATTTGAGTTTCATTTTAAACAGCTCACGCTCATCTTCACCTCCCGATTGTTTACGGATATGCTGATCATCGGGAAGCATATCAAGTACCATGATATCGGGCAGAGCATCGTTATTGAAATCGCTCACATCGTTGCCCATGGACGAACGACTGGTATGACCGATCATCTCGGTGAGTCTTTCGCTAAAAGTTCCATCCCCGTTGTTGATGTAGAGATAGTCGTTCTCATGGAAGTCGTTGGATATATAAATATCGGGCTTCCCATCGCTGTTGATATCGCTGGTGTTTACACCCAATCCATAGCCAATCTGGCTGCTGTAAATCCCTGCTTCTGAGGTAACATCTTGAAAAAAACTTCCTTCCGAAGAAGAATCGTGCCTGTATAGCCGGTCGCCGGCCTTTTCATCCACTTCAAAACGAAGACTGGAGGGACCGTAGCTGCGTTCCGTATGTACGCTGTGGTTCAACAGGTACATGTCCAGGTCTCCGTCAAGATCGTAATCGAAAAAGGCTGCCTGGGTGGAAAAACCCTGGAACGCCAAACCCCATTTTTCAGCTTCTTCCCTGAAGGTGAGGTCACCCTGATTGATGAATAACTGGTTGCGACCCTCCAGTCCCTTATATCCTCCCACGTTGCAAACATGGATGTCAAGCAGCCCATCGCCGTTCACATCGGCCATAACCACTCCCGTGCTCCAGTCTCCCGTTCCGGCCACACCTGCTGAACCTGTAATGTCTTCGAATTTCAGTCCCCCCCTGTTCAGGTAGAGCCTGTTATGTTGCTGATTGGAACTGAAATACAAATCAATGAGCCCGTCGTTATTGATGTCGCCCGCTGCCACGCCGGCACCGTTATTAAAATACAGGTATTCGATGATGTTAAATTCTTCTGTTTCTGTCAAACGGTTCTCAAAATCGATTCCCGTAGATGTGGAGGGTAGCGAGGTAAAGAGTACAATCTCTTCTTCAGAAAGGCGATTGCAGGATATTACAAGGAAAATGAAGAAGGGTAAGAGGAGACTTTTTTTCATAAACCTTGATTTTATCGTATACTGAAAATCTGCAAAGGATCGTTGCTGCGAGCATTGACCAGGATTTTTCCCTGAGTGGTTTCAAAGGGTAGCAGTTCTCTGACTTCCCCTTCCAGACGAAGTCCGGATTCAGAAGCAGGTAAAAGTTGCCAGTTTCCGCTTCCATCGCCAGTTAAGAGGTGTCCATAACTGGCATCGTAGCGGCCCACCTCGGGTTTTACATGGTGCAGGTTGCCACCCAGCAACATATCGGGGTGTCCATCCTGATTAAAATCATCGATGATGACAGACTGTGTGGTAGAAAACTGGGTTTCAATGGGAAGAGCCTTACGTTCAAAATTCCCACCTCCATCATTGATAAAGAGGGAAGTTTCCAATTCATGGACTTCAAGCTTTATGGCATGGGTCAGCTGTTCATGGGCAAATATGTCCTCTATCTGCTGACCCTTGTACATTTCGTATTTGGGATACTTACTCTGTAAAACAGGCAATTGGTTCACCAGATCGTGTTTGAGTGCCAGGGGAAAGGAGGAATCTCCTTCGTAAACACAGATGATTTGTTCGGCCGACCCGTTGTGATCAAAGTCGTTTACATACATGGTCACTGGTCTTTCCTTGCTGGCTCTGAAGCGGGAATTCAGTCCATGGTTTCCCGCCACAAAATCCAGGTCGCCGTCACCGTCAGCATCAAAAGTGCTCAGACAATTCCACCAGCCCGATGTTTGGGCCTCTCCAAAGGCTTCTGCGTGTTCGGTAAACTGTCCGTCCTGGTACAAAAAGATTTTCATTGACATCCAGTCGCCGGCCAGAATCATATCCAGATCCCCATCCTGGTCCACATCGGCCCATTGCATATCACGAAGCATACCCACCTCTTTTAACCCCGGGGCAATTTGATCTGATACATTGCGAAATTGACCCTTCCCGTCGTTTTCCAGGAGATAGCCATTAACTGGGACACCGTAAAGAAAGGGTCTGAGGCGGATACCCACAAATAACTCCATAACACCGTCGTTGTCAAAATCAGCTGCCCTTACGCAGGAACTGCTTTCAAACCGGCCCGAAGGCAAAACCTGGTTGGATTTGCTGTATTTCCCTGATCCATTGTTCAGATAGAGCCTGTCACTAAGTGCAGATGAACTGGAAGGGAATTCATTTCCTCCGCTGGTCACATAGAGGTCCAGATCGCCATCCCCGTCGGCATCGAAAAACTCTGCGTCGGTATCTTCGGATTGTTTATCCTCTTCGAATAGTGATCGATTAGAGCCAGAGGGAATGAAGGAGCCTTCTTTTGTCTGAATCAGCAATGAAGCAGCCTGGTCCTTTGCCCCTCCTACGAATAGATCTTCCAGGCCGTCCCCGTTCACATCCCCTTTGCAGGCAGCAGGTCCTTCGGTGGACATCATGTGATAGATCAGTGTTTCCCTGCGGAAGTCGTCGTATACATTTTCACTATGCAGGTAGTCCACCGAAAGATCGGCAGTTATATCGAGGAACCTGGGATTTTTGGGATTTTTCAATCCGGGCATGGGTGAATCCGGAGGAAGACCATCTTCCTGTTCCAGGGTAAGGGTCTGGTTGGTGGTCACGTCTTTCAGGATCGTTACCCTCCCATCGGGCCAATGCACTTCCAGGGTATCAATCGTACTATGCTTACCCACACCCAGGTTGGGACGGGGATCGACGGTCGATTTAAAACCCCGCACCGGCATTTGCTCCAGGTAATAAACTTCACCCTTGTGTCTGGCTGTAACTTTGGCACCTATTGCATCCGTATTCCCTGCTAAACCTTTTAGTATAACCTTCAGGTAATGATTATCGGGTCTTTTCAGGTTGGATTCATTGCGATAGAGATACATGGGCATATTCACATTATTTACTACCAGGTCGAGATCTCCGTCGTTGTCCAGATCTCCGTAGGCCGATCCATTGGAATGACTGGGATCCGCCAGTCCCCAGGATTCAGCTTGATTTTTAAATTTAAGGTCACCCAGATTCCGAAAGGCATAACTGGGAATTTTGACAGAGGGAATGGCATCAATCAGGGTTTTATAATCCACGTTATTTCCCGAAACTATGGACATGACCATGTCGCGGTTGGAGAAATACTGGATGTAATCCTGGTCGGTAAGGTCCTGGTATATCCCGTTGGCCACAAATATATCTTTCAAACCATCGTTGTCAAGATCCATGATCAGGGCACCCCACGACCAGTCGGTGGCAGAGACGCCGGTAAGCCGTCCAATTTCGCTGAAGGTCCCGTCTGCATTGTTCAGATGCAGCATGTTTCGCGTAAACTGGTGGTGATAACCGTTATCAAAGTTGCTTTTATAGCTGTCCCAGTTATCGAAGGTAGTCTTGGTTTTCAGGCGGGCATCGTCTTCCGGAATCATGTCTGTCACAAAAATCTCCGGGTAATGATCGTTGTTGATATCGGCCATATCGGCACCCATGGAGGCAGCAGATATACAGCGCATCATATCTGTCAGACTTTCCCTGAAGGTGCCATCCTGGTTGTTCAGGTAGAGGTAATCCCTTTCGAAGAAATCGTTGGAAATGTAGATGTCCATCCAGCCATCCTGGTCTACATCTCCTACAGTTACTCCCAATCCAAAACCAATGACGCTGGCATATATACCTGCTTCTACACTTACATCGGTGAAAAAATCGCCGTCGTTACGAAATAGCTTGTCCCCTCCGATCGAATCCCTTTCCATACGCTGGTTCTCGGCCAGGTCAAAGCTGCCAATGGCCTTGAAAGAATTGTTCAGAAGGTAGAGATCCAGATCGCCGTCGTGATCATAATCGAAGAAGGCACCGTGGGTGGAATAGGCTCCGTCGTCTATGCCATAATCAGCTGCAGATTCGGTAAAAGTAAGATCGCCGTTATTGATGAAAAGTTCGTTATTTCTGTGGCCTCCTTCCAGGTTGCCAGAGTTGCAGACATAAATATCGGTCCAGCCATCCCCGTTCACATCCGCGAGGCTTGCTCCTGTCGACCAGTCTCCCTGTCCACCTATCCCGGCTGCCTCAGAGATATCTTCAAACTGAAAATTCCCCTTATTGAGGTAGAGGACATTTGGCTCCATATTGGAAGTCAGGAAGATATCCATCAGGCCATCCTTATTCACATCGCCGAGAGCCACACCACCACCGTTGTAGAAGTTACGGTAGGTATAGATATTAAATTTCTTTTTTAACTGTTCATCGTAGTCCAGGTGATTTATGAAGCCTGCGCCGGTATGGGATTCTGGCATCAGGGTAAACAGAGTATCTCCACCTGGCCCGGTCTCTTTTTGTCCGCAGGCAAAAAACAAAAGGGTGGCAAGCACTGTAAGAAAGGGGCAAGCTTTAATTAGCAGCTTCCTCATGGGCTGACATTTCATGGGCTGGGGTTTCTTCAACACGTTCTTCCTCTTCAGTCTCCACGCTGTGTGTAGTCATATCTGTAAAGATCGCCCAGGCATAGAGGTCATCCTCCTGGTAGATGGTGATTCTCCTGTTACCATCAATTTTCGTGAAGGCCTTTCCCCTGACCGGGTGGGTGACTTTAATAAAACCCGGGCCATATTCTTTTTCATACCAGTTTTTGATGTCCTCGGTAAGAGCAGAAGATGAAAGCTCCTTGTTCCAGGGTGCCCATCCGTCGTAGGAAAACTTTACCGGCATTTCCACGATCTTAGCGTCCACAAATTTGGGATAGAACTCCATGGTCGCAGGATGCCTTAGTTTGGAGCCTGGATGGTATTCCACGGAGGTGTTGCTGTGACTTTGTCTGATTGTACCCTCCCGGTTCAACTCCCAGCACAGGGTATAGAAGTCCTTGTCGGACATGCCAAAATACATTCCCATAAAAATACTGTCGAACCTGATTCCGCTGGCCAGCTCCTTTTTCAGTCTGTATTCATATCTTGATTTGGGCGAGCATCCACCCAGGAGCACTAAAACCATCAGGCCCCAGGCGCCCATCCACATCCACATCGTCCTTTTCATCCTAATTGCTTTCAAAAAGTGTAAAAGTGTAAAATATCGTTGTTTCTTGCAATAGCAAGGTACTTCTTTCCGGCTATTTTCAGAATCTTCATATCCCTGATTTCTCCCTTTACCGAAAAGCCGGACTGGTCAGCCGGCAAAGCCTGCCACTTTCCCTTCCCATTACCCAGGACACAAAGGCCATAGCTTGCCATGTAAATACCTGTTTCAGGTTTGGCGCGTGAAAGATTTCCGCCGAGCAAGAGGTCCATATGACCATCCTTGTTATAGTCCTGGGCAGCTATTGAATAAAGAGGAGAGAATTGTGCCTCCGAAGGAAGTGGCTCCAGGGTAAGGGTTCCAGATCCCGTGTTCATTATGACACAGCTTTCCAGGATCTTTGCTTTCAAAACGACTGATCTTTCCAGAATATCAGCAGAGAAAACATCTTCAATGGTTTGATTGCTGTAACTGGCATTGGTCGGGTATTGTCTGGCCAGAACTGGGATTTGCTTTACCAGATCATCTTTCATTGCCAGTGGAAAGGAAGTATCTCCGTTGAAGGCACAGATGATGTGCTCTACGCTACCATTTAGATCGAAATCGTTCACATACATGCTAATGGGTTTCCCGGCGGAAGCCCGAAGTCTTGAATTCAGGCCATGATTGCCCAGGACCAGGTCTTCATGTCCATCCGCATTCAGATCTACAGCCAGTACCTTTTTCCACCATCCTTCGGTATCCGAAAGGTCATATTCTGAAGACCTGTCAGAGAAAACGCCACTTTCATTTATGAAGATTTTGACAGGCATCCAGTCACCCACCACCACCATGTCCTCATCCCCATCCCGGTCCAGGTCAGTCCAGGTCATATCCGTGATCATACCAAGTTCTTTCAATCCTGGTGCAATTCGGTCTGAACTATTCTGAAAGTTTCCTTTCCCGTCGTTCTCAAGCAGGTAGGCATTTCCAGGCACTCCATAAAGGAAGGGTCGAAGCCGTATTCCTACAAATAGATCCGTATCGCCATCCTGATCAAAATCAGAAGGTACAACGCAAGAGCTGCTTTCATACCTTCCTGCCGGCAGAACCAGATCTGCCCTGCTGTAATTCCCTGATCCATCATTGAAGTAGAGGCGATCGGACAGAGCGAATGCACTGGATGAAAATTCATTCCCACCATGGCAAACATACAGATCCAGGTCTCCATCTCCGTCTGCATCAAAAAATGTACAATCGGTTTGTTCTGAGCTTCTGTCTTCTTCAAAAACGCTCAAAACGATATGAGTGAAACCTCCTTGCGTATCCTGTAGATATAGTTTACCTGCAAAGCCTCGGGCACCCCCAATGTAAATATCCTCCAGCTTATCTCCATTCACATCTCCCACTGCCATGCATGGGCCTTCATTGGAAAGCATATGGAAAATAAGAGACTCCCTTTCGAAATCATTATAATCGTTTTCCTTATGGTGGTGAACCAGTCCAACTGGAGGAGCTGTGTCTTTGAAAATTATACCCGGGGCGTGATTTTGTGGAGCGAGGCAGGGCAGGGCAGAAGCCTGGTCCAGCGTCAGAAATTGATTTGTTTCCACCGAATATAACTTTGTACAGGTGCCACCGGGCCATTGAATTATCAGCGAATCGATTTGATTAACAGGCCCCAGACCCACATGAATTCGCGAATCCATGCTGGATTTGAATCCTCGAATGGGTGCCAATTCCTGGTGGATTGTTTGTTCACCTGTATGGATATCAATACCTGCACCTATGGCACCTGTATTCATACCTTCGCCTATCAAAGTGAGATTTAGGAAATTGGAATTTTCCTGTTCCGCTGCATGGTTCTGGAATATAAAGGAGGGCATGTTAACGTTGTTGATCACCAGGTCCAGGTCCCCGTCGTTATCCAGATCCCCGTAAGCGGCTCCATTGGAGAAGGAAGCTTCATCAAGGCCCCATTCCCCGGCAAGGTTTGAAAAGCTAAGATCGCCATTGTTACGAAAGGCATAATTGGGTACCCTTACAGAGGGTATCTTATCGATAAGTTTCAGTATGGCATCTTCCTCGCTTTGGATCATTGAGCGCATGACAGCAGGATTGGAGTAGAGGTTCAGGTAGTCCAGATCCAGTAAGTCTTTATAGATTCCATTAGCCACGAACAGGTCCTTCCAACCATCGTTATCCAGGTCCATGATCAGGGCACCCCAGCTCCAGTCGGTTGCATCCACACCTGAGAATCTTCCAATTTCACTGAATGTACCATTTCGGTTATTTAGCTGAAGTACGTTGCGGGCAAATTGATGGTGGTAACCCAGCTTCACCTTATTGAGGTAACTCTCCCAGTTCTCGAAAACCACCTTGGTTTTCAGGCGCTCATTGCCTTCAGCAGTCATTTCGGTGACAAAGATGTCGGGATAGCCGTCGTTGTTGATATCGGCAATATCCGAGCCCATGGCTCCCAGACTGCTTTCTGTGAAATGCAGATCAAGCACTTCCTCAAAGCTTCCATCCTTATTATTTATGTAACAATAATCCCGTTCGAAGAAATCATTGGATACATAGAGGTCCATCCATCCGTCACGGTTCAGGTCCGCCACACTCACACCCAGACCGAAACCAATTTTACTCCCATAAATTCCTGCTTCTTCACTCACATCGGTGAAGGTGTCCCCATCGTTTCTGTATAACTTATTGCCTCCCAGGTTATCGCGTATAGACCTCTGTCTCTGAATCATGTCAAAGTCGGTGACTGACTGAAAGGAGTTATTCAATAAATAGCAATCCAGATCCCCATCCAGATCGTAATCAAAAAAACTGGCATGTGTGGAGAGACCCAGGTCGTCAATACCATATTCGGAGGCTTTTTCGCTGAAGGTAAGATCCCCATTATTGATAAAAAGCTCGTTATTTCGGTGAGGTGCTTCGGGATCACCCGATTTACACACATAGATGTCAGGCCATCCATCGCCATTTACATCTGCAATACTAACCCCGGTACACCATACATCCGGACAGGCCACTCCGGCCTTCTGCGTAAGGTCTTCAAAACGAAAATCACCCCGGTTGATGTACAAACGATTATCTACGATGTTGCCGCAAAAATAGATATCCATCAGTCCATCGAGGTTGAAATCGCCAAGTCCCACTCCTGCACCGTTGTAAAAGTTTCGGTAGGTATAGGTATTATATTCTTCCGTGTAGGCTACGTGGTTGGCAAAATCCACTCCTGTTTCCCTGTGTTCCATCAGAGAAAATAGAGTGGGGGGACTTCCGCTGGAATCTTTCCTTCCGCATCCAAGGATCACTATGAATCCAAGTAAAAAGCTGAACCATACCCCCAAATATTTCCATCCCCTAATCATGCCCCGAATATATAAAAGAAGCGCCTGTCTTAAAAGCCAGTTGTTTGTTTTATTCTTGCTAAGGGATGTTTTGGGAGCAAACTGGGATTTTTAACGAAGTTAATAACCACTTTGCGATAAAATATCCCTTAGCACCTTGAGAGTAAGGATCCCGAAGAAGTTGGTGCAAAAAGAAGAGGGTGCCTTTTTGAGACACCCTCTTCAATAACTATATATTCAAATGCTACTTCTAGTATCCGGGATTCTGCACCAGGTTCGGGTTGGCATCCAGCTTCTCCCTGTGAACAGGGAAAAGTGTGGTATGGTCACCGTCGATTAGTACATCCTGGGTGTTGTAGAAAGGAGGCAACCAATCAGCCAGTCTGGTAAACAAGCCCCAGCGGATCAAAGCCTGACGTCTGTTGTTCTCAGCGAACATCTCACGCCCGATCTCATTAAAGAGCTCTCCACCTGCAACTGAGGGTCCAGCCAGATCAAAGCTGACCGGTCCGTCCACACTAACAAGATCCGTAACACCTGCTCGTGAACGCACCTGGTTTACCAGGGGAAGTACATTCACATCAGCGGGATTTTGTCTCCAGAGTGCTTCAGCTCTCATCAGTAAAACGTCTGCATAACGGAATACGGCATAGTCGTTATCCATATTAGCAGGGTTGCTACCCAGCGCAAATTCCCATTTTCCAATACGAACACCGGACTGACGGTAGGCCTGTGGACCCAGCTCGTTGAGTTGAGGTTGGCCTGAACCCATGTTACCGAAGTTCAAAGGAGCTCCATCAGGGTCACCCAGCAGTGGTGCAGGCTGACGATCAGGGTTGGGAGCTTCAAAACCATCGTCTGTAACCAAGCCGCCACTGGCCTTATGCTGGTAACCGGCGAGGAAGTTACCCCTGTTTTGCTGGGGAACTGTTTCCGTACCTACATCTCCTCTCCTTAGATCTGTAGCTTCGTAGGAATTGTAAAACTCTTCCAGAGTACAGAATCCGTTCCAGGGCTGGGCAGTCAGATTGTAAGTCATCTGGCTACCATAGTGAAGGGTACGTGCGGTCAGGTTAAAACCTCCATAATATACCTCATCGTAAGGAATGGCAAAGATCATCTCGCTAGTTCCGGTATTTCCGGCATCAAAGTTCGCGAAATAGTTACTTTCCAGACTGTATTCTCCATCACCGATGATGTCCTGACAAGCTGCTGCAGCCTCTGCATACATGGCAGTACCAGTATAAATTTCGGCGTTCAGATACAGCTTGGCCAGCAGGGCCTTGCCACCGTAGTAGTTCATACGTCCGTAAGTGGTTCCATCCACCACTTTAGTTAAGAGTGGAACGGCTTCTTCCAGGTCGGTAACGACCCAGTCGAATACTTCGGCTCTTGAGACAGTCGGGGGAGTAGCTGCAGTGTTGGCAAAATCCGTCACCAGAGGTACATTCCCAAACATGTCGATCAGATACCAGTAGAAGAATCCACGGACGCACCTGAGCTCTGCAATAAATGCAGCAGCCATCGTAGCATCCATTGATCCTTCGTCCACCAGCAATTCAAACTGATAAATCAGACGGTTGGCCGTATTTACCCCGTTAAATCCGAAGTTCCATACGCCATTCATGGATCCATCCTCGTAGGTCCAGGAGTGGAGTGAAAGCCTTCTCCAGGCTCCTCCGTCATCCCAGTCCTGTCCACGTGTGGGAACTGCCATTTCATCGGTAGTTACACACTGCAGGCTGAAGGGATCTCCGGAGGCCAGATTCCCAAACTGAGTATATGCGGCCCCAAGAGCAGCGAGGATTTCTTCCTCAGTGTTGAAGAAGTTGTCCGGCGTTACTGAGTCAAACAACTCTTCATCAAGATTGGTACACGACTGATTGAAACCTGCCATAATCATAACGATCACGAAAGCTCGAATCAGAAAAAGTGATTTTCTCATAGTATATCTATCTGTTGTTTTCATATCTTCTGCTTTTAGAGGATTATAAACCGATGTTTATACCCAGTGAAACAGACCTGGTCCGGAACCATGTATTCCTTCTGTCAATTCCGGGGATCAAAGGATTATTGTCATCATTTGCGTCTCCAAATCTCACACTGGGATCCACTCCCTTATAACCGGTAAGGTAGAGCAGGTTGTTTCCTGCTACGAATACCCTGATGCTTCTGAAAGCAGAGGTGCCTGACATATCAAAGTTGTATCCAATGCTCATATTGTCCAGGCAGAAGTAGGATGCATCCTCGATGTGGTGACTGGAAAGAACCCCTGAGGAGTTGTTCAGGTAGGTTCCGTTGGCATTCTTCATATCCAGTGCAGTGGCAGGAAGGTTGTACGAACCAATCATTCTGGGCACCTCGTAGAAGGCGCGGTAGGTATTGTTAAGATCGTGTCCGAGTACACCGCGGAAGAAAATGTTCATATCAAAATTCTTGAAACTGAAGTTATTACCCCAGCCAAATTCTGCATCGGGCAATCCGTTTCCAACTACGGAACGGTCCAGTTCATCCACAGTTCCATTTCCATCGGTATCCCTCAGGATCAGGTCCCCGTTTTCGTTGATCTCCACAAAGGTGTGTGACCATAGCTGACCGATGGGGGCTCCCTCTTCTGCACGCACCACGGGTACGTCACTCATACCGGGAGATCCCATGCCACCCAGGTCACGCACTCCGTAGACCAGTTCGGCCCCATTGAAAACTCCTGATAGGGAAACAAGATCATTCTTCAGGTAATAGGTGGGGGTAAGGGAAATGCTGTAGGAGAAATCTCCTGAATTCACTGCATTCCAGGTCAGAGCTAGTTCCAGACCGGAGCTCTGCATCTCACCCAGGTTCAGTGTGGCCCTGTCATTAAGGTTCGGGGGCACGGGTACCGGGTATTCGAAAATCAGGTCGGTGGTGGTACGGGTATAGAAATCGAAAGCTCCATAGAGTTGACCATCCAGGAGGGAGAAGTCAATACCCAGGTTAAATTCGCCTTTCTTTTCCCAGCCCAGGTCTTCGTTGGGATTACTCACGGGTTCGTAACCGGGGATAAACTCTCCATTGTAATAGAAGTTCCCTTCAGGTCCTAAACGGAGCAAGGAGATGTATGAGTCTATTGGCTGGTTGCCAGTTACACCATAACTGGCCCTCAGCTTCAGGTTGTCCATGGCAGAAATATCCAGCACGTTGGCCAGGTCAACTCCGGCACCTACAGCAGGAAAGAGTCCCCACTGGTTTCCTTTCCCAAACTTGGAGCTTCCTTCATAGCGTGCACTGGCCATCAGGAACCAGGAGTCGGTCACATTCACATTCACACGACCAAAAAAGGCAATTAAAGTGTTGTTGTTCTTGTAACTCTCAACGGTTCCGATTCCTTCGTTAAAGTCCTTGGAGGCGCTCAGATTGTTGTAGGTAAAGGCATCGGTGATGAAGTCTCCACCTTCGGCTCTGAAACCTTCGTAGTTAAACTTCTGGTAGGAATATCCTCCCAACACGGTAAAGTTGGCGCTACCCACATTGCCCACATAACGTGCGGTGGACTCGAACAGTTGGAAGGATTCTTCATCGTAATTTCTTTCTGCCAGACCGTTGCGGTCCCTTCCAATCCAGTAGGAATTCTTATCGTAGTAGCG
>Ga0180430_10001911_pt1 | contig 19531 bp, 17 predicted proteins | sample SS_ome_9_FD_132999 | JGI IMG/M metagenome (GOLD analysis project Ga0180430, IMG submission 132999) | Hypersaline lake sediment archaeal communities from the Salton Sea, California, USA - SS_1_S_2 metaG | ecosystem: Environmental > Aquatic > Non-marine Saline and Alkaline > Hypersaline >... | reverse complement strand
TATAGGTTTTTCCTTCCACGATACCTTTCCTGTGTTTAAAGAGATCGTAGACTACTATGACTGGGATATTGCCCAGATCCAGTATAATTACCTGGATACCAATATCCAGGCCCGGACAGAAGGCCTCAAATATGCATATTCAAAAGGTATCGCAGTGGTAGTTATGGAACCGCTGCGCGGAGGGAAACTGGTAGATCCGCCAAATGAAGCACTTGAAATAATGAAGTCTGCCAAAAACAAAAAAACACCCTTAGAATGGGCGCTGCAGTTTTTATGGGACCAGCCTGAAGTAGCCACTGTCTTAAGCGGGATGGGAAATACGCAGATGGTAGACCAGAATTGCGAGATCGCCGACAGGTCCGGTATCCACACATTGAGCCAGGAGGATATAGTAATAATTGAAAAATTGGCCAGTGTATTCAAAGAAAGGATACTGGTGCCCTGTACCGCCTGTGGATACTGCATGCCCTGTCCACATGGAGTCGATATCCCCCAGAATTTTGCCATCCTGAATGATGCTTGCCTTAATGATAGCGGCTGGCACAGATGGACCATAAAAAGAGGATATAAAAGACTTGCGGGCTCAAAAGAGGAAATCGATAAGGATAATCCCAACGGCAATGCTTCCATGTGCACCGGATGCGGTGAATGCCTGGAAAAATGTCCCCAGAATATAGCCATCCCCGATGAGCTTAAAAAGGTGCATGCAGTGCTTGGCGGCAGAGGCAGGATCCACGATTATTTTAAGTAGATAGGAAATATCGACCCGGGATTCCATCTATACAGACAAGATCCGCCCATATCCTTAATAAAAAAAACTGTCTTTGGATTTACTTCCCCTGGAAAAAATGATATATTCATTTATGGGCATATGCTCATAAGTTCTAATTGGTCCAGCAATATTAGGTAGTATTGCGGACTGGAAAAAAAGGAGGAGAAAATGGAAAAATACGATGTCGTAGTATTGGGCGGGAGCGCAGCCGGTCTGACAGCAGCCATAACTGCCAGGAGGTTTAATCCTGACAGGAAGATACTTGTGATAAGAAGGGAGGAAAAAGTACTGATACCCTGCGGCATTCCTTATATATATGGTACAGTTGGTTCTACGGATAAGAACCTGATACCGGATGCAGTACTGGAGAAAAATGGTCTGGATCTTATGATAGGAGATATCGAAGAGATAGACAGGGTAAAAAAAGTTGTGAAAGTAAGCGGAAACAATGAAGTGGCCTATGACAAACTTATAATCTCCACCGGTTCAGATCCACTGGTGCCTCCCATAAAGGGAGCTGACAAGGAAAATGTATTTACAGTAAAAAAGGATGACAAATATCTCACCCAGCTTTTATCAAAAGTAGATGGATCCAAAAGCATGGTTATAATAGGAGGAGGGTTCATCGGTATGGAATTTGCTGATGAGTGCGGAAAAAACAGGGATATGGATGTGACAGTGGTAGAGATGCTTCCTCACTGCCTTATGCTGGTATTTGATGAAGAATTCTGCAGGCAGGGAGAGGAACTGATAAAAGACAGGGGTGTAAAAGTATTGACCGGTGAAAAGGTTGAGGAAATATCAGGAAACTCAAAAGTAGAAGGCGTGAAGCTTTCCAGCGGAAAGACAATCGATTCCGACCTGGTACTTATAGGCATAGGCGCCAGCGCAAACAGCAAAGTTGCCGGAGATGCAGGCATAGAGCTCAATGAAAAGGGAGCCATCAGGGTAGATAAATATATGAAAACGAATGATGATGATATCTTTGCCTGCGGAGACTGCTGTGAAAAGATATCTTTCTTTACCAAAAAGCCGATAAACCTGATGCTGGCTTCAATAGCTACCAATGAAGCCAGGATAGCCGGAGCTAATCTTTATAATATAAACAGGTCCAATGAAGGGGTCATCGGCGCCTATTCCACAGTTATCGGAGATACAGCGCTTGCCAGGGCGGGAATGTCAGAGAAAGAAGCAGGACAAAACGGATATGATTTTGTGACCGGACAGGCTGAAGGCCCCAACTGTCATCCGGGATGCATGCCCGGCGCAGCCAACCTGAAAGTAAATTTGATATTTGAAAAAGGAACAGGCATAATCCTGGGAGGCCAGCTTATAGGAGCCAAATCAGGGGGAGAACTAATAAACCTTATCAGCGGCTGTATCTGCAAAAAGATGACAGCGGATGATATCGCTACATTCCAGATGGGAACCCACCCTGCACTTACAGCTTCACCTATTGCCTACCAGATAAGCAATGCAGCTGAGATGGCGGTAAAAAAACTGAGGCAGGCATAAAAACCTATAACCTTTATATATGGGATAATTAATATCCCCCGTGATGATGCTGGAAGGACTAAAATACCGGCATACCTTTGACCAGTCATTTTATTTTTAATAAAATGATGTAAAAAGGAAAAACATGATATTCAAACAGATAAATTCCGGGGGAGACAGGAATTTTGCCTATCTTATAGCTTCCGAGAAGACAGGGAACGGCGCCCTGGTGGACCCATCTCCGGATGTAGAAAAAGTCATGCAGTCTGTAGGCAGCAATATAAGGATCAGGTATGTCATAAACAGCCATTCCCATTATGACCATTCCGGGGGCAATGATTTTTTCTCAGGAGTGTACGAAAAAAGGCCTGTGACTTTTATCAATGCCGTGAATTCAGTTATTCCCGAAGATGGAGATATCATCTCACCGGAAGACCTGAAGCTGGAAATGATCCGGACTCCCGGGCATACCCCTGATTCGATCTGCATAAAGTCCCATAATAACCTGTTGACAGGGGATACCCTTTTTGTAGGTAAAGTGGGCGGCACTTACAGCAGTGAGGAAGCAGCGGAAGAATTTGACAGCCTGAGAAAACTGGCGGAAATGGATCCCGTTTTACAGGTGTGGCCTGGTCATGATTACGGCGTAAGACCCTATTCCACTATAGGTAAAGAACTGGAAGAGAATCCTTTTATGAAGAGGCTGGATGATTTTGAAGATTTTTTATGGCTCAAACAGAACTGGGCCCGGTACAAAGCGGAACACGGCATAAAATAATACTATGGATACATAAGGAGGTCTGGTGGTTTTTGGCAGGGAAGTAAATATTGAGACCCAGGGATTTTCGGATATCAGGAATATAACCAGTGAGGTAGACGCGGTGGCAGCAGGATCCGGCATAAAAGATGGATTGGTAAATATTTCTGTCATCGGTTCCACAGCATCTGTAACGACGATTGAATATGAGCCGGCGCTGGTAGAGGATATCAGAGATCAGCTGGAAGAGTTTGTTGCCAGCGATAAACTGACAAGGCATTCAAAGACATGGGGTGATGACAATGGTTTTTCCCACATAAGGGCTGCATTTATGGGGCCTGGAATAACGGTTCCCTTAAGCAATGGGAAAATGATCCTGGGTAAATGGCAGCAAATAGTGGTGATCGACCATGATAACAGGCCCAGATCCAGGAGGGTCTTTGTTCAGGTGATGGGAGACTGAAAAAATATAGAAAATATCTTCTTGACATATGAACTATGGTTCATTACAATTATTATTGAACCATAGTTCATTTATATAAGAAGAAGGAGGATATTATGCCAGGAGGAGATAGGACAGGACCTGCCGGGATGGGCCCTATGACAGGAAGGGCTGCCGGCTACTGTGCCGGATATAATGTACCAGGCTATATGAATCCAGCCGGAAGGTTTGCCGGCCGGGGAGCTTTTGGCGGAAGAGGACGGGGCATGATGCACAGGAACTGGTATTATGCAACCGGCCAGCCGGGATGGGCAAGGTATGATATGGGTTTTCCGGCCGGGGGTACAGGAGCAGTCCCGTATCCCGGAGAGGTAGAACCCGCTGAAGAAAAAGAGATGCTGGCGGAGCAGGCAGACTACCTTAAACAGCAGCTGGAAGACATACAGAAGAGGCTGTCGGACCTGGAAAAGAAAAAGCAGGCTAAATAGATCTTAAAAACAAAGGGTAGAGTGCTGTAAAAGAGCTCTATCCTTTGTCAGCCTGTTTATGGAACTTCCATATAAACTCTTTTGTCTCCGCAAATGTGCGGAAACCCAGGTGCCGGTAAAGGCTGAGCCCCATATGGGAAGCCTGCAGTACTCCCACCCTGTATCCCCGGGATCTTGAAAACATCAGCGCATATCTTACCATGAGTTCTCCTATACCCTTTTTTCGCCATTGGGGGATAGTGGCTACATTGTCAATACCGGCTGCCTTTGAACCCATAAAAACCGCCGAGGAAGCAACAGGCCGGTCATCTACCATGCCGGTGAACCTTATCCAGGGAAGATCTGTTCCCAGACCCAGCGAATCTTCAAAATCATATATCTTCTGGAAACTGGCACCATTTTCATTAAAACCCTTAAGACATGCATAGATCCAGCCGGAAAGCTGTCCCGGACCTGTCACTGTCTCTATCCGGAATCCGGGTATTTCTTTCCTGCTTATGGTGCTGTTGTGGAGTCTGTCTATATCCGCTGCCATACCCCACATGTGGTCGTCATAAAAGAAACCTTCAGCAGACAGGATGTCCTCGATATCTTCCGGAATGGATAAAGGTCCCTGCAGCCATAAAAGTGACGTTTTCTGCCTGAGGCCGTATTCCCTGAATTTCCTGATCTGGCTCACCAGGGAGCTTTTATCCAGATCATAATGAAGGACGCAGTTAAAGAATGGCAGCGGTATGGCAGTCTTGAATTTTATAATGTTTTCATCATCAAACAGTATACTGTCCGCAGATTTCCGGTAATACCTTATCTGTTCAAAAAGGTTTTCCGCGATCACTCTGTCTATTGTATCGGAAGATAGGCCATCAATGGTTTTCAGCATAAGCTACCTTACTATAAAGGGTATGGCTATAGCAATTGCCCCGATAAATACTACAGTAAGTATGAACAGATTATACCTGGTATTATAATTGACCAGCAGGGACCGGTCATAATAGCCGGCCACTTTCTGGTCGTCATACATCTTTATTAGGCCGTTTATGAGTTTTTTCCTCGTCTGCTTGCCCTTTATCAGTCCGATTATGACTATGGTATTTACCACCAGTACCAGGGCCACTATTATAAACATGACGATAAAAAGGTCGGTCTCATCACGCGAGGCTTCGGCCATAGCTGAGTTTATACCCAGGGCCAGAAGGTTCAGTAGTATAGCCGTGATGATAAATATGGTATCAGTGCGCGTATTCTGCTGAAGTTCGGAAGTTATGTGTCTGTGCACATATTCTATCATTTTCCCTCCCAGTCTATTTTTTATTCTCTTGAAACAGAATAAAGGTACCCGTGGCTCCTGCAAGGACCATGATCACCGGGAATTTAAGGCATCGATCATTCACCACGAAGCTTTGCTGAATTGAACCAGGACCCTGATATCTTTATCTCACCCTCCACTTTCTGCAATACCAGGGTAAATATGACCCCTTCCGGTTCGCTGGTATAATCAGTATCGTATATGATGCTTATAAAACCCGACTGTTTCTCCACACCGGAAAAATCCCTGGATCCCTCTACATATTTCCCGATGATACCTTCTAGCTGGCCGGCAAATTCCAGGAAACCGTCTTCAGGAAGTTCCTCCATCATCTCTTTTCCCAGATGCCTGGAAAAAGCCTGATAATCTTTTTCATTTATGGATACCAGGTATTCTTCGGAAACGGTATTGGCAAAATCAATATATTCCTGGTCTACGGAATCACCAGAGCATCCCGGCGCAGACAGGATGACGGCTGCAATAATAAGTATGGAAAAAACGGCAGCTATCCCCGGCTTCATATATACCTTCCTTAACTATGTCATATATGCACTATTCTATATTATAGGGCTAAAAATTCATATATATCAGATACTAAACAGCTTGTTTTTCATTCTCAAAAATAGAATCAAAATAAAGAAGTTTTTCCGGGCTGCAGCATTCCATGCCGGAGGAATAGGATATATTGCCTATCATGGACATGAGCCTTGAAGGGCATCTTCCTGAATCAATAAAACGGGAAAACAAACCGGCAAGCTCAACAGCCTCGGTCAGAGCTCTTTCATATATTTCCCAGAAAGATTCTCTGGAAATTATTTCCCGGCTGCAGGGGTGAGCCCAGGTGCTGTGGGCCAGGTTCAGGTAGTCAAGCTTCCTGTCTATTTCCCGTGGTATCATGGATGAGGTTATCCCGCCCGGTTTACCCATAAGATGCTCAAGTATCCTGTAGAAGAGGTATTTTATTCCCCCGGGGTCATAAAGATATTTCAAGACTCTGTATATACCTTTTATGACATCTTCCGCCTGGGACCTTTTAATGCGGGTGCCGTAGACTGCAGGCAGTATATACTCATAGTATTCGAGAACCGCTTCCATACTGCATAACTGCACCTTTATCAGCTCGCAGCTTTTAAACCTCCGGGGGTCAAATCCGTTTTTTTCCAATATAAGATAGTCGATGGCACTTTCCAGCACCCGGTGATAGATATGGTACTTCCAGGAGATCCGGCTGTGGCTGTTATCTATGCCGGAAGTGTAGTGGATAAACGGATGGGCAGTCCGGTCCAGGGAAAAATGACAGAGATATCCGGCCATATAAGCTGCCAGGTCAAAAAAACCTTTATTATCCTCCATATCTTTAAGGTATTGGAAGCTTTTAGAATAAAAGCTGTCCACTTTTTTTTCATGTATAATATTTCCCAGTTTTTCTATGCCGTCATAAGGTATCCAGGGAGCCGCCTTATAATAGAAGAACAGGTCCGGCCCCTGGGCTCCCAGCCGGAAAAGATTGCGCCTTTCCCGGATCTCATCCCTCAGCCTGCCTGGTCCCATACGGTCCAGGACTTCATCTGCGAAAAAACTATGTGTGACGGCTGCCGGCAAATGCAGCTCCTTTCCATATTTTTATCTGTATAATATGAAAATGATTATAATACAGGACAACCATTTAAAGAAACCCCGGTAAAAAAGAGAAACCCGGGCATGCAGCCTGATGCACGCTTACAGATAAAAAAAGGTCTCAGCATTTGAGGTCATAAGGAAGAAACTACATGAGGTACGGTTCTTTTAAAACCGTGAAAATTATCATCACATAAAAAAACTCCAAGTAATCTTTTGCCATTGCTTGCACTTTAGGCTACTAAACTACTTGGAGTCCGACTCTAGAACTTTTCTAAGGGACTTCCAAAAACTTTACCTAATTTTTAAGCTCTTTCGAACTTAAATTTCAATCTAATCCCTGGCGTTGCCTTCGGTTCTAAAGTAATTATAAAGATATCAGAAACTGGATTTCATGTCAAGGCAATTTTAAAAATATGTTAAAATTTTTTTAAATTTTTATTAAATTCCTCATAAGACAGAAAGTCCTTTAACGGCATAATTTTTGTCAAAACAATTGAAATTAACCTGGCTGGTGATAGGATATAAGCCATGGATTATTCACATATCTTATTGATCCAAAAGAGAAAGAATATATGAAGAATATAATAGCATACAGGCCTTTGATCTTACTGTTTTTGATCTTTTTAGTCTCATCTTTTTTAATAAGACCTGATTTGATCCTGCCGGATGATGCGGGATTTATATCCAGGGATGTACCGGTGGACCTGGTGCTTTTAATAGATGAATCAGGCAGTATGAGAAAAAATGATCCCAACCGGCTCAGGGTGGATGCTGCCAGTCTTTTTATCGAGTTAAACCAGATACTGACTGAAAATAACAGGATATCCGTAGCCGGTTTTGGGGAAGTGACCAATATATATATTGAGCCTACCAATGTAGCTATGAACAAGCAGGGAATACTGGAAGCTGCGCGCAGCATTAAAAGTGATCAACAGTATACAGACATAAAGAAAGCCCTGGAAGAAATAAAGTCGATGCTTGACGGCAGGGTAAGGAAAAACAACGCAGTAGTCATCCTGCTAACAGATGGCGACCTTGGCATTGACGATATTCCTATTCCTGGCTATATCACCGAAGACAGTTCCGGCGGCATTAAACCGGAACCGCCTTCACGGGGTGTTTCCGAAGAAGTTGATGCCGATGAGAGGCAGGAAGGACAGGAGGAACCGCCTGAGGACGGGATAGACAGGGAAGAATACCTGGAGGAGTATAAGCAGGAATTATATGAACTGTGCTATGAATATGCCGATGAAGGGATCAGGATCTTTCCCATTGCTTTTACCCCGGAAGCAAATACCAGCATACTGGAAGAGATCTCAAACATAAACGGTTCCAGGATGTGGGTCTCCCGGAATGCTGCTGATGTCAGGAATGTTTACCTGGACATATTTAAATATGTAACAAATGTATTTATTTCGGTCAATACCCAAGAAGAACAGGGGACTTTTGAAGGCTCACTGGAGCTGGCTGATTATATAAGGAAAGCTGCAGTGGTATCTGTTGCCAATGGATTTACTGATGTCCCTTCAATCACCCTTCAAACGCCCTCTCCCGGGACGGGTCAGGCAATAGAGGATATTGAAAGCAATTCTTATGATATAAAGGTCATAGAAAACCCTGCATCAGGAAGCTGGAAATACAGCATAGAGGGCGACCTGGTCCTGGCGCTGGACCTGGCAGATATAGAACTTATCGATCCCCTGGATGCCGTGTATTTTTATGATTCAAAAATACCGGTTATGATCCAGATCTTGAACGCGGATACCGGAGGGGAAGATGCCCTTTATTCTGATTTTGATATCAGATGCAGTATAAGGGATCCCGGGGGGAGGGAACATGAAGGAATGGCCCTGCTTGATAATGGAAAAGGAATGGACCGGGCTGCCGGTGACGGCATATTCAGTTATGGTTTTGATGGAGCGGGATCCCCCGGTGAATATACCATTGAGTTTTTTATCTCCCATATACCGACCGGGGCCAGCTCTCTCAAGAAAAAAGTTTTTACTGTCACAGACTACCGGCCGGTAAAAAAAGTCCTTTACCTTACAATAGAGAATAATATAATATCCAGTACCCCTGCAGTCATACATGCCCATCTTGAAGATTATTCACAGGGTGTATTCCGTTATACTATAACCTGCCCTTCAGGGGAGGAGATAAAGGGAGAACTTCTGGATAATGGCAGTCCACTTAATTCAGACGATATGTCTGGGGACGGAGTCTATAGCAATATAGTGGAAGGCCTGTCTGAAATGGGTATATATAGTATTGAAGCGGAAGCTGATTATGAAAGTACTCTTGGTTATGACATTACCCAGTCTGTTTCTGCAGAGACCGGTAAATATGTCGATATAGAACTGGTTTCCATTGATGATGAGGCAGACACAGGTCCCATGACCGTCAATGGGATCATAAGGATAGATTCAATCCTCGATTCCCCGGTTTCCCTGGAAGCCGGCATACCGGATCTGCCAAACAGTCCTTTTAGGAATGTGGCTCTGGACCAGGCTATGGTCCCGGCCGGTAAAGCGCAGGATATTAACATGACTATAGACCTTCTTGACACCCTGGAAGAAGGCGTCCATGCGGGGGCTGTATCGATTATTGTAGATGGAGCAAATGCAAAGGTAATAGATATCAGTTTTTTGGCCGGTAAAGATCCATTCAATTTCAGCCTTAAAAACCTTATAGGCCTGATAATGGCAATATTAAGCCTGTTACCCCTTATTTTCCTTCTATATACCGCGGTCAGTGCCGGGAAACCGGGTGCAGTCCCCAGCCGTCCCAGGATGATCGCGGGAGCCGGCATGTTTGCAGCATTATTTATAACCGGTCTCATACTGGTCTTTATCTAAATCATTAGGGGTGTATGCTTTGTGTATATGTTTTGGTCTTTTACAACAAAAATATAAGAAAATCCTAATAAATCCTGTACCTTGAAGTATTTATTGTAAAATTAATATGCTATAATTATTTTTGAATTTTGTAGTAATAACAATGCCGGAAACGGGAAGACCCGGCCCTCCGGATTATTGGTCAAAAGCAGCAATATAAGGAAAAGATGGTTGAGGAAAAAAAATTCTATACTCTACAGGAAGCTTCAGGGATGCTGGGAATCAGCGAGGACGAGCTGATCAAGCACATAGACAATAAGGAGATACCGGTTTTGAAAGTAGGCAGGGCTTTGAGGATCAGCGGGGAGAGTATCGACAGATTTCTGGATGGAAGCGGGGAATATGAAGATGAAGTTGATGATGATTCCCTGGAAGCGGGACTGGAGGAAGTTTTTTCCGAAGACATCATGGGCCAGGATGAGGAAGATATAGTGAAAACAGGTGAAGCAGGGCTCAGGCTCAAAAAGCTCCAGGATGAATGTGAAAAGCTTATTAACAAAAAACAGGAACTGGAAGAAGATATAAATTATCTTCAAATAGAATATGAAGAGTTCAGGACAAAGATAAAAAAGCTGGTGGTGGAAGAGCTCAAGACATTCCTTAAGAAGGTAGATAACGGGAAAATAGACCTGGAAGAAAGATCTTTTAAAGAATAATAAGCATAGCCCGGAAATGAATATAGACAGGATCACAAAGACTCAGCTGATAAGAAAGCTTGTAGAGCAGCACAGGAAAATTCAGAGTCTGGAGAATAGATCTTCAGATAGCGGAGAAAAAGCCCCACGGCACATCATAGACAGCAGCGAAAGCCTTTTAAGGACCAATTCCGTAGGAATAATCACTATCAATAAAAAAGGGATAATCACTTCCTGCAATGATGCGCTGCTTGAATTTTCAGGATATAAAAGACAGGACCTTCTGGGAAAATATTTTACCAGAAGGGTGTCAATAAGCACTAAAGACATGCAGAGGTATGCCTCTGTTTTCAGGGATATACTGGCCGGCCGGGAGTCCGAACCTTTCCAGATAATGCATGAGCTTAAAGACGGGACCCGCAAGTATGGTGAAGTTTTTTTTGGCCCTCTTATGGATAGCGATCTGGATATTGCAGGCTTTAAGATAGTCATCAGGGACATTACCCGGCAGAAGCAGCTGGAGGAGAAGCTCAATGGCCCTGACGAGAAAATTGAATCATTTATGGAGTCATCTCTTGATGGTATGGTAATCGATGATAATGGGACTATTGTCAGGGCAAACAGGGCTTTTGCGGAGATATTCAATTCGGGGAACGGCAGTCTCCAGGGGAAGCATATACTTGAATTCATATGGGAGGACCACCGGCAGAGATTTGCCCAGAGGATCGAGAAAGAAGATGTGCAGACTGTCGAGATAATGGGGGCTAAGAGCACTGGCAGCAGAGTCTATCTGGAGACCTCAGGTGATAAGATAATATACAACGGCAGCAGCCTGCGCATGGATATTTTCCATGATATCAGTGAATTGAGAAGAGCAGAAAAAAAGATAAAATATCTTAAATTCCATGACAGCCTGACAGAACTTTACAACCGCACCTATCTTGAGAAAGTGCTGGGAAATGTTTACCGGGAAAGAAGTCTTCCCCTGAATTTTATAATCTGCGACCTGAACGGCCTGAAGCTGGTAAACGATGCTTTCGGATACAGGGAGGGAGACAAACTCCTTAAAAGGGTGGCCAGGATATTGAAGTACTGCGCCAGGAAAGAGGATATAGTAGCCAGGTGGGGAGGAGATGAGTTCTTCATCCTTTTGCCAAGGTCAACTGCCGCCGAAGTCGAAGATGTAGTGTATAAAATAAGGAATATATGCACCAATACAAGGGACCAGAAGATACCCCTTAACATATCGATCGGAATAGCCACCCGCGCTGACAGCAGCCAGGATTACCGGGAAGTGATAAAAGAAGCTGAAGATAATATGTACACCAATAAGCTTTTTGAGCGGAAAAGCGTCTACAATTCCATACTGGCATCCCTGGAGAGGATGTTGTGGGAAAAGAGCCACGAGACAAAGGAACATGCGGAAAGGCTTAAAGGTCTGATAGTGAGGCTGGGAAAATCAATAAACCTGCCCCAGAACAAGCTGGACGAACTTGTCCTGCTATCCACACTTCATGATATTGGCAAAGTTGCCGTGCCGGACAGCATACTGCTCAAAAAAGGCAGGCTGAACGACGAAGAATGGAAGATAATAAGGCGCCATCCTGAGATCGGATATAATATTGCAAAATCCACACCCCAAATAGCTATTGTGGCCGATGATATACTGGCCCATCATGAGTGGTGGAATGGAAGCGGCTATCCCCAGGGACTAAAGGAAGAAGATATACCTATAAACTCCTGCATAACTTCCATAGTCGATGCATATGATGTCATGATCTCGGGAAGGCCTTATAAAGAGCCTATAAGCGCCGAGGCTGCCCGGGAAGAATTGAAAAGGTGTTCGGGCATACAATTCAACCCTCTTCTTGTGGACAGGTTTATCAATTGCTGCTGATTTCAAATGTTAGATTCTCAGGATCCGTTTACCGTGATATGATATGAAAAAACTGGTAGAACTAAAGGATGTAAATTTCTCCTATAACGGGACCCCTGTGCTTTCAAATATAAACCTGGATATAATGGAAAAAGATATCATGGCAATAATAGGTCCCAATGGCGGGGGAAAAACCACGCTTTTGAAGATAATCCTGGGGCTGGTAAGGCCTTCCAGCGGCAGGGTGCTGGTATTTGGATCCAGGCCCGAAATAGGAAGGAAGGATATAGGCTATCTGCAGCAGAACCCCGGTATCGACTTTGATTTTCCCTTAAGTGTATTTGATGCTGTACTGATGGGAAGATACAGAGGCCCCTTTAAAAGATACGATAAAACTGACCGGGATGCTGTATTCAAAGCACTTGAACTGGTTGATATGGATGGATACGCAAAAAGGCATATAAGCATGCTTTCGGGAGGACAGCTGCAGAGGGTTCTTATCGCCAGGGCAATATCAAGGAAACCAAGACTCCTTCTGATGGATGAACCCCTTTCAAATATCGATCCCGGCACCCAGAAATCAGTGTATGGACTTTTTAAAAGACTTGCTGATAAGATGTCAGTTGTATTTGTTACTCATGACATAAGCGCCGTATCCGCCTATGTGGAAAAGGTGGTATGCCTCAACGGGAGATTATATTATCACGGCCCCAAAGAGGGGAGCCTGGGCAGGCTGGAGGATGCGTATGGATGTCCCATAGAGATGATAGCCCATGGTATTCCCCACAGGGTCCTTAAAAGCCATAGCGGGGAATAGGAAGCAGGTCATGCCCGATATCCTACAGTATGCATTCATGAGGAATGCCCTTATCGCTGCCGTCCTGGTAAATATCATATGCGGGATTGTGGGCACTTATGTAGTAATAAAGAGGATAGCGCTGATCTCTGGAGGCATATCCCACGCCGCTTTTGGAGGCATCGGGCTGGGGTATTTCCTGGGGGTAAACCCGGTTTTGACAGCAATACCGTTTAGCCTGGCAGCTGCTGTGGCAATAAGCCTGCTGGGTACGGGAAAAAGGATCAGCCGGGATACTGCCATCGGGATATTCTGGGCTTCAGGCATGGCGCTGGGTATTATTTTTATCGGTCTTACCCCTGGATATGCTCCCGATCTTTTTAGTTATCTTTTTGGAAATATACTCACCATACCTGTTGTTGACCTGTATATTATGGCGATCCTGGCAGCAGCAGTAATAGTCCTTGCTTCTTTATTCTACCGGGAACTGTCTGCAGTATCATTTGATGAGGAATTTGCGGCAGTGACCGGCATACCCCACAATGCCATAAATACACTGCTGCTAATAATGGTCAGCCTCAGCGTGGTGCTGCTTATAAGGATCGTAGGCATAATACTGGTTATAGCGCTGCTTACCATACCTGCAGCCATATGCCGGCAGTTTACATATAATATAAGGAAAATGATAATAAGCTCCATAATAACGGGTACGGTGCTGACCCTGGGCGGTCTATGGCTGTCATATATCCTTGACCTGGCTTCGGGAGCAACAATAATACTCCTTTTGTCCTTTGTGTTCCTGCTGTCCTTTTTGGCCAAAAAGGCTGCGGTAAAGCTGGCCGGCAGAAAATAAGGCATTATTATTTCTGCGGATCCCGGTATAATAGCCGGATAATACTTCCAAAAATTCATTTTTGTTTTTTCTGGATAACCGGTCTCGTTGCTTTTGCCTCAAAGTTCAATTTTCTTTTTTTCTATCACAGCTATACAGGCTTCCACTATCCTGCTGTCATACAGGCTGCTTTTATTATCTGTTATCTCATCTATCGCCCTCTTGATGCCCAGGGCCGGGCGGTAGGGACGGTGGGCAGTCATAGCCTCAACCACATCGGCTACAGCAAGGATCCTGGCTTCGATCCTTATATTTCTTCCTTTTATACCTCCGGGATAACCGGAACCATCCATCTTTTCATGATGCTGGCTGACGATATCCGCTATGGACCAGGGAAATTCTATGTTCTTCAGGATATCATAGCTTACAACGGGATGGTTCTTGACGATTATAAACTCACCTTCATTGAGCTGGCCGGGCTTGGCCAGTATATCATTGGGAACTGATATCTTTCCTACATCATGCAGGAGCCCTGATACATATATGCCATCGATGATATCCCGGGGCAGTCCTATCTCCTCAGAAATAGCGCTTGCCAGCAGGGCAACTTTTTTCTGATGTCCTGAAGTATAGGGGTCTTTTATCTCGCTCATAAGGGTTATGGCATCTATAGTCTCATACAGTGCTTTCCGAAGCTGTTTTGATGTATTCTTAAGCTCTGCCTCAAGCTTCAGGCTCCTTACGGGGGCGGTAATATTCCTGGCTGTTTCCTCCAGCAAATCTATTTCATGTTTGCTGATATATTTATCCCGGGAATAGATATTGATAAAGCCTATAGTACTTTTATCGTACTTTAAGGGGATCACTGCTAATGAACCAATGCCGTTTTTATCAAGCACATCGGTGAGCGGGGGAGAGAAGTTGTCTTTAATATAGTCATCTCCAAAGACCTTTTGCCTTTCCCCCCGGCAAGGTCCAGGTAAAATACCTTCAGTATCAATGGATAACTTTATAAGTTCTTCAGCATATTTATTGCCTCCGGCACCGGGAAAGTAAAATGCTATAGGGTCGAATTTCCCTGTACTGCCGTTTGCACCATCAGCAATACCGATCCAGACAAGCCTGTAGCCGCCGAGATCCAGGATCTCTTTGCATACTTTCCTGAATAGGGAAATGTCTTTCCTGCCGTGTGACAGAAGTCTTTGTATGCTGTCTGTTAATGGGCCATTTTTTTGTATTGAGCCGCTTTTTGCCATTGTTATCGTATTATGATATATTGTATTTTAGTATTAAGTTATTATAAAATATATTAATTTTTAGTATTTACTAATATAGGTTTTTATCAAATTATATAATCTTTGTCAATTAAAATAGTTATGGGCATAAATATAGGGGGTAAATATATCATTTGCTATTTTATTTGAAGTATTATAGATTATATATACTAAAATTTTATAATTTGCAGAGAGACGATTATGAGAAAAAAGAAATATTCTTCAGAGATAGGTATAAACGGGCTAAACAGCATAAGCAATCTTGAAGCTGACATCATGAAAATAGTTTGGGAGAAGCAGGAAGCCACAGTCAGGGAAGTCCATGAATCAATGCTGAAAAAAGAAGTAGCCCTAAAGGACAGCGGTTTTACCCCCTACACGACCGTGATGTCTACCATGACCCATCTGGCTGAAAGGGGAGTACTGACCCAGAAAAGGGTAGGAAAGACTTTTATATATACCGCAGCCATGGATAAGGAGGAACTCTCCGGAAGCCTGATAAAGACAGTCGCCAGTACACTTCTGGAAGGTTCTTCCAGGCAGCTTATATTCAAGTTCCTTTCCGGCGTACAGAGATTATCAAATGAAAGCGTGGAAAAACTGATAGAAAAACTTGACGAAAAGAAATAATCCCTGTTTTGCTTGCAAAAAGTAGATTTTATATATATAAAGTTTGCTAAAAGGAATTATTCATGTTTTTTTTAGATATTATAACAAGATATGTCTTGCCTATCATATATAATAGTTTTGTTGTACTAGTCTTAGTACTTTTATTCCTTTTTATATTCAGGATAAAAGATTCCAATATACGGATCCTTTTCTTTTTCCTGCCCCTGATAAAGCCGTTTGTTATGATATTGGAGAATGTGGATACTTCCAGGTTATTCGAAATATATGAGGGAAGATTTTCCGGGGTAAGGATTCCTGACCCCGCGAGATTGCTGAAATTTAACACCAACCCGATAGAAAATCTTACAGACCTGAATATCAGGATAATGATAATAGTGATTTCAATGATTATTATGTTTTTAATAATGCGCTGGATAGCAATTGCTTTGTTCTACCGGAGGCTTTCCTTTGAAGATAAAGTCAGCAGAAGAGAGATACCGGATATCTTTGAGACTATTGATGATTATACAGAGAAAGCTAATTCCAGAAAACCAGAAGTAAGCCTTACTCACAGGAATTATATCTCCCCTTTCGTAGTTGGTGTCAAGAGATGCATCCTGGTGCTTTCACCAATGCTTATAGATGATCTTAAGCCGGGGGAAAAGGATGCCCTTATAAAGCACGAACTCTCCCATATTAAGAGACGAGACGGACTTATCGGCTGGATAGCCCTTATTTTAAGGGACCTTAATTTCTTTAATCCTTTTGCATATATAGCATATTACCTTATTCGAAGCGAGCAGGAGAGGGCCTGCGATAAGCTGGTCCTTAGGTATTCGGATACATCGCCATTGGAGACAGCCAAAAATATACTGAATTCCATCCTTAAGCTTCGCAATATGTTAAGTTCCCCAAACAATACATTGCCGGTGGGTGGCTCACCCTTTTCTCCCATTGGGTTTATAAGTTATAAAAGGCTTGATAACAGGATAAATGCCATTACCAGCACCGATATATCCAGGTTATATATGAGGATAGTGCCAAAGATATTAATGTACATACTGTTTATTATCCTGCTTATCATGCAGGTAGCATATACCATAAGGATAGGGGATACGATAATTTTTCTTAGATGATCAATACAGTAAGAAGATATCACACTGATAGCCTGAAAAATTGTAGCAATCTTGAAGTATTATTGAAAAATTAAAAGAAAGGAGGAAAGGACTTGATATCAATAAACAAAACAAAAGATCTATGGAACAGAGACCCTGAATTTACTAAACTAAACAGTGACATCGGGCCTCTTTGCTGCTGGTTCTGGTGCTGGTGGGTAGGCGGCGGATGGTAGACCGCGGATATTAGAATAATGAGATTATGCTTTACCAGAGCAAATATAATTACTGTCATAGGCTGGATGAAAAATATACTTTCATCAATAATTTCCTTACCGGAGCGCTTGACCTTATAGAAACAGGGATATGGGAAGATTTGCTCGGTGGAGATTCCAGCAGAGGAGATCTCAGCCCTCTCTCTGACCTTATAGAGAGAGGGTACTTCTATAAAGACCCTCTTGAAGAAGAACGGCTGTTTGAGAAGCTTTTTAAAAACTACCAGAAGAAAGCTGGCCAAAGACCGGTCAAATATGTATTATGTCCCACCTACACATGCAATCTTAGATGCACCTATTGTTTTGAAAAGGATCTTCCCGAAGTTCCCAGCCGGGATATGGATGAAAATATGCTTGAAAGTGCATTGGAATCCATCAAAGCGGTATCCAGCAGGATTGACAGGAAAATATATGCGGTAGAGCTTTTTGGAGGTGAACCGTTACTCCCCAGGAACAAAAATTCGGTGGCAAAGATCCTGGGATTTGCAGCTGAAAAAGAGGCAAAGGTAACAATTGTCACCAATGGCGTTTTTGCCGGCGATTTCATAGATATACTTGAACCGGTAAAGTATAATATTGAGATGCTTCAGATAACCATTGACGGTCCGGGATACATCCACGACAAAAGGAGGAAGACCCCCTCGGGAAAAGGAAGTTTTGATCAGATATCAAAGAGCATAAGCGGGCTTCTGGATGCGGGTATAAACACCAATGCCAGGGTGAATATCGATTCAGAAAATATACAGTATCTGCCGGAGCTGTATGAATATATGAAAAAAAGAGACTGGGTTGGGCATCCCAATTTCAGGACCAAACCATCGCTGGTCACCGACCACACAACCCTTGAGTATATAGACCCGATCATACCGGAAGACCTCTTTCTTGATAAACTCCTGGATGTCTATGACAGGCATCCTGAGCTGGAAAAGACTTTTGGTTTTTACAGTTTCAAGCCTATCCGCCATATAATCGATATATTAAACGGAGCGCCCAATGTATCGCCCCGGTTTTTTAACTGTGAGAGCAACCTGCTGGAATTATACATATTCTGTCCTGACGGAATGGTATACACCTGTCCTGAATCCATAGGGAATAAAGATCTTTCTATCGGAAAATTTTTCCCGGATCTCGAGCTGTCAGAAAAAAAGATGGACATATGGCGAGACCGGGACGTCATGAATATGGAAAAATGCAGGAGCTGCAGCTTTGCCCCCATCTGCGGCGGAGGATGCCCGCTGTCTTCGCTCCTTATATCGGGAGGAAGGGAACCTGTATGTGAGAGGTTTCAGGAAGTCCTGGATACTTTCCTGAGACGGAGGGGTGATATGATATTGGATCAGTTTACAGGATAAAAGTCCCGGGCACACATTCTTTTGATATTATCCCTGCCATTTTTAATTTTCCCCTGATTCTAATAGAATCTATTATAATAACATCAATATCAGGTAATTGGTCATGGGTCAGAGATTAAAATATTTTGAATCAGGGCAGGTCCTGGCCTGGCTCCTTATAATAACGGGAGCACTGTCTCTCATTGTCCTTATAATACTGCTGGTATCCTCCCTTATATACAGGCCTCCGGCAGATACTGCCGCCCTGAAGTATTTTGATCCCGGGTTCCTGGCAAGGGCAGCCCGGTATAACCGGATAAGCATGATAATCTCAGTCTCTGTAAGAATTACCACCTGGCTTTTTATGGCGGCAGCAGTGTGGGCGGTATGGAGATATTTTTCAGGGGCCGGTCATGTCCGCTTATATATTGCTGCCGGTTATATAGCCCTTTTCTATATATTGCTCAATATTATCATCCTTCCTCTCAGCTTTTACCGGGGTTATGTCATCGAGCACCGATTTGGCCTTTCCAATCAGTCTCTGGGGATGTGGTTTTCCGACTTTGCCAAAGAAAAGGCAATAGACATAGTCATCTCGGCAGCGGCATTTACCGGCCTGTATGCCCTTATGACATATTTTTCCCGGAACTGGTGGCTTATTGCAGCTTCGGTTATGGCAGTCTTCATAATAATCGGGGTGTACCTTTTTCCGGTACTGATAGATCCGCTTTTTTACAATTTCAAAAAGCTTGAGGACCAGGAGCTGAGGCAGGATCTTCTTGAGGTAACCGGCAGAGCCGGTATCGAGGTAAGCGACATACTGATAGCCGATGCCAGCAGGAAGACTGTCAAAGCCAATGCTTATTTTACCGGTTTTGGCAACACCAGGCGCATAGTACTTTATGATAACCTTGTTAATGATTTTACCAGGGAAGAGAGTATAAATGTGGTGGCCCATGAGGCGGCCCACTGGAGGTATTTGCATATAATAAAGAGCATAGCCATTGGGATCTCT
>Ga0180430_10001910_pt1 | contig 19532 bp, 19 predicted proteins | sample SS_ome_9_FD_132999 | JGI IMG/M metagenome (GOLD analysis project Ga0180430, IMG submission 132999) | Hypersaline lake sediment archaeal communities from the Salton Sea, California, USA - SS_1_S_2 metaG | ecosystem: Environmental > Aquatic > Non-marine Saline and Alkaline > Hypersaline >... | reverse complement strand
CTTCGTCATAGCGCTCGTCAAGGTCGTCTTGCCGTGATCGACGTGACCGATCGTACCTACGTTTACGTGCGGCTTTGTCCTCTCGAATTTCTCCTTCGCCATTGTGTCCTCCCCAATATCTCTATTTTGAGTTCTTGGTTTATTTGTAGGGGTAAGGGGTAAGGGGTAAGCAACAAACCTATCCCTTATCCCTTATCCCTTATCCCTTTCTTCCTGAGCCGAGAACGGGAATCGAACCCGTGACCTCATGCTTACCATGCATGTGCTCTACCGACTGAGCTATCTCGGCAACGCAGCCTACCTCACCACCTTGAGCGGGAGACGGGTTTCGAACCCGCGACCCTCAGCTTGGAAGGCTGATGCTCTACCACTGAGCTACTCCCGCATTAAACGCAGGGTGCAGGGCTTAGGCCCTACGCCATACGCCCCGCCTCTGTGGAGAGGGGAGGATTCGAACCTCCGAAGGCGAATGCCGGCAGATTTACAGTCTGCTCCCTTTGACCGCTCGGGAACCTCTCCCCTTTCGATTCATATACTGAGCCGACGGCCGGACTCGAACCGGCGACCTGCTGATTACAAATCAGCAGCTCTACCAACTGAGCTACGTCGGCAAGATCATGGCCTTTCGCGCCGACCGACGACTGATGATCCACAGCTTAGAATCCGGAAACCGATGCACGGAATTTCAATGAACACAAGCGCACGCATGCGCCTTGCATAGCGAACGCCAAAAAAAAGATAGCTTTCCGCCCCCGTTCCAGCCGGCGAATCCAAGGCCGCCGATAAACAGGAAAATCCAAAAGTTGCGGTGTTCTATAGAAAAAACCGGTATCTTGTCAAGGTATTAGGTACGCTTTTTGCATTAGCTCGATCGCCGCTGCCTCACGACCTCGGCCATGGCAAGCGCACCCGCCACTGAGACGTTATACGACAAGATTTCACCCTCCATAGGGATGAAGAGGAGGAAATCGCAGGCCTCCTTGATCAAGCGCCGGAGGCCTTTGCCCTCCGAACCCAGGACGATGGCGATATTTAAACCCTTGAAATTATTATCATATATTGTTTTTTCGCCCGGGGCCGCAAGGCCTGCTATCCAGATGCCCTCCTCCTTCAGATAGCCCAGTGTCCTTGCGAGATTGGTGACCCTCGCCGTGGGCAGATACTCGCTGGCCCCTGCTGAGGATTTGACGGCGACGGGGGTGACCAGCGCCTGGTTGTCCCTGGGCATGACTATGCCGTGGACGCCCATCAAATGGGCGGTCCGCATGAGGGAGCCCAGGTTGTGGGGGTCTGTGATGCCGTCCAGGACGAGCAGAAAGGCCTTCCGGGGGTCTGCGACGGCCGATCTGACCAGCTCCTCCAGCTCCACATACGGATAGGGGTCGACCCTGGCCGCCACACCCTGGTGCTTTGGGGTGTCCGCCGCCTTGGCGATCTCCTCCTTGGCTACATAGCGCACGGGCGCACCGCGGTCCTTCGCCAGCTCGGCGACCTTCGACGCGAGGCTCTCCTTCCGGCCCAGGGAGATGAGCACCTCGTGGCAGGCGCGCCGTCCCGCCCTCAAGGACTCGATGACCGGGCTGGCGCCGTAAATGATTTCGGTAGATGTCTTGCCCATCTAACCCCTAAATCAAAAGGGGCGCGTGAACGGCACCCCTTTCGATGTGTTGTTCAGTTGGCATGCGCTACTTCTTCTCCTCCTCCTTCTCCCTCTTGGTCTCGTCGATCACCTTCTGCGCCAAGTGCGCCGGGATCGCCTCATAGTGGGAGAACTTCATCGTGTAGCTGCCGGCGCCGCTGGTTATCGACTTCAGCGCCGCCGAATACTGATAGAGCTCGGCCAGCGGCACCTTCGCCTTGATGATGCCCGCGTCCATGCCGGAGACGCGGCCGCGCCTCTGGCTTATGTCGCTCGAGAGGTCGCCCATGTAGTCCTGCGGGGCGTAGACCTCCAGGTCGACGACCGGCTCCAAAAGCTGCGGCGCCGCCTCCGTCATCGCGTTCTTGAAGGCGAGCGACCCGGCTATCTGGAAGGACATGTCCGAGGAGTCGACGTCGTGATAGGAGCCGTCGAATACCGTGACCTTGAGGTCCACAACGGGGTAGCCCGCCAGCGTCCCCTTCTGCATCGACTCGCGCACTCCCTTCTCCACGGCCGGCACGTACTTGCTGGGGATAGCGCCGCCCACGATCTTGTCGACGAACTCGAACCCGCCGCCCGCGGGCAGCGGCTCCAGCCTCAGCCAGCAGTCGCCGTACTGGCCGTGCCCGCCGGTCTGTTTCTTGTGCTTACCCTGCTTCTCGCACCTCTTCGTGATTCGCTCCCTGTAGGGGATGTGCGGCTTGCCGAGGTCGACCTCCACCCCGAAGCGATCCTTTAGCTTCTTTATCATGACGTCGATCTGGATGTCGCCCATGGCCGTCACGATCGTCTCGGAGAACTCCTTGTCTATATGATAGTTGAATGTGGGGTCCACCTCGGTGAGTTTGGACAGCCCGATGCCCAGCTTGTCCTGATCCTTCTTGGTCTTGGGGATCACCGCCATCGGCACGACGGGCTCCGGGAACTGGATCGGGTCGAGGGTGAGCGCGGCGTTCTTGACCGAGAAGGTGTCGTTTATCGAGGTGTTCTTGAGCTTCGCCACGGCCGCGATGTCCCCTGCCACGGCCGCGTCGACCTCCGTGCGGTCCTTGCCGCGCATCTGGAGCAGGTGCCCCATGCGCTCGGTCGTGCTGGCGTTGCTGTTGTAGACGTCGCCGCCGGAGTTCACCGTGCCGGAGTAGACCCTGAAGTAGGATATCTCGCCGATGCCCGGATCCGACGTGACCTTGAAAACCTGTGCGACGAGCTGGCCGCCCGCGTCAGCCTTGACCTCCACCTCGGAGTCGCCCTTGCCCTTCGCCTTGACCGGGGGCATGTCCGCCGGGCTGGGAAAGTTCTCCACGACCGCGTCCAGGAAGGCATCCATGGCCGTGCCGTTGTAGGAGCTGCCCACGAAGACCGGGGAGAGACCGCCGCAGGCTATGCCTTTGGCCACGCCCCTCTTGAGCTCGTCCTCGCTGAGCTCGCCGACCTCGAGGTACTTGTTCAGCAACTCCTCGTCGTTCTCCGCGACCGCCTCCATGAGCTCGGTGCGCTTGGTCTTCGCCTCCTCGGCGATATCGGCCGGCACCTCGACCTGCTTGCCGTCCTGATAGGCCCGCATGTGCAGCAGGTCCACCACGCCGGTGAAGCCCGATCCCTTGCCCATCGGCAGCTGAAACATCGCTGCCGAGGAAGCTATGCCGTCGCGGATGGAGGCGAAGGCCGCATCCACGTCGGCCCTCTCCGCGTCTGCCTTGTTGATGAAGAAGACCGATGGCGTGCCCGCCCTCTTCACATAGTCGGCCAGCACCTTCGTATGGATCTCGACGCCGTTCACAGAATCGACCAGGAAGCAGGCCACGTCGGCCACGTTGATCGCGCCCACGGCGTCGCCTATGAAGTCGGCGTATCCGGGAGTGTCTATCATGTTGATCTTGCAGCTTTTCCACTCGAAGGGGACGACCTTGGAGCCGAGGCTCTGCTGGCGCTCCACCTCCAGCGCGTCGTAGTCGATTATGGAGTTGCCCTCATCGACGCGGCCCATGCGGGTGGTGGCCTTGGCGGCGAACAGGACCCCCTCCATGAAGGTCGTCTTGCCGACGCCCTTGGCCCCGATAAGCGCTACGTTTCTGATATCCTTTGTATCGTATTTCTTCACGTCGTCCTCCTCGCAGCCTGGATGGATGGATTGGCGGGCATAAGACCGCCCGGACCGAATGGGTTGTCTAGCGCACAACTTGCGATGAAATCAATAAGGAATTTTGGCCCGACTAGGCCTGCCGGGGATGAGGGCCGGGCCTGGCGGCGAGCGCCTTCTCTATGCCCGAGATGAGCTCCCTCTTGCCGAAGGGCTTGTACAGAAAGAGCTCCACGCCGCCCGAACGGACGAACTTCTCCATGCGCTGGCCTACGGGCGAGCCGGAGATGGCCACTACCCTGGCATCGGGCCTGTGCTCCCTTATCCTGGCGCAGGCATCCGCCCCGTCGATTCCGGGCATGATGAGGTCCATGAGGATGAGATCGAACTCCTCCTCACACGAGAGCTTCACCGCCTCCTCCCCCGATGCGGCCTGCCGCACATCGTAGCCCTCCCGGATGAGGATGGCGCTGACGCCCTCGCAGATGCTGGGCTCGTCATCGACTATCAGTATCCGTCTCTGTACCATAACATTAGAGGTTAACTCCCAACCCATCAAATTGCAAAACTTTTAGGCCTTTCTCCTCGGCAGGCTCACGACGAAGACGCTGCCCCGGCCGGGCTGGCTGCGCACGTCTATCTCGCCGCCGTAGCTGGCGACGATCTCGCGCACGATGGACAGCCCCAGCCCCAGCCCCTTCTGGCCGCTGCGCGTGGTGAAGAACGGCTCGAATATCCGCTCCATCGTCTCCGGCTGGATGCCCCTGCCGGTGTCCTCGATCTCCACGATCACTGCGCCGTCCGCGGCTTGGGTCCGCACGCCCAGAGTGCCGCCCGAATCCATAGAGTCTATCGCGTTGTTCACGAGGTTCAAAAAGACCTGGTCCAGCTCGCCCACCCGCGCCCTGATCCTGGGGAGCCCCTCCGCGAAGGACTGGCGGATATCGACTTTGCGCTTTTGAACCTCGAGCCCCATGAAGGCCAGGATCTTCTGCAGCATGTCGTTGACGTCGACCTCCTGGACGGTGGGGGTCCCCCTGCGCCCGATCATCGCCATCGACAGCATGCAGTCTATCACGTCCCGCATCCCCTCCAGCGAGCCCCTGAGCAGACCCAGCCTCCGCGTGAGGCCCTCGTCGCCCCGCTTCTCCTCCAGGAGGGAGTCAATTATGAGCAGGCCCCCGCATATCGGGCTGTTGAGCTGATGGGCTATCCCGGCGCCCATCCTCCCCATGGCGGCGAGCTTGGCAGAGGTGAACAGGTCCGCGCGCACGCGGTCGAGCTCCTTGGTGCGCTCCTCGACCATCTGCTCCAGACGCTCCGAATAGGCCTTGAGCTGCTCCTCGCTCCTGAGCAGATCCTCCTGCACCCTCTTCTGCTTGGTTATGTCTCGCAGCGTGGCTATCATGCCCATGGGCCTGCCGTCGTCCGCCCTGAGCATCGAGTTGTGCATGAACGTCGGGAACGGCGTCCCGTCGCGCCTGGCGTGCCAGATCTCGCCGGCGAAGATGCCGTACTGCACCAGCCTCTGGTTCGCCTCCTGCACCGCTGGAAGCTGCTCCTCTGAGTGCAAGAAGGACAGCTCCTTGCCCTTGAGCTCGTCCGGCATGTAGCCGTGCATGGAGGCGAAGGCGTGGTTGACGAAGAGCAGCCTGCCCTTTAGGTCGCTCACCGCCATGCCCTCGGAGCTCTGCTCCACCGCGTTGTATAGGAGCTTGAGGCTCTCCTCGGCCTTGATCCTCTGCTTGAGCTGCCTGCGAAGGCCCACCGTGCCGATGGCGCTGACCGAGAAGGCCAGATAGAAGCCGATGGCGATGAGCACGGCCACCGGCGGGAGGACCCAGCTCACCCTCTGGGCCAGGGATTCGATACCCTCGGTCACGCCGACTGCCGCTTGGGAGGACGATGTGCCGAGCAGAATGGCAACGACCACCGCCGCGACAAAGAGGGATGCTATCGATAGGCGCGAGCTCTTCGTCATACCTTGAACCTCGGCGGCTCGCCCAGCCTCTCGAGCAGCTCGTTGATCTGCTTCTTCATATCGATGATCCGAAGCTCCCTGCCCACCATGAACTTGTTAAGTTTTTCGACCTCGCCCATCTTCCTGGCCATCTCCCGCTCCGTCTCCCGCTTATCGGTCACGTCGTGCGCTAGCGCCCAGACTCGCGAGGACTGGCCCGCATCGTCGCGCACGACCCAGTAGCGGACGCTCACGGGGAAAACGGTGCCGTCCTTTCTCGTGTACTCCTTCTCGAACTCTCCCCTGCCGCGTCTGTAGACCGTGTTCTCCACAAAGTCCCGCTCCTCCTCCCACCAGCGCTCCGGGGTAAACTCCTTGAAGTTCGTGCCGAGCAGCTCCTCTCTAGAATAGCCGAGCATCTCGGCGAAGACCTCGTTCATGTCCAGAAGCTTTCCCTCGACGTCGGTCAGCGCCATGCCGTCGCCTATCGACTCGTAGAACCCCCTGAACTTTCGCTCGCTCTCGAGGAGCCTCTCGCGGGCCTCCCTCTGCTCGGTCACGTCCGAGCACACCCCGACGAGCGCGAGGTTCTCCCCGTCCCCACTCCTCAGCACCTCGCCCCTGTCGGTCCAGTGGAGATACCTGCCGTCCTTGCGCCTGATCCTGTACTCCGTGTCTATGGGCTCGCCGCTATTTCTATGGTGCTCGATCTCCTTCATCAGCCTGGGCCTGTCGTCCGGATGGATTTGGTCCACCCACGCGGCGATCGTGCGCGGAAACTCGTTAGGGCCGTAGCCCATGATGCCGTCGATGTCGCCGTGCCATTCCAGGCGGTCGCTGGCGACGTCCCACACGTATATCAGATCGCTCGCGCAGCGGGCCGCGATCTCGAAGCGCCGCCGGCTCTCCCTTATCTCCTCCTCTGCGTGCTTACGGTCCGATATGTCGAGGGCAGTCGTCAGCCAGCATTCCCCGCCTTCGATGTTGATTATTCGGGCCGAGAACAGAAGCGAACAGCATTTGCCTGACTTGCATTTTATCGTAATTTCCTCGCCCGACACCGTTTCGCCCCGATCGATACGCCGTCTGATCCTGGACCGATCCTCCGGGTCGTCGAACAGCCCTAGTTCGACTGACGTGCGACCTGTGATCGCCGCCGCGGAATAACCCGTGACTTTCTCGAAGGTCTCGTTTACGTCTATGAACCGCCCCTCATCGACTGTGCTGATCGCCATCAGAAGCGGCGCGGAGTGAAATACCGAGGAGAACTTGTCCTCGCTGGCCCTCCTGCCCTCTTCGGCGCTGACGCGCTCGCTTATGTCCTTGAGGAAGTTGAGCGTGGCGGGGCGGCCCTCCCATTCGAAGCGGACGGCGTTTATCTCCACCCACCTCACGCCCCCGTCCTTGCGCGCTATCCTGAAACTATAAACGTGCGGAAGACTCTCGCCCGCGAGCCTCCTGCGGTGGCGCTCCGCAACGAGCTGCAGGTCGTCCGGATGTATGACGTCCTTAAACGGCCTGTCGATGAGCTCCCTGCGCGAATAGCCCGTTATCTCCTCGGTCTTGGGGTTTGCGAACTTCAGGCGCTCGTCCTGAGCGACGACGATCGCCTCGTTTGCGTTCTCGACGATGAGCCTGTACTGCTCCTCGCCCAAACTCTGCGAGTCCTCGTCCCTCAACGTGTCGTCCTCTCCGGAAACCTTACGAACCATCCGGCACCCCCAGCGAATTGCCTCTAAGCTCTCTCCGCAAGCAACTCACGAAGCGTCTGAAGAAACTTGTCTATATCGTAAGGCTTGTGCAGCACGACGATGTTGCCCAGCGCCTGGCGCTTCTGCTGCGGGAAGAGATCGCCGTAGGCGGTGACCACGGCCAGCGGCATCTCGGCCAGTCTCCCGCCCTCGGCTCGGACCTTGGCGATGAGCTCGAAGCCGTCTATCCCGGGCATCATGAGGTCGATTAGCGCCGCGTCGAAGCCGCCCGATTTCAGAGCGGCATACCCCTTCTCGCCGTCCATCGCGATCTCGACATCGAAGCCCTCGAACACGAGGCGGTCCCTCAAGATCTCGGCGTAGGCCTCTTCGTCGTCAACTATGAGAACCCTCTTCTTCTCCGCCATATCCCCCTCACTTTAAAACTTTTTTGATCAGATCCAACAGCTGGTTCGCCTCGAACGGCTTGTCGAGCATCTCGCAGCCTTCCAGGACCCCAAACTCCGCAGGGGAGAACTTCGTCCCGTAGGCGGTCATGACGATTATCGGAGGCACGTCTTCGCCGGTGCGGCCCCCCTTCAGCCGCCTTATGAACTCGAAGCCGTCCATCACAGGCATCATCATGTCCAGGATTATCAAGTCGGCGCCGCTATTGGAGAACAGATCGAGCCCCTCTGAACCGTCGCCGGCACACACGACATCAAAGCCTTCGTACTCGAGGCGATTTGCGATCGCCCCGACGAGGTCGTGCTCGTCCTCAACTATGAGTATTCTCTTCCCTGAGGCCATCATCCCCCCCTGTCAGGACATTTGATGGATTTGATATCGCTATACCAATTTCCGAGTGATGACAAGGGGATATGGGGCGAACGAAACGAAACAGGGGAGCCATCTTACGACGGTTCCCCTGCTTGAGAAAGGAGGGTTAGGGTCCTATGCGAATCACGCGTTGTAGCGCGCGATCGTCGTCTGTTTCTGCCTCATGAGGTCGGCCTCGAACTCGGCCAGGGCGTACGGATCGTACGCCGCCAGCTCCACCCTCGCCTCGTTGTACTGGCGGTGGCAGTCGTTCATGACCTCTATGAGCTCCTCGCGCTCGAGGCTCTCGCCTGTGTCCTCGAACTGCATGCGGGCGTATTCGTGGTTGATGGAGCTGGCGGCCATCTTGAGCTGCAGCTCCAAAAGCCTCTTCTGCGCCTCCTCCGAGGCGTTCGGCATGGCGACAGGGACTATGCCTATCTTAGGGTCCTGGCTCTCTGTGACGTCGGTTTTCTTTTCCATCGTTCCCTCCCGCACATTGTTAATGCATATGGGATGCCAAGTGGCCCGTGGATGCCAGCTGTAAGTAACTGTAATTATTGGCTTATTTAGGTCGTTTTTGGACGACGCCGCGAGGGGCGGCAAAATTGGGGGCGAGAGGGCCCGATTTGGGGGGTACAAACCCCGATCTCGAAGGAAAGGGATAAGGGGTAAGGGGTAAGGGCTACGAGATTTCCTTCAGGATCTGCTGGACGACCGAGCGCGGGTCCTTGGCCTGGACGACCGGGCGCCCGATGACGAGGAAGTCGGCGCCGGCCGCCATGGCCATCACGGGCGAGGCGATGCGCCTCTGGTCCTGGGCGGCCATGCCAAGGGGCCTCACGCCCGTGGTGACGATGACGAACTTGTCGCCGCAGGCCTTGCGTATGTACGCGATCTCCAGCGGCGAGGCCAAGACCCCGTGCAGCCCGCACTCCTTGCTGAGCTTGGCCAGGCGCACCACCTGCTCGCGGACCTCGAACTGCACGCCTATGTCGGCCAGCGACTCCATGCTCGTGAGAACGGTCACGCCCAAGAGAGTGGGCATCTTGGACTTGGAGCCCGCTGCATCGCGGGCGGCCTCGACCGTCTTGCGCAGCATGTCCTCGCCGCCCGAGGCGTGCACGGTCAGCGAGGCCACCCCGAGCTTCGTTGCGGCGGAGACGGCCTTGTAGATGGTGGACGGGATGTCGTGGTACTTCATGTCCAGGAAGACCCTGCAGCCGTTGTCGTGGACCATCTTTATGACGTCGGGACCTAACGCGGTGTAGGTGGGAGCGCCCACCTCGAAGGTGTGCACGTCCTCCTTGAGGAGCTTGACCATCTTCTCGGCGTGCTTCATCTCGTCGGCCAGAAGAGCGACTATCACCCTGTCCTTGTTCGAGCGCGGCTTCATCGTCATAAGGCTACCTCCGGTATCTTGGGATCACTCCCCCATCTCGGACACTATCCTCGACATCCTCTCGACGGCGTCGGCCGGGGAGAGCCTCTCCATGTCATCCGAACCCCTGGTCTTGAACTCCACGACGCCGTCGGCCAGCCCCTTGCCGCCCACCACTATGCGGTACGGCACGCCGATCAGATCGGCGTCGGCGAACTTCACGCCCGCGCGCGCGTCGCGGTCGTCGATGAGCGCCTCCACCCCGCGCGACACCAGATCGTCGTGGACCTCCTGTGCGACCTTGGCGACCTCGCCGTCGGCGGCGAGCGGCACGATCTCCACGTGGAACGGCGCGATCGGCAGCGGCCATATGATGCCGCGCTCGTCGTGGTTCTGCTCTATCGCCGCGGCGGCGGTGCGGCCTATGCCGATGCCGTAACAGCCCATCACCATGGTCCTGGGCTGCCCCTCCTCGTCGGTGTAGTTGGCCTTCATGGCGTCCGAGTACTTGGTGCCCAGATAGAAGACCTGGCCCACCTCTATGCCGCGGTGCTCCTCGAGCTTGCCGTCGCAACGCGGGCAGCTGTCGCCGGTTGCGGCGCGCCTTATGTCGACGAACTTCTCTACCTCGAAGTCGCCGAGGCCCACGCCCGTGAGGTGGGCGTCGGATTCGTTCGCCCCCACGACGAAGTCGTCCATGGCCGCGACGGCGTGGTCCGCGTAGATCGGTATGCCCAGACCCACCGGGCCCGCGAAGCCGGAGGGCGCCTCGGTGACGTCCACCACAGTGGGCTCCTCGGCCATGTGGCACCACTCCGCGCCGATGGCCTCCTTGAGCTTGGCCTCCTTGAGGTGGTGGTCGCCGCGGACCAGCCCCGCCACGGGGCCGCCGTCGGTCTCGAAGATGAGCGTCTTCACTATCCGCTCCGGGCCGACCTTCAGAAATTCACAGACCTCCTCGACCGACTTCTTTTCGGGCGTGGAGACCTTCTTGAAACTGCCCTTCCGTGATCCGTGATCCGTGATCCGTGATCCGGCCGGGGGCTTGAGCTCGGCCTTCTCGACGTTGGCGGCGTACTCGCACTTGTCGCAGGAGACGATCTCGTCCTCGCCGGAGGCCGCCAGCACCTGGAACTCGTGCGACATCGAGCCGCCTATCGTGCCGGTCATCGCCTCGACCGGGCGGTAGCTCAGCCCGCAACGCGTGAAGATGCGCTTGTATGCGTCGTACATCTTCCGGTAGGTGGCCTTCGCGCCCTCCTCGTCGCGGTCGAAGGAGTAGCCGTCCTTCATGATGAACTCGCGCCCGCGCATCAGGCCGAAGCGCGGGCGGACCTCGTCGCGGAACTTCGTCTGGATCTGGAAGCAGTTCTTGGGCAGGTCGCGCCAGGAGCTGACCTCGTTGCGCATCAGGTCCGTGATCGCCTCCTCGTGCGTAGGGCCGATGCAGAAGTCGCGGGCGTGGCGGTCCTTGAAGCGCGCGAGCTCCTTGCCGTAGACCTGCCAGCGGCCGGTCTCCATCCAGAGCTCGGAGGGCATGACGATCGGGAGCAAAAGCTCCTGGGCGCCCGCGGCGACCATCTCCTCGCGCACGATGTCCTCGATCTTCTTTATGACCCTCAGGCACAGCGGCAGATACGTATAGACGCCGGCCGCGAGCTTGCGGATGTAGCCCGCGCGCATCATGAGCTTGTGGCTTTCGACCTCGGCGTCCGCCGGCGCCTCCCGTAGCGTAGGAATGAGCAGCTGTGAATAGCGCATCTGAAGAAAACCCCCTGCTGGAAGAGGCTAGATGTTAGATGCTAGAGGCTAGAATAGCCTTCTAGCTTCTAGCTTCTAGCTTCTAGCTTCTAGCCCCCGATTTACCTTCTTTTACAAAGGATTCAACCTCTTTCATGAGTTCGTCGGCGAGGGCCTCCTCCGGGACCGTCCTTACGATCTCGCCGCCGCGGATGATCACGCCCTTGCCCTTGCCGCCGGCGACCCCTACGTCGGCCTCCGCGGCCTCGCCGGGGCCGTTCACTATGCAGCCCATGACCGCTATCCTGATCGGCGACCTGATGCCGGCCGTGCGACGCTCGATCTCGTCGGCCAGCTTCTCGATGTCGACCTGGGCGCGGCCGCACGTGGGGCAGGAGATGATCTCGGGGCCCGGTCGATCGCGAAGACCCAGGTTCGCAAGTATCTCGAAGCCGGCCCTCACCTCCTTGACCGGATCGGCGGTGAGCGAGACCCGAATCGTGTCGCCTATGCCCTCTGCCAGGAGCGTCCCTATGCCCATCGCGGACTTGATTGCGCCGGCGAGCACCGTCCCGGCCTCGGTGACGCCCACGTGCAGCGGGTAGTCCACCTTCTCCGAGAGGAGGCGGTATGCCGAGATCGTGTCGGCCACGTTGGAGGCCTTCACCGAGATCTTGATGTCGCGGAAGTCCGCGCGTTCGAGCATCTCCACGTGGCCAAGCGCCGACTCCACGAGCGCGGCCGGGCCCGGGTGCCCGTGCCTCTTGAGGATCTCCTTCTCGAGCGAGCCGGCGTTGACGCCCACGCGTATCGGCACGCCGCGCGCCTTGGCCGCCTCGGCCACCATGGCCACCCTGTCGGCGGAACCTATGTTGCCCGGGTTGATCCTGAGTCCGTCGACGCCCGCCTCGACCGCCGCCAGCGCCAGCTCGTGCCTGAAGTGTATGTCCGCGACCAGAGGCACGTCCGTGCCCCGGCGTATCTCGGGGAGAGCGCGCGCAGCCTCATCGTCCGGGACCGCCACGCGAACGATATCGCAGCCGGCCTCCGTGAGCCTGCGTATCTGGGCGAGCGTCGCCGCAGCGTCCGAGGTGGAGGTGTTGGTCATCGACTGCACCGACACGGGCGCGCCGCCTCCAACCTCCACCGAACCTATGGAGATTCGCCGCGTCTTCTTACTCATCCGTCCTTCCTCTTGATTCTGACGGGGACAAGCGCGGCGAGCGCCGCGAGGATCATCACCAGTGCGCCGGCGCCCGCGGCCTCGAGAGCGCCGCGAACGAGCGTGCACGAGGAGCTCGACGTGGTCGTGGTGCCGCTGCCGCTGCCCGAGCCCGACGAACTGGCGCACGGGTTTCCGGTATCTATCGTGAGGTCCGCCATCTCGATCGTCTCGCCGCCGGAGTCGCAACTTACCGTCTCGCCGCCGGAGCCGCTCGGTATGACGCCGGAGTCGAAGCCCGTCGGCGGGTTGTCCAGCGGCTCGAAGTCGGAGGCCCCCCTGAACTGGGAGCCGATAGCCTCATAGGTGACCCTGTAGGAGCGGCCCGGGACGATGCCGAAGAGGTAGTAGCGGCTGTCGCCGGAGCAGCTGGGGTAGAGGGCGCCCGAGACGAAGGAGCGCGCCTCGACCAGCGGCGTGGTCGTGCCCTGGGTGCGGGTCGCCGTCACGTGCACGCCCTTTAGCGGCCTGCCGTCGCCGTCGTAGATCTTGCCGGTTATCACGCAGAACTCGTCCTCGAAGTCCTGCGTCGGGTACAGCCACGATATCGTGACCTGGTCGTCGCGGTTGAGGTTGCCCTGCGTGGTGTTCACGAGCTCGGGGTACATCGTCGGGATGTAGCTGCCGTATTCGCAGCTGGAGCCCAACTCGCAGTTCTTTACGTATTCGTAGTTGGTCTGGCTGTGGTCGAGGTTGAGCAGGTGACCCAGCTCGTGCAGGACCGTGCACTTGAAGTAGGACGACTTGGTCGAGAGATCGTATCCGAGCGTGGTGTTGTCCGATGCCAGCAGAAGCCCGTTGAATATCGCGATCCCCTTGGTGATGTTGAGGCCCGCGGAGTCGGAGACGAGCGGGACGGACAGCCCCACGACGACCTCGCGGTTCTCCTCGCCGACGATCTCAGCGACGATGTCGCCGGTATCGTCGAAGACCACGACAGTGGGGCCGGCGTCGCCGTTGTAGTAGTCGGTGAAGTTCGATATGTCGATGTCCTCGGTGGGACAGGAGCTGGCCTTGGATATCGAGATGTTGGCGGTGTCGATGGACTGGTTGGAGGCGTTGCGCAGCTTTACCTGCGACCACTTGCCGAAGGCCTCCGTGATCCAACCCACCGCCTGCGAATGGCTCACCGTCGAGGAGAGATCGCCCGGATCGGCGCACCACTTGAGCTCGTCGTCCTTCCAGCCCTGCGCCCGGCCGGAGTTATTGACGTCGTCGACGACGAAGGGCCCGCCGGCGGAGGCGTCGAACGCCGCGGCCGACAGCGCCAGCAATATGATGACTATGCCAAAGACGCGCGCGCGCATCCGTCACTCCCTCCCCTCGAGCTCCCGGAACATCTCCTTGAAGCTCTCGTAGTCGACCGGTCCCGCCTGCCGGTCCGGCGTGACACCGCCCACCGAGAGCGCCTTGCCCACCTTGGCGGTCGAGGGCAGCCCCGTGAACAGAGCCTTGTTGCCGTAGTCGTTGACCACCTGCATCTTACCGTCCGCGCCCTCCACCATGTTGAACTTCCCGCTGCCGAGGTTGAGCACGCCCCTGAAGCCCAGGCTCGACTCGCTGGTCAAAAAGACCACGTAGCTCTGCCCCTCCTTGAATACGGGCATGCCGGGTATGTAGGGGAGGCCCAGGCTTTCGGCGTCGGAACGCGAGGCCCCGAGATGGGTGAAGCTAAACTCCTCAGGCACGTCTCCCTTGAGCACGTCGGTTACCTGGAATGTGTACCTGCTGGCGAGGACCTGGCCCTTTGCCCCTATCGATTTGACCATGGGTTCGCTTGCGGTGCAGACGCCCTCGAAAGCGATCTTGGCACGCGTGAGGTCGGTGATCTTGCCGGAGACGAGTTGAGACGCCTGCGGGACCCGCTGACACATGAAAAACGCAGCAGCGAGGACTATGACGGCAGATATAGCTGTGATGCGTTTCACAGGGCACCTCTCTTCAAATTATAGCGCAATTCCGCAACTTAGTGCGAAGCTTTCTCAAAGTCAATTGAATCAGGCACCTTCAACTACCTAAAAAAACGGCCTTTTCCCCTTTCAGGGAAAAGGCCGGAATGGGCCTCTGCAACCTTCCATATCCTAGTATTTGAGCGGGGCCTCCAGCGGGACATCATCCATCTCCGAGGCCTCCTCTTCGTCCGAAGAGTCGTCCTGTGAATCTTCGGCCTGGTCGTCCTCGGCATCCTCGGCCTCGTCGTCCTGTTCCTCGCCCTGCTCATCGGCCTGATCCTCATCCTCGGCCTCGAAATCGGCGAGCTCCTCCTCGGCCGGCTTCTCCGTCTCCTCCAAGGTCACCGTGTAGCTGGCGCATGGATGGCCGTAGGAGCCGTCCTCGCCAGCCTCTATAACCTCGCAGCTGCCGCCGACGGCGTCCTCGACCTCGAAGTCGAGGTAGTAGACGTGTTTGACCTCGCCGGTCTGCACCATGAAGATCACGCTGGTGTCGGTGATCTCGGACGAGGCGACCGAGCCGTCCTCGAAGGTGACGTTCATGACGTTGTCGCTGTGCAGGACATCGAGCGCAAAGTCGAACGAATCGCCGACGATATCGGAGACCGAGATGCACTCGTTGGAGTCGAGCGTCATCGTCCCCGCGTAGTAGCCGCTGTAGATGCCGACGGACTTGCCGGGCACGGGCGGGACCTCGTCAGGCGCGAAACCCTCGTAGGGTTCGGCGTCGCTGTCGAATGCGGAGCACGCACCGAGTGAAATGAGGATACACAGAACCAGGACCAGACGTTTATACATGACCCCTCCCTTTATCTCCCTCCATTAGGGGTATCGACATATACTCAAAAAAGTTGCTCGAAAAATGTAGACCTTGAATATCCAATGTTATCAACCAGTTAAGATCATGAAGGTTTAGGTTTAGGTTTAGGTTTAGGTTTAGGTTTAGGTTTAGGTTTAGGTTTAGGTTTAGGTTTAGGTTTAGGTTTAGGCTGAGGTTGAGAACGGGTCTCCACTTAACCTCAGCCTCAACCTCAGCCTTCTAGCCGATATGATGTATCAAAAAGCGGCCGCAGCGCTCGCAGACGTAGACTGTCTCCTGGTTTCTGAGCATCTCGGAGGCGAATCCGCTCGAGAGCGCCATGTTGCAGCCATGGCAGACGCCGTCGGGGGCCTCCACGAGCGCCTCGCCGAAGTGGTCCATGAGCCTGTCGAAGCGCGAGAGCATGCTCCCCGGGAGCTCCGCGCGCGCGAGCTCGATCTGCCTCTCCAGCCCCTTCACCTTGGCGCGCCTCTTGACCTCCATGCACTGGAGCGCCACGAGCATGTCCGCCTCGCACTTGTTCGCGCGCCCCGCGAGCATGTCGACCTTCACGTCGGCGAGCGCCGCGGCGATAGCCTTCGCATCCTTCTCCTCCATCAGGCGGTTTCTGAAGTGCACGTCGGCGAGCTTGGAGACCAGGCCGGCGAACAGGCGGTTGAAGAGCCCCGGCTGCTCCGGCTGCCAGATGACCAGCACGATGAGGCGCACGGGCTCGCCGTCGGCCGTCCCGAAGTCGATGCCGGCAGGATGCCTGCCCACGGCTATCACGGGCTTGTCGCCCACCTCGAGCCTGGCGTGCGGGATGGCCACGCCCCCGCCCAGCGTCGTGGGGCACAGCTCCTCGCGCTCCATGACCCTGGACACGGCCTCGGTCTTGTTGGGCACGAGCCCCTGCTTGAACAGCACGTCGACGAGGTCCTCTATTGCGGCCTTCTTCGAACGGTTGGTCATCTCAGAGATGACCTGTTCGGCCTTCAAGACCTCTCCCAACGGCACTTCCTTCATATAACGAGCGTTCATCTGTGAGGATCCTTTCCGGCCCCTGGGGCCTGATCGGGGCGGGATGCTTAAGGCCTCCGCCCCCCTCCCGTCAAGGGTTATCGGCGGGCCCACCCCTCTTTCGGCCCGGCCCGGCAATAGTTGCTCGATTTTTTCGTAAAATGCCGTTTTTTCGGGTTCTGGCGGGTTTTACAGCTCTGTCAAAATTTCACGCAACTTTTGGGTGCCGGGGCCGATAAGGCAGCAAGTCGCAGGGGCGGCGTCTGCCGTCCATGAAAGGAGACTGGCATGTTTAGAAAGACTCTTTCGTTGGCCGCGATGGTCACCGTATCAATCGCGATCGCCGGGTGCAACAACCAGAAGATCGATCAGCAGACCCAGCCCAACCTCACGACGCCTGGGGCGATAGTCTACAAGGCCGATCTGATCGACGCCCTGTGGAACCCGGGCGAGGATACTTCGATCGATGCCGAGTGCCTGGTGGGCTCGAGCTTTCAGATCTTCCCAGAGGCCAGCTTTACGATCATGCGTAACGCCGAACCCACGAAGGAACATCCGGCCGGCGCGCTGATCGTGAGCAACATTGAGATCTACTTCGACGACTACGAGAGCGACGGCAGGGGCGCCTCTTGCGGCCAGGGCAGCCTGAGCTACATGATAGCGGTGAGCGAGGACGACCCGATCGACATCGTCTCCTCGACCGAGCTTCTCGCGAGACATTCCGTTGCGAACATCGCAAGGGATACGGCGACGGAGTATCCGGGTTGCGCGGTGAGTGCCTACTTCGAGAAGACCGGCGTGGAGGTCTGCGACGGCGACCAGGATGTGGACGACGATGACGAGGCCCAGGACGAGGATCAGGACGACGAGGGCCAGTACGGCGACGACGATCAGGACCAGGACCAGGACCAGTTCGATGGGCAGGACGGCGACGACGATCAGGAGGGCGAGGACGAAGGCGACGACGATGGCAACGACGTCGTGATAGTGCCCGGGACGCTGCAGCCGTTCCAGTCGCAGGCCGGCTTCAAGGCCGTCTACGTCGACAAGCCCGTCAAATGCGGCAGCGAGGAGATCCGCTCCATCCGGCTGGTCATCGACGATTTCAACTGCAGGCTGCAGAATGCCGAGCCCCGCCGGCCTGGCGAGGTAAGCGGCCCCGGCGGCATGGAGGCCGACGACCAGGACGACGGGGACGATGGAAACGCCGGCGAGGTGGACTACGGCGAGCTCATCTGAACGGCAGATGGACTGAATTAAACGGCCCGCACGCGTGCGGGCCGTTTTTTTTGCCCGACCGCCACCCAGGGCGTTGACAGCCGGGGCCAACGGATTTAATCTTGGGCCATATGGGTATTTGGGGGAGTGGAGCGAGGGCCGCCGCCACGGCGCTCGCCGTTTTCATATCCAGCATGTGCTGCGTGCAGGCCCACGCGGGCTTTCCCGAGCCCCTGCGCGGGGACGGCAAGCTCACCCTATTCCGCCCGGTCAAGGGCGAGAGGATGACCTTCACCTACAGGGACCATGACGGGCTGTATGTGGACGAGGCCCTTGACGGCATCGCGCACATATTCCGCTGCAGGCTCACCGACGAGGTCCACCCCATCGACACCGAGCTGATCGAGATGCTCGACGCCATCGAGGACCACTTCGGCGCGCAGGAGGTGAGGCTCATCTCCGCCTACCGCAGCCCCACCAGGAACGCCCTGATGCGAAGGCAGGGACGCAGGGTCGCCAAGAAGAGCCTGCACATGGAGGGACGTGCGGCCGACATCGAGGTCCCAGGGGCCAGCCGTTACGAGGTGAGGGACTTCGCGTATGCGCTGAAGCAGGGCGGCGTGGGCTTCTACCGCAACCGCCCCTTCATCCACATCGACACCGGCGATCTGAGGACCTGGGGCTTCAAGCCCAAGGCGGCGGGGGTCAGGACAAAGCCCGCGATGTCGCACAAATGAGAAAGGCCGACGTCTTGCGACGCCGGCCCCTTTGCTCTCCTCCGTATATTCTCACTTCCCCTTGCGCTTGTACTCCTGCTCCCTGAACTTCTGCAGCTCCTCGTCGCTGTGCCTTATCCTTTTGTGCATCATCTGCTGCTCCTCCCAGTAGCTCATCTTCTTCTTTTTGGAGGGCATCTGTGGAACGCCGACGAAATATCTGTCCTTGCCTTCACCGCTCATAACACCTCCCGCGACGCTTCCATTATAACATACCGGAGGGGACATTCAAAAAGGCCCCGCGGGCGATGCCCGCAGGGCCTTGCAATCACGGCTCAAAGGGCCCCTCACTCCATTTCGGCATCCTCGGATCCGTCCGCCGCGCCGGCGTCGTCGCCATGCTCCGCGTCATCGTCCGGCGTCTCCCCTGCCTGATCCGAATCGTCCTCCCCTTCCGCCTCGTCGTCCGACGCCTGCCCCGATTCGTCCTCGTCGAACTTGTAGGTGCTGGCGTTGCAGTCGTCTATCTCACCTTCCGCCAGATCACCCAGATACTGCAACATCTCGTCGATGATCTGTTCCTGATCGGTCTTGTCGTCGGAGACCATCCTGGCGAAGCCGAACTCGTTGAGCCTCCCGTCGCTGAACTCGCACCTGATCTCCGCGGGCGTCCCTCCCACCATATAGAGATCGCCCTCCACATAGTTGATAAGATCCGCATCGTAGACGTAGGCGAGTATCACCTCGAAGGTCTGCTCGTCCAAGAGCTCCATGCCGGTGCACTCGTACGCCGGCTCCGTATCGAAATCCTCATAGAAACGCATGGTGACGTTGATGAAACGATCGCTGTCTACGCTCACCTTGCGCACGACCCTCCGGGGGCTTAGCGATGTGCCCATATCCACTTCGAGCTTCTGGAAGAGACCCACGTCGCGGATGACGTCCGGATTGGCGTCGAACTCCATGCCGAAGCCGTCGGAGTGATTGCAGCCGGCCAAGACGATGAGCGCCAGCGCGGCCATGAATATCTTGCGCATATGCATATAAAGACCTCCCGTTGCAGTTATACGACTCTTATTACGTCCGGATATGTTTCGGCAAGTGGGAAAAGAAGTTGCTAGAAAAGGTGGGCGAGGAGGAAGGGTTATAATTTATTGATATTATTATTCTTTAGAAAACCGGCCAGAACCCCCCGGGCTTTTAAGCCCGGGGATGAATGGCCGCCCGGAGCAAGCCAGCGGAGCTGGCGCAGCGGAGGAATATTTGGCATAGTTTGGCTATGGTCAAATATT
>Ga0180430_10001908_pt1 | contig 19539 bp, 19 predicted proteins | sample SS_ome_9_FD_132999 | JGI IMG/M metagenome (GOLD analysis project Ga0180430, IMG submission 132999) | Hypersaline lake sediment archaeal communities from the Salton Sea, California, USA - SS_1_S_2 metaG | ecosystem: Environmental > Aquatic > Non-marine Saline and Alkaline > Hypersaline >... | reverse complement strand
CGTAGCCCGGCCCGGCGGGTTCGTCGAAGCGCAGCCGCGGCTGCGCCTCGTCGCGGGCCTGTTTCGAGGGCGGCGGCGCGCGGCGAGCGGGCGGTTGCACGATGCTCCGCGCCTCCTCCGCCTCTTCGCCCGGCATGCGGACGAGGGCCAGCGCCTCGGCTTCCGCCTCGTCCTCATCGGCCTCCGGCTCGGGCAGGCCCGGGGCCATGCGGCCGGGCTGCGGCAGGTTCAGCCCGCCGGTCACCGGCGGTTCGGCGCGCGGGCCCGGATCGGCGCGCCCGGCGCCGCCCAGCCGGGCGCGCACCGCGTCGGCGATCCGGGCGCGGACGCGGTCGTCGCTGGGCTGGGCGATCGCCGCGCTGTCACCGGGCAGGTCGCGTTCCACCAGTTCGGGTTCCAGCGCGCCGGCTGCGGCCGGGTCGATCACCCGCCGCAGGCTGGCCAGCAGCCCGGCCCTGGGGCGCGGCCCGTCATGCAGGTCGCCGGCGTCGGGACCGGGGCGCGGATCGGCCCGCAGGACGCCGCGACGCGGCGTGGCCGCGTCGGCCTCGGCGGTGACGCCCGGCTCCACCCGCCGGGTCGCCGCCGCCGCCGGCCGCGGTGCCGTCGCCCGGCCGATCCGCGCCGCCGCTGCACCGCCGCCGCGCAGCAGCAGCGCAAGCACGGTGGCGTAAAGCAGCACGGTCCCCCGCCACAGGAACCGCCACAGCGCGCGCAACTCCGCGGTCTCGAATCCCAGCACGAAGGCGCCCATCGCCAGCGTCGCCGCGAAGGACAGGACCGACAGCGCCTTCAGCCCGAACCCGGCGGAAACCGGCAGGATGCCCAGGAGCGCCCCCAACACCGTGTCGCCGAACAGCCCGCCGAGGCCGAAGGAATGCATCCAGTCGCCGCCCGGAACCAGCGTGGAGGCATGGACGGCGGCCAGCGCCACCGCGATCGGCGCGAAGACCGCCCGCGCCAGCGCCCGCTCGGACCCGCGATGCAGCACGAACCGCAGCCCCCAGCCGGCCAGCAGCGCCACGAGGCCCCAGGCGGCATGGCCGGCGATCACGAACAGCGGCGCGGCGATGGCCGCGCCGATCCGGCCCAGCGCGTTGTCCGCCGGCGCGTCCGTCGCGGCCAGCCAGTTCGGATCGTCGGGCGAATAGCTGCCCAGCATCGCCGCCACCGCGATCCCCGCCGCGATCAGCGCAAGGCCCAGAAGCTCCTTGCCGCGCCGTTCCAGCGCCGCCTGGGTTCCCTGGTCGAGCAGCGGATCGCGGTCGCGTGCCTGGAAGGATGCCATCTTCACCTCACCCGTATAGGCAGGCCGCGAGCCGCATGAGCCCCGCCTGCAGTTCGTCTTTCGGCGCCACCATCGCGGCGCGGATATAGCCGCGCCCCGGATTGTCGCCGCCCACATCGCGCGACAGATAGGCGCCGGGCAGCACCCGCACCCCGGTCTCGCGCCACAGTTTCAGCGCCGCCGCCTCGCCATCCTCGACCGGCAGCCACAGGAAGAACCCGCCGTCGGGCGCGCGGTAGCCCGGCACGCCGCCGAGGATCGCATCGGCCAGCGCGTATTTTTCGGCATAAAGCGCGCGGTTCCCGGTCACATGCGCCTCGTCGGCCCAGGCCCGTTCCGACACCCGCTGCACCGGCAAGGGCAGGGGCGCGCCGGCATAGGCGCGCAACTGGCGCACCCGCGCGATCCCGGCCGGCCCGCCGGCCACGAAACCCGACCGCAGCCCCGGCAGGTTCGACCGTTTCGACAGCGAGTGAAAGGCGAAGGCCCTTTCCGGGTCCGCACCGCGCGCCTGGGCCACCTGCAGAACCCCCGGCGGCGGCGCGCTGCGCCAGATCTCGGAATAGCATTCGTCGGCGAACAGGGTGAAATCGTGCCGGTCCGCCAGCGCCAGAAGATCGGCGAGGTAGCCCTCGGTCGCCACGGCACCCTGCGGGTTCGCCGGCGAACACAGGTAGGCGATCGCCACCCGGTCCAGAACCTCGGCCTCGAGCCCGGCGAAGTCCGGCAGGAACCCGGTTTCGGCGGTGGCCGGCACGTAGACCGGTTCGGCCCCGCAGGCCAGCGCGGCCACGGCATAGACCTGGTAGAACGGGTTGGGCATCAGCACGACCGGGCGGGTGCCGCCCTTCGTTTCGGGGCACAGCGCCAGCGCGGCGTTGAACAGCCCCTCGCGGGTGCCGTTCAGCGCCATGATCCGGGTTTCGGGATCGACCGTCACGCCGTAGCGGCGGCCGATCCAGCCCGAGATCGCGGCCAGAAGCTCGGGCGTGCCATCGTTCGGCGGATATTTCGCGAAACCGCCCAGGCTTTCGGCCAGGACCGGGCCGACGAAGCCGGGCATCGGGTGACGCGGCTCGCCGATCGACATGTGCACGACCTCGCCGCCCGGCGCATGCGCGTCGAGCAGTTTCCGCAGCCGCGGAAACGCGTAGTCCGGCAGGTTCGAGAACCGCTCTGGATAGATCATGACTGCCTCGTCTTCGGGATCGTGCCGCCCCGATTTGCCGGCAGACTAGCGAAGCGCCCCGCGCGGGTCCAGAAAAAGCGCCCCGAATCCCGGCGCTTGGCAGGCGTGGTGTGGCATGGATGCCGATTCGCGATGCGCCGGCGCCCCGCCGGGTCAGCCCAGCGCCCGCTCCGCCGCGGCGCCAAGGCGCAACAGCCGCTCCTCGCCCCCCGCCTCGGCCATCAGCATCACCCCACAGGACGGCAAACCCGCGGGCAGCGTCAGCGCCGCGAGGCCCAGCAGGTTGCCGATCCGGGTATTGCGCAGCGTCAGCAGGTTGGCGCGCGTGTAGCAGGCGGTATCGGACAGAAGCCTTGCGACCTTGGGCGGCAGGATCGGCGCGGCGGGCAGGATCACCGCGTCGAACGCCGCGGCCCGCGCGGCCCAGGTCGCGCGCAGCCGGTGCAGCTTGCGCCAGCCCGCGAAGACCTCGGCCGCGCCCGGCGCCGCGCCCGACCGGAACCGGTCGAGGATCGGCGGAAACATCTTGTCCGGCGCGGCCTCGATCACCTCGCCCCAGGTGCCCCAGGCCTCGGGCGTGTAGAGGATGGCCGAGAGCGCCAGCGCCTCGGCCACCTCCGGCGCCGCCAGCCGTTCGACCCGTGCGCCGGCCCGCGCCAGCCGGTCGGCGGCGGCCTCGAAGGCGCGCGCCGGGGCCTCCTCGATCTCGTCGAAGGCCGAGGTTTCCAGCACCGCGATCCGCGCGCCCGCCAGGGTCGCGCCGGCAAGGTCGGCGGGCCGGCCGCCTTCCAGCGCCGCCAGCATCAGCGCCGCGTCCTCCACCGTGCGGCACAGCGGCCCGACGGTGTCGAAGCTTTCCACCAGCGGCACGACTCCCGCGCAACTCAGCCGCCCCGCCGTGGTCTTGAGCCCGACAAGGTCGTTCCAGGCCGCGGGGATGCGCACCGATCCGCCGGTGTCCGACCCGACCGCAGCGGCCGCCAGCCGCAACGCCACCGAGGCCGCCGCGCCGGAGGACGAGCCGCCCGGCGCCGCCTCCGGATCGTTGACATTCGGCGCGGTCGCCGTGACCGGGTTCAGCCCGAGGCCGGAAAACGCCAGTTCCGACAGATGCGTCTTGCCAAGGCTGACAAGGCCGCCGGCCGTGGCGGTGGCCAGCACCGCCGCATCGCGCGCGGGCACCCGGCCGGCCAAGAGCGCGCTGCCGCCCTCCGTCGCCACGCCGGCGGTGTCGAAATTGTCCTTCCAGCTGACCGGCACCCCGTCGAGCGGGCCGCGCCGCTGGCCGCTGCGGGCGCGCCCCCGCGCCGCCCCGGCCTCGGCCAGCGCGCGGGCTTCGGTCATCCTTGCATAGACGCGGCCGGCCTCGGGATGCGCGCGGGCGCGGTCGATGAAGGCCTGCGCAAGCTCCACCGGGTCGATCCGCCCCGCCGCGATGCCGCGGCCCAGCTCCGCCGCGCTCAGCCCGCCCCAGTCGTCCATCCGCCCCTCCGCCGGTTTTCCCGCCAGACGCTAGCCCAGCCGGCCGGCCGGGAAAAGCCGCCCGTCACAGCCGGATCAGCCGGAACACCGCCGAGGCCGCCCAGCCCGCCACGATCGCCAGCAGAAGCGACAGGCTGCCGTAGAGGAACGGCGCATCATGGGCGAGCATCCAGACCATCCGCTCCAGCCCGACCTTGCGAACCTCGATCTGGGCCTCGTAGAGGTCCACCACGTCACGATCGCGGGTCAGGAAGATGCGGGCGCGGTAGGGGCCTTCGACAAGGTTCGCGGGCAGTTCGAACCGGGTGGAGAACAGCGTCTGTTCCTCCAGCGCGACCTCGCCCTCCTCCAGCCGGTAGACGCCGCTGTCGGCCCGCAGCCGGATCAGCGCCTCGGTGAAGGCCTGGCTGTCCTGCACGTCGGGCGGCGCGCCGACCGACCGGATCGCGCGCGGGATCGAGACCGCGTGGCGCAGATCCTCGGTCTGGCTCAGCACCTCTTCGAAGGGCCGCGTGGTGGCGACGGCGTAGAAGGCCGGCGCAAGATCGACCTCCACCGCCTGGGTATTGACCCAGATCCCCGCCACCCGTTCCTTGCGGCGCACGGTGACCGGCGCCAGCGGCCCCTGCAGCGCCACGACCACGTCGAGCGGTGCCCCGTCGGGCGCCGGCGCGGCGCGCTTTACCGCGCCGAAGACGAACACCTCCGAGCCGTCGAAATTCGCGGTGATCGCGATCGTGTCCTGGCTGAGGCTGGCCACGACCTCCTCGCCCCGCGCCGGCAGGGCGAGGACGGCCAGAAGAAGGAGCGCCGCGCGGATCATGCCGGCCCCCCATGCGCGATGTTGAACACGTCGGCCGGGGTCCACAGCAGGTCGATCGCCAGCTTCGCGCAGACCGCCAGCACCAGAAGCGCCAGAAGGATGCGCAGCTGTTCGGCCTTCATCCGCGCGCCCAGCCGGGTGCCAAGCTGCGCGCCCACCACCCCGCCGACGATCAGCACCAGCGCCAGCAGCATGTCGACCGACTGGTTCGTCACCGCGTGCATCAGGGTGGTGAAGGCGGTCACGAAGATGATCTGAAAGAGCGACGTGCCGACGACGACCTTGGTGGGCATCCCCAGCAGGTAGATCATCGCCGGCACCATGATGAAACCGCCGCCCACCCCCATGATCGCGGCCAGCACGCCCACGGACATGCCGACAAGGATCGGCGGGATGACGCTGATATAAAGGCCCGAGACGCGGAACTTCATCTTCAGCGGCAGGCCATGGACCCAGACATGCTGGTGCCGCTTGACCGGCCGGGCCGGCTGCCGCGCGCGCCTGAGCGCGCCCAGAGATTCCTTCAGCATCAGCCCGCCGACGGTGCCGAGAAAGGCGACATAGGCCAGTTGCACGACAAGATCGATCTGGCCGCGCGCCTGCAACAGGTTGAACAGCCACACCCCGCCGCCCGACCCGATCAGCCCGCCGATCAGCAGGACCGAGCCCATCCGCAGGTCCACCGCCTTGCGCCGCAACTGCGCCAGCACCCCCGACACCGACGAGGCGACGACCTGGTTCGCGCCGGTCGCCACCGCCACCGCGGGCGGGATGCCGATGAAGAACAGCAACGGCGTGACGAGAAACCCGCCGCCCACGCCGAACATGCCCGACAGCACGCCAACCACCCCGCCGATCCCCAGAAGGGCGAAGGCATTGGCCGAAACCTCGGCGATGGGCAGGTAAAGCTGCATGGCGAAGCACGGTGACCCGGTGGCGTGGAAGAGTGATGATCCTCGCCGGCCCCGGTGTCAAACCGTCATCCGGCGCCTGCGGTATTCAGATCACGCAAGTATCGTCGAAGGATGCGGGCAAGTTTTGCCGCGCCGACGGGCGCCATCGCCTTGGTATGCGCATGGCTGATCGCCTCCTCGCTCATCCCGGCGGCCATGTTGGTGATCACCGAAACGGCGGCGACCTGCAGGCCGAGAAAGCGGGCGAGGATCACCTCGGGCACCGTCGACATGCCCACGGCATCGGCGCCCAGTGTCCGGATCGCGCGGATCTCGGCCGGGGTTTCGAAGGACGGGCCGGAATACCAGGCATAGACGCCCTCGGGCAGCGCGATGTCCTCGGCCGCGGCGGCGCGGCGCAGCCCGGCGCGGATCGCCGGGTCATGCGCCGCCGTCATCGGCACGAAGCGGGCATCGGTAGGTTCGCCGATCAGCGGGTTCAGGCCGGAAAAGTTGATATGATCGGACAGCAGCATCAGAGAACCCGGCGGGTTGAACGGCGTCAGCGACCCGGCCGCGTTGGTCAGGATCAGCCGTTTGGCGCCCAGCGCGCGCAGCACCTCCAGCGGCAGCCGCATCGCGTCGGCCCGGCCATGTTCGTAGTAATGCTCGCGGCCGCCGAACACCGCCACCCGGCAGCCTTCCAGCGTGCCGACGGTCAGTTCCGCGGCATGGCCCGACACGCCCGAGCCCGGAAAGCCCGGCAGATCGGCATAGGCGATACGCTCCCCCTCGACCTCGCCGGCCAGCGCGCCAAGACCGGAGCCGAGCACAAGGCCCAGTGCCACCGGCGCCGGGCCGGCGCGGTCGCGGACGGTTTCGGCCAGCGCGAGGGCGGTTTCAGCGTTCCTTGACATAGGCCTCCCCCCCGGCGCGCGGCGGGATCGCCTTGCCGACGAAGCCCGCCAGCACCAGCACGGTGAGGACATAGGGCAGCGCATCCAGCGCCGGCACCGGCACCTTCACCGTCAACACCTTTTCCACCACGTCGGGCCGCAACGCGAGCGCCTGGAAAAAGCCGAACAGCAGGCAGGCCGAAAGCGCCGCCCAGGGCCGCCACTTGGCGAAGATCAGCGCCGCGAGCGCGATATAGCCGCGGCCCGCGGTCATCTCCTTGCCGAACCCCGCCTGCAGGGCGGTCGCCATGTAGGCCCCGGCGAAGCCGCACAGGATGCCGGTGATCATCACCGCCGTGTAGCGCATCCGGATCACCGACACGCCGGCGGTATCCACCGCCGCCGGGTTCTCGCCCACCGCCCGCAGCCTGAGGCCGAAACGGGTGCCGAACAGCACCCACCATGTCAGCGGCACGCACAGAAGCGCGACATAGACCAAGAGCGCGTGGCCCGAGATCACGTCGGCATAAAGCGGGCCGATCACCGGCACCGGGCGCAGCGTGTCCGCCAGCGGCAGCACGATCTCGCCGAACCGCGCGTCGCCCGACAGGGGCGGCGTGCGCCCGCCCTGCCCGAACAGGCGCTGCGCCACCAGAACCGTGATCCCCGAGGCGAGGAAGTTCAGCGCCACGCCGGAAATCAGCTGGTTGCCGCGGAAGGTGATCGAGGCGACGCCGTGGATGGACGCAAGGCAGAGCGAGGCGAGGATGCCCGCGCCCAGCCCCATCCAGACCGTGCCGGTCAGCGCCGCCACCGCGCCCGAGGCCATCGCCGCGATCAGCATCTTGCCTTCGAGACCGATGTCGAAAATCCCGGCGCGTTCGGAAAACAGCCCCGCCAGGCAGGCGAACAGAAGCGGCGTCGACAGCCGGAGCGTCGAGTCGAGGATCTGCAGAAGATCGGCGTAAAACCCCATCGTCACGCCCTTTCACTGGCCGCCGCCGCGACCTCCGGCGGCGGCTTGTGGAAGAACAGCCGCGCCAGCAGCATCCGCACCATCACGTCGAGCGCGCCGGTGAACAGGATCACAAGGCCCTGCACGACGATCCGCATCTCGATCGGGATCGACGTCCACAGGCCAAGCTCCGCCCCGCCCTGGTAGAGAAAGCCGAACAGGAACGCCGCCAGCAGCACGCCGAACGGGTGGTTGCGGCCCATCAGCGCCACCGCGATGCCGATGAACCCCGCCCCCTCTGCGGCGTTCTGCACCAGACGTTCGCTTTCGCCCATCACGTTGTTGATCGCCATCATCCCCGCCAGCCCGCCGGAGATCAGCATGGTGATCATGATCGTCTTGACCGGGTCGATCCCGGCATAGCGCGCCGCCGGTTCGGACTGGCCGAAGGCGCGGATCTGGTAGCCCAGCCGGGTGCGCCACAACAGCACCCAGACCAGAAAGGCCGCCGCCAGCGCGATGAACAGCGTGACGTTCGCCGGCACCTCGCGGGTGAAGATCAGGTTCAGCCCCGGCACGTCGTGCAGCGTGGGCAGCTTGGCGCCCTCGGGGAAGCGGGCGGTCGCCGGGTCCATCTGCCCCGGCGGGCGCAGCACGTCGACCAGCATGTAGACGATCACCGCCGCGGCGATGTAGTTGAACATGATCGTGGTGATCACGATATGGCTGCCGCGCTTCGCCTGAAGGTAGGCGGGGATCGCCGCCCAGGCCGCGCCGAACGCGGCGGCGCCCAGGGCCGCGGCGACAAGCGCGACGGTCCAGTGCGGCCAGACCGGCAGCGACAGCAGCACCAGCGCCACGCCCAGCCCGCCCATCTGCGCCTGGCCCTCGCCGCCGATGTTGAACAGCTTGGCGTTGAACGAAACGGTCACCGCAAGGCCGGTGAAGATGAACGAGGTGGTGTAGTAAAGCGTGTAGCCCCAGCCGTAGGGCGAGCCCAGCGCCCCGGTCACCATCACGTTCAGCGCCGCGACCGGATCCTGCCCGATCGCCAGCAGCACGAGCGCCGAGATGATCGCGGCGAACAGCAGGCTGACCAGCGGCACAAGGACGATGTCGGCCCAGTTCGGCAGTTTCGTCATGCCGCGGCCCCCTCGACCGCGATCCCGGCCATCAGAAGGCCCAGTTCGCGCTCGTCGGTCGCCGCCGGGTCGCGTTCGCCCATGATCCGGCCGTCGAACATCACCGCGATCCGGTCCGACAGCGACAGGATCTCGTCAAGCTCGACGGATACCAGCAGCACCGCCTTGCCGGCATCGCGCAGCTCGATGATCCGCTGGTGGATGAATTCGATCGCGCCGATATCGACGCCGCGGGTGGGCTGGCCGACCAGCAGCAGATCGGGTTCCCGCTCGATCTCGCGCGCCAGCACGATCTTTTGCTGGTTGCCGCCGGAAAAGCTCTTGGCCTGAAGCGTCGGGATCGGCGGGCGCACGTCGAACCGTTCCATCTTGGCGGCCGCCGCGCGCACGATCCCGGCATTGTCCATGATCAGCCGGTTCTTCTGATAGGCCGGATCGTGGTGATAACCGAAGATCGCGTTCTCCCAGGCCATGAAATCCATGATCAGGCCCAGGTGCTGGCGATCCTCCGGCACGTGGGCGATGCCGCGCGCGCGCCGGGTCTGGCCGTTCGAATGCTTGCCCGACAGGTCGATCTCGTCGCCGTTGATGCGCACGGTCCCGGCGCCGGGGGTGAAGCCGCCCAGAACCTCCAGCAGCTCCGACTGGCCGTTCCCCGCCACCCCGGCGATGCCGAGGATCTCACCCGCCCGGATCGAGAACGAGATGCCCTTGACCCGTTCCACCCCGTCGGGATCGGTCACCCGCAGGTTCTCCACCTCCAGCACGGTGCGGCCCGGCGCGGCGGGTTTCTTGTCGACCCGCAGCAGCACCTTGCGGCCGACCATCAGTTCGGCCAGTTGCTCGGGGTTGGTGTCGGCGGTCTTGACCGTCGCGGTCATCTCGCCGCGCCGCATGACGGAAACGGTATCGGTGATCTCCATGATCTCGCGCAGCTTGTGGGTGATCAGGACGATCGTCTTGCCCTGCTCGCGAAGCCCGCGAAGGATGCGGAACAGGTGGTCGGCCTCGGCCGGGGTCAGAACCCCGGTGGGCTCGTCGAGGATCAGGATATCGGCCTGCCGGTACAGCGCCTTGAGAATCTCCACCCGCTGCTGGTGGCCGACCGACAGTTCCTCGATCACCTCGTCGGGATCGACCTCAAGCTCGTAATCCCGCGCCAGATCGGCCAGCAGCCTGCGCGCCTTGGCCAGCGACGGGCGCAGCAGCGCGCCGTCCTCGGCCCCCAGCACGACGTTCTCCAGCACCGTGAAATTCTGCACCAGCTTGAAATGCTGGAACACCATGCCGATGCCGGCGCGGATCGCGGCCTGGCTGTCGGGGATCTGCACCGGCCGGCCGCCGATCAGGATCTCGCCCGCGTCGGCCTTGTAGAACCCGTAAAGGATCGACATCAGCGTCGACTTGCCGGCGCCGTTCTCGCCGATGATGCCGTGGATCGTGCCGCGTTCGACGCGCAGGCTGATGTCCTTGTTGGCCTGCACCGGCCCGAAGGCCTTGGAGATGCCGCGCAACTCGATCGCGGGGGCGGCAGTTTCCTGCCGCCCCCCGGTGTTGGTGCGGGCCGTCATCCCCGCCGGCCTCAGTTCACCGGGCAGGCGTTGTCGGACATGTAGTCATGCACGCTCAGCTCGCCCGCCGCGATCTGCGCCGCCGCCGCATCCACCGCGGCCTTCATTTCCTCGCTGACCAGTTCGGCGTTGAATTCGTCCAGCGCGTAGCCCACGCCCCCGGCGGCAAGGTCCATCACCACGATGCCGGTTTCCAGGTCGGTGCCCATCTTGAACGCCTCGTAGACGGCGTTGTCGACGCGCTTCATCATCGAGGTCAGCACCTGGCCCGGATGCAGGTAGTTCTGGTTGCTGTCCACGCCGATCGACAGGATGCCGCCATCGGCCGCGGCCTGCAGCACGCCCACGCCGGTGCCGCCCGCCGCGGCATAGACCACGTCCGCGCCCTGCGCGATCTGCGCCTTGGTCAGTTCCGCGCCCTTCACCGGGTCGTTCCAGGCCGCCGGGGTGGTGCCGGTCATGTTCTGGATGATCGTCGCGTCGGCATTCACCGCCTTCACGCCCTGCACGTAGCCGCAGGCGAACTTGCGGATCAGCGGGATGTCCATCCCGCCGATGAAGCCGACCGTCCCGGTCTCGGACGCCATCGCGGCCATCATGCCGACAAGGTAGGAGCCCTGTTCCTCGGTGAACACGACCGACCGCACGTTCGGCTGGTCGACCACCATGTCGATGATCGCGAAACTGGTGTCGGGATAGTCCGGCGCGACCTGGTTGAGGACGTCGCCGAAGGCGAAGCCGGTCATCACCACGGGGTTGGACCCGGCCTCGGCCAGCCGCCGCAGCGCCTGTTCGCGCTGCGCCTCGGACTGCATCTCCAGTTCCTTGAAGGTTCCCCCGGTTTCCTCCGCCCAGCGCGTCGCGCCGTTGAAGGCGGCCTCGTTGAAGGATTTGTCGAACTTGCCGCCCAGGTCGAACACGATGGCCGGATCGGCAAGGCCTGCCCCCGCGGTAAGCGCCAGCGAGGCCGCCGCGCCGAGGAACTTTTTCATCAAGGTCATTGGATATCTCCCGGTCAGTTGTATGCCCCTTGCGGGGGGCCGCCTTGGTGGCGGCGGATCTCTTTCGGATCGCTCCGATAGTGCCTCAAGGGCGGTTCCGGTCAATAGCTATTCGGCGCTTCGCGGGAGTGCCTTCGCCATGATGATCGCATCTTCGGCAGCGCCACACCCGTCGCGGTAGTAGCCGGGGCGTCGCCCGGCCTCGGCCCAGCCCGCGGCGCGGTAAAGCGCGCGGGCCGGCGCGTTGTCCGCCGCCACCTCCAGAAAGGCCACCGTCGCCCCGCGGCGCGCCGCCTCGGCCTCGAAATCCGCGACGAGCCGGCGGCCCGCGCCCTGCCGGCGCCGCGCCGGATCGACGGCGAGGGTCAGCAGTTCCGCCTCGCCCGCAATCGCGCGGCCCAGAACGAAGACGGCCTCATGCGCGATCAGGAAGCTTCCGGGGCTGTCCAGCAGGGCGGCGAATTCCGCCGCCGACCACGGCCGGGGCCGGGTGAAGGCGGCGGCATGCAGCCGGGCCAGCGCCGCGGGCGTCATCGCTCAGGCGTCAAGCAGGCGGGGCGGCGGGTCCGCCGGTGGCGCGGCATCGGCGGCGCGCAGGTAAAGCGGCGCGGGCCGGGGTTGCGGCGTGTCGGCGCGGCGCGCGGCGATCCGGGCGATCGCCACGGCAAGCGGCATCGCCGGGGCCAGCACCGGGCCGCCGGTCAGGGCGGCCATCACCGTGGCGGCCGAACCGGCCAGCGGCAGGCCCGACAGCCCGGCCGCGGCCGTCTCCAGCCGATCCAGCCGGGGCGGCCCGGCCGCATCGTCGAAAACCTGGAGATAGACCTCGCCGCGCCGCGCATCCTCGATCACCGCGACGGGCCGCGCCAGCCCCTCGGCCAGCGCCTCCAGCCGGGTCACCCCGATCGCGGGCACGCCAAGGGCCAGCGCCAGCCCGCGCGCGGCGGCGACGGAGATTCGCACCCCGGTGAAATTGCCCGGCCCGACGCCGACGCCGATCGCGGCCAGATCGCGCCAGCCCAGCCCGGCCCCGGCCAGCATCTCGTCCAGCATCGGCATCAGCCGTTCGGCCTGGCCGGTGGCCATCGCCTTCTCGCGTTGCGCGAGGATCGCGTCGCCCCGAAGCAAAGCGGCCGCGCAATGCGCGGCCGACGTGTCGAAGGCGAGGACATGGCGGTCAGGCCGCAACGGGCCGAACCTCCGTCACCTCGGGGATGTAGTGGCGCAGCAGGTTCTCGATCCCCATCTTCAGCGTCAGGGTCGAGGACGGGCAACCCGCGCAGGCGCCCTGCATGTGCAGGTAGACCACGCCGCGGTCGAAGCCGTGGAAGGTGATGTCGCCGCCGTCCTGGGCCACCGCCGGGCGCACGCGGGTATCCAGCAACTCCTTGATCTGGCGTACGATCTCGCCATCGGGCCCGCTGTGTTCGGCATGGCCCGAGGCCGGCTGGTGCGTGCCCTCCAGCACCGGCGCGCCGGACTGGTAATGTTCCATGATCGCGCCGAGGATCGCCGGCTTCACATGGTCCCATGCGACGTCGTCGGCCTTCGTGACGGTGACGAAATCGGTGCCGAAGAACACCGCCGTCACACCCGGCACGCCGAACACCCGTTGCGCCAGCGGCGAGGCCCCGGCGGCCTCGGCCGAGGGGAAATCTGCGGTGCCGGCAGGCAGAACCTCCTGCCCCGGCAGGAATTTCATGGTGGCCGGATTCGGCGTCGATTCGGTCTGGATGAACATCGCGCACCTCCTGATGGTGCACAGGATATGCTGTCGCGGGGCCGCCGCGTCAAGGATTGGAACGGTTCTAAACCGCCGGTCAGGTGATCTCTTCCAGCCGTTCCTTCGACATTTCGCCGGGCACGATGGTGATCGGGATCGGCAGCGAGCCGGAGTTGCGCGACATCTGCGTGACCAGCGGGCCGGGGCCGGACTTGTCGGTGCCCGCGCCCAGCACCAGCACGCCGATCCGCTGATCCTCCTGGATCAGCGCCAGGATCTCGGCCACCGGCTCGCCCTCGCGGATCACCAGTTCCGGGTCGATCCCCTGCCGGTCGCGCATCCATTTCGCGAACACCTCGAAATGCGCCTCGATCCGCTCGCGGGCCTCGGCGCGCATGATGTCGGCCACGCCGATCCAGTGCTGGAATTCCTCGGGCGGGATCACCGACAGGATCGTGACGCCGGCGCCGGTATGGGCGGCCCGGAGCGCGGCGAAGCGCATGGCGTTCAGGCATTCGCGGCTGTCGTCGAGCACGACGAGGAACTTGCGCATGGTCTGCCGGCCTCTCCCTGTCAGGCGGTGATCATCGCCGATGCCGGGCCGCGCTGGCAAGTCCGCTGTCGGGGGGCCGGCGGGGCGGCGCCAGCGCGCGCGCCGCACGGCCGCCCGCAAGGCTGCCGATCTGCGCCGCGACAAGGCCGATCAGCCCCAGCGCGGCCAGCAGCGGCGCCGACAGCCGGTCGAGCAGCCGGTAGGCCCGCGCCGGGCCGAGGACGCGCAGCGCCGCGCGGGTCTCGCCGCCGGCGGTTTCCGACAGCCGGGCAATCCGCGCGAGATCGTCGGGCGTGTCGGCGAACCGCAGGATCGCCAGCGTCTCGCTGGGGGAGGTCGCGCGGGTGATGCGCCCGACGTCGCCCGCGATGGCCGACAGTCGCGCCACGCGGGCGGCATCCAGCACCTCGTCGGCCGGCGCGCCGCGCAGCACCGCCGGCACCCTGTCCCACCGCACCAGCCCGCGCGCGGCATCGGCCAGCGCCGCCGTCATCCGGGGCGACAGCGCGCCGATCCGCCGCGCGGTGCGCGTCAGCGTCGCGCCGGCCTTGACGGTCGCGCTGGCGCCGCCGGAGACGAGGATCGCGCCGGAGGCCGCCAGCCCCAGCGCGGCCAGCCCGATCTCCAGCTCGTCGATCTCTTCGCCCGTCCACCAGGCCAGGCCGTTGCGGCGCAGCGCGTTGATGTCGCCCAGCGGCGTCAGTTCCACCGGCACCGCGCAGGCGCCAAGCTGCGCCAGCGTCGTGCAGGCGGTGATGTCCCAGGCGCAGAGGGCGCAGTCGCCGGCCGTCGCAAGCGCGCCCCGCCCCTCGCCCAGCGCCTCGCGGGCCGCCCTGTCTGTCCCGGGGGGCAGGACGATGCCGCGCGTATCGGCGATCTCGACCAGCAGCGCGATGTCCAGCGGGTCGTCCGCCGCCAGCGCCGCCTCGATCTCGGCCACCAGCCAGTCCGCCGAGGCCTGCCGCGCCACCGCGCGATCCAGCGCCTCGCGGGCCTGTTCGGCACCCCGGGCGACGACCGGTTCGGCGAAGGGATGCTGCGACAGGGTCCAGCCGGTCACGCCCCAGGTGCCCAGAATCCAGGCCGTGACGCCGGCACGCCAGAGCCGGGCAAGCGCCATCGCGGATCAGCCCGCGCTCGCCGCCCAGTCCCAGTAGAGCGCGCGGGCGCGCTTCGCCATCCGGCCGCTCTGGTAATGGGTGCCGTCGAATTCGCTGACCGGGGTGACCTTGTTCATGTTGCCCGACAGGAACACCTCCTCGGCCTGCCGGAAATCCTCGAAGCCCAGCACCGTCTCGTGCACCGTCACGCCGTCGGCGCGCAGGTTGGCGATATGCCGGGCGCGGGTGATCCCGGCGAGAAAGGTGCCGTTCGCGACCGGGGTAAAGACCTCGCCGTCGCGGACCATGAAGACATTGGCGGTGGCGGTTTCGGCCACGTTGCCCATCGCGTCGGCCACCAGCGCGTTGCCATAGCCCTTGGCCCGCGCCTCGGCGATCATCCGGGCGTTGTTGGGATACAGGCAGCCGGCCTTGGCGTTGACGACCGCGCAATCCAGCGTCGGGCGGCGGAACCGCGTGGTGGTCAGCGTCGTGGCGGCGGTATCCGGCGCCATCGGCACCTCTTCGAGGCTGATCGCAAAGCCGGTGACGCCGGGTTTCGGCACGATCGCCAGGTCGCCGCTTTCGATCGCCCAGTACATCGGCCGGATGTAGACGGCGGCGTCCTTCGGGTAGCGCGCCAACCCCTCGCGCACGATCGCCACCATCTCGTCGGTGGTCACGGTCGGGGTGATCATCAGCGCCTCGGCCGAGCGGTTGACGCGGGCGCAATGCAGGTCGAGATCGGGCGCCAGCCCATGCGCGAAGCGCGCGCCGTCGAAGACCGTGGTGCCCAGCCAGGCGCCGTGATCGGCGGCGCGCAGGATCATCGTGTCGCCATCGTGCCACGCGCCATCGACCCAGGTGCGGATGTTGCTTCCGGTGGCCATGCGCCGCTCCTCCCTCGCCATTCGGGGCGGAGTTAAGCAGCGCCCGCCGCCAAGGTCCAGTGGCCGGGCTTGCGCCGCCGCGCGGCCCCGGCATCGGGCGGCGCGATATCCGCTTGCCCCGGCGGGCCGGCCGATGGCTAATGCGGCACCGAAGCGAGCCGCCGATGCCCCCGTTCCTGACCTTCCTGCGCGACAACGCCCGCTGGCTGGCGGCCGGGGCGCTGATGTCGTTCCTGTCGAGCTTCGGGCAGACCTTCTTCATCTCGATCTTCGCGGGCGAGATCCGGGCCGAGTTCGGCCTCGGCCATGCCGAATGGGGCGCGATCTACGCCACCGGCACGGCGGCCTCGGCGGCGCTGATGCTGTGGGCCGGCGGGCTGGCCGACCGGTTCCGGGTGGCGACGCTGGGCGCGGCGGTGCTGGCCGGCATCGCCATCGCCGCGGCCTTCATGGCGTTCAACTCCGCGGCGGCGCTGTTGCCGGCGGTGATCTTCTGTCTGCGGTTCACCGGGCAGGGCATGGCCAGCCATGTCGCGATGGTGGCGATGGCGCGCTGGTTCGTGGCCACCCGCGGCCGCGCGCTCGCGGTGGCGACGCTGGGTTTCCTTCTGGGCGAGGCGACGATGCCGCTGACCTTCGTCTGGCTCAAGGCGCGGATCGACTGGCAGATGCTCTGGGCGCTGTCAGCGATGTTCGTGCTCGCGATGATCCCGCTGCTGTGGCGGCTGCTGCGGACCGAGCGCGTGCCGCAGTCGCGCGGCGGTGCGACCCAGCAGCCGGGCATGGCAGGGCGGCACTGGCGCCGGGCCGAGGCGCTGCGCCACCCGCTGTTCTGGGCGCTGATGCCGGCGCTGGTCGGCTCGCCCGCCTGCGTCACCGCGTTCTGGTTCCAGCAGGTGCATTTCGCCGCGGTGAAGGGCTGGGACCACCTCGCGCTGGTCGCCGTGTTCCCGCTGGGATCGGCGGCCTTCCTGGTGGCGACGGCAGGCTTCGGCTGGGCGATCGACCGGTTCGGCGCGGGCCGGGTGCTGCCGGTCTACCTTGTGCCGCTGGCGCTGGGCTTCGCGGTGCTGGGCCTGACCGGCACGCTGGCCGGGGCGGCGGCCGGCGTGATGCTGCTGGGCCTTGCCGGCGGCGGGCAGGCCACCCTGCCGGCGGCCTGCTGGGCCGAGTTCTACGGCACCCGCCACCTTGGCGCGATCAAGGCCGCGGTCGCCTCGGCGATGGTGGCGGGGTCCGCGATCGGGCCGGCGATGTCGGGCGCGCTGATCGATGCGGGGCTGGCGATGCCGGTGCAGCTTCTGGCCTATGCCGCCTGGTTCCTCGGCGCGGGGCTGGTCATGCTGGCGCCGCTGGCGCGGGCCTGGGCGGCGCGGTCGGTCTAGCCGCCGCCGCGGCGCAGGTAGACGTAATAGGCCCCCGATCCGCCGTGGCGCAGATGCGCCTCGGCCACCTGCAAGACGATCGCGCCCAGCGGCGGCTGGGCCAGCCACACCGGCACCTGGTGGCGCAGCACGCCCTGGCGCTGCGGGATCGGCCCGTCATCGGCGCCGCGCCGGCCCTTGCCGGTGATCACCAGCGCCAGCCGCACCCCGCGGGCATGGGCATCGCGCAGAAACCCGGTCAGCGCCGGATGCGCCTCGGCCAGCGTCATGCCGTGCAGGTCGATCCGCGCCTCGGGCGCGAGCTTGCCGCGGGTCATCTGCTTGTGCGCCTTGCGGTCCATCCGCACCGGCGTGCGCGCCAGACGGTCGGACAGCGAGGGCGCGAGATCGTGGCCGAACGCCACGTCCGGCACCGACTCGCCGATGCGGAAATCGGGCAGCGCCGGCTTCGCCCGGTGCGGCGCGGGCGCCTTGGCCGGTTCGGGCGCCTCCCGGTCCACCTTGCGGGCGTGTTCGGGATGCAGGGCGGTGGTGGCCGCGGCGACGCGCGACCACAGTTCCCGCTCCTCGGGGGACAGCCGGCGCGGCCGCCGGGTCATGCCGCGCCCCTTGGCCGCAGCGGCCAGAGCGTGATCGCGGCATCCAGCGCGCCGGCACGCTCCCCCGCCGCGCGGCCGGTGCCGCAAAACAGGTCGGCCCGGCCGGGGCCGCGGATCGCGCTGCCGGTATCCTGCGCGATCCGAAGGCCGGGCGCGACACCGGGCACGCCGGGGCCGATCCAGACCGGCGCGCCCAGCGACACATGCGCGGGATCGACGGCCAAAGTCACATCCCCGGTCACCGGCCGGCCCATCGCGCCCAACGGGCCGAGCGCGACATCGATCTCGCGCGGCGCAAAGAAGATGTAGGAGGGATTGACATCCAGCAGCGCGGCGACCTCGCCGGGATGCGCGGCGCACCAGGCCCGGATCGCGGCCAGCGACATCCGCTCAGCCGCCACCGCGCCGCGGCGGATCAGCTCCGCGCCGATCGAGCGATAGGGATGGCCGTTCTTCGCGGCATGGCCCAGCCGGATCAGCCGGCCGTCGGGGAACCGCAACCGCGCCGAGCCCTGGACATGAACGAGGAACGCCTCAAGCGGATCGTCGAGCCAGCCCAGTTCCAGACCGGCCAGCGCGGGTCCCGCGCCGATCTCGGCCCGGCTCAGCCACGGCCGGTCCGCCGGCAGGCCGGGCGGCACGGCGTGCAGCGGAAACCGGAACCGTCCGGTGCGCACCGGGCTGGCGTCGATCTCGGGTTCGAAATAGCCGGTCAGCCGGCCGTCCCGCGGCGCCGCGGCCTCGAAATGCGCCGCGAAGAAGGCGGGGGCATCGCCGATGGCCGACGGATCGGGGCGCGGCCAGCCGGGGCCGATCAGGTCCAGGGTGCGGCAGTAGGCCGCAAGCGCCGCGTCCGGCCTGTCACCCGGCCAGCCGGGCAGGCCCGCCAGACCGCCCGCGCCCGGCACCGGGTCACTCGCCCGTGGCGACCAGTTGCCAGTTCGGATCGTTCGATCCCATCTGCCGCGAGAAGGTCCAGACATCGCGCATCTTCTTGACCGACTTGGGATCGCCCTCGACGATCTCGCCCTCGGCATTGCGCACGACAGACGTCATCTCGCCGACATAGCGCACCGCGATGTCGGCCTGCCGCGTGTCGCGGTCGAATGTCGCGTCGTGCAGGGTCAGTTCACGGATGCCCATGAAGGTGGCATCGACGGTCAGGCCCTGCTCGCGCCGCGCCTGCACCACGGCCTCGAAGCTTTCGAACACGTCCTCGGACAGGAAGTCGCGCACCTTTTCCAGATCGCCGGTCTCGAAAGCCATCAGGATCATCTCGTAGGCGCCGCGTGCGCCCTGCAGGAATTCGGAGACCGAGAACCCCGGCTCCGCCATCTTCATCGCGGCGAGCGCATGCGCGGCCTCGCTGCCGTCGGGCGCATGGTCTGAAATGTCGCGGTCCGGCCCGCCCTCGATCACCTCGAAGCCGCGGCGCTGCGCCTTCTCGGCGGCGGAGGGCTGCAGCGGCACGGGCGGCTTCTCGAACCCCTCGCGGGAGCCGAGCACGCTGCGCAGGCGCAGGATCAGGAATACGGCGATTGCGGCCAGGACCAGAAGTTGGATCACGGCGTTGCTCATTTGGCTCCTCGGACCGGCCGGGCCGGGCTTGGGTTGGTAATCTTGGCGCTTCCCACCTATGTAGGCGAGGGGGCCGGGCAAGTCCACCTCGGCCCCCATGATGACCCGCAACCCCTGAACGGAACGTGACCCGCCGGAGGGCCCGCATGTATCTTTTCCTCGCCTTCCTCGCCGTGCCGCTGATCGAGATCGCGCTGTTCATCGAGATCGGCGGGCTGATCGGGCTGTGGCCGACGCTGGGGATCGTCGTGGCGACCGCGATCGCCGGCAGCCTTATGGTCCGCAGTCAGGGCGCGCAGGCGATCGCCGATCTGCGCCGGTCGCTGGAAACGCTGGGCGATCCCGGCCGGGCGCTGGCCGAGGGCGCAGTGATCCTGTTCGCCGGGGCGCTGCTGCTGACGCCGGGGTTCTTCACCGATACCGTCGGCCTGCTCCTGCTGCTGCCGCCGGTGCGCCGCGCGCTGATCGCCG
>Ga0180430_10001906_pt1 | contig 19545 bp, 14 predicted proteins | sample SS_ome_9_FD_132999 | JGI IMG/M metagenome (GOLD analysis project Ga0180430, IMG submission 132999) | Hypersaline lake sediment archaeal communities from the Salton Sea, California, USA - SS_1_S_2 metaG | ecosystem: Environmental > Aquatic > Non-marine Saline and Alkaline > Hypersaline >... | reverse complement strand
TTCCGGCTTCAAGAAGCGCCGCTTTTCCGCGCCGCTCTTGTGAAGGAGGCGGAGGAGAGCCACCTGTTGTTGGTGGACATGCATCACATCATTTCCGACGGGGTGTCTGTCGGCACCTTAATCAGCGAATTCAGCGAGCTGTACGCCAACCGGACGCTTCACCCGCTGCGGATTCAATATAAAGACTACGCTGTCTGGCAACAGGCATTCAAACAAGGAGAGGCGTACAACAGACAGGAAGCCTATTGGCTGAAGCAGCTCGACGGAGAGCTGCCGGTGCTGGAGCTTCCAGCCGACAACGCCCGCCCGGCGGTGCGAAGCTTTGCCGGAGATCATCTGTCCTTTTCACTTGATGCGGACACTTCATCCGGCCTTTACAAGATCGCCCGCGACAACGGATGCACCCTGTATATGGTTCTTCTCGCCGCGTACAGCACGCTTCTTGCCCGGCTCAGCGGACAGGAGGATATCATCATCGGTTCGCCGATCGCCGGAAGGCCGCACAAAGACTTAGAACCTGTCATCGGCATGTTTGTCAACACATTGGCGATCAGAACGCAGCCGGCCGAAAACAAATGTTTCAGCGATTTCTTAAGAGAGGTCCGCGAAACGGCACTTGAGGCATTTGAACATCAGAATTATCCGTTTGAGGAGCTTGTCGACCGGCTTGATGTCGTCCGTGATATGAGCCGCAATCCGTTGTTTGACGCTATGCTTGTCGTACAAAATATGGATCGCCAAGAGCTTTTCCTGGATGGACTGCATATTCAGCCTGCCGATATGCCTCAAACTGGGGCGAAGTTTGATCTGACGCTGCAAGTTTCAGAAGGGGATGAACGCATACACTTTCGGTTTGAATATGCATCATCTTTATTTAAACAAGATACGATCGAACGCTGGGCATCACATTTCACGACAATGCTTCAGCACATTGTCCACGCACCGCAGACAGCGTTGCCTGCCATCAGCATGCTGACAGCTAAAGAACAACAGCTGCTGATGACAAACTTTAACAGGATGCCGGAACAACACGGCCCTAACATAACCGTTCACGAATTATTCGCCCGTCATGCGGCAAAATTGCCGGGTGCAACTGCACTCATCACTCGGGAAGGGGTGCTCACTTATCAAGAATTAGACGAATGGTCCAACAAAATAGCGAGAACATTGCAAAATCAAGGGATTGGTCCGGATCTACCTGTAGGTATTATGATTCCTAAATCAACAGGCTTGATCGCAGCCGTTCTCGGAACCTGGAAAGCAGGGGGCGCCTATGTCCCAATTGATCTTGGATATCCGGACGAGCGCAAACAATATGTATTAGCCGACAGCGGAGCTAAACTGCTGATCACCGATAAAAAAACAATTCATCAAGTACCTGATGGTTTTAAAGGCGAAGTGCTTCTGATTGAAGATGTACAGGAACAGGACACCTCACCTATTCTAACTGCTTCCGGACCTGATCATTTGGCCTATATCATTTATACATCAGGTACGACGGGCAAGCCAAAAGGCGTCATGGTGGAACACAGAGGAGTCGCTTATACAGTTCAGTGGCGCAGTGCTTTTTATGAATTTCATGATCATGATATCGCGCTTCAGCTTTCCTCATTTTCTTTTGACGCATTTGTCACAAGTATGTTTGCGCCGCTTATATCAGGAGTGCAGACCGTTATCCCGGCTGAGGAAGAAGCGAAAGACATTCTCGCTATTAAACAATATCTGGCCGATTACGGCATTACGCATATGAATCTCGTTCCGATTCTATACCGGACACTGCTTGACGTATTGCAGCCGGAAGATGTACAAACACTGCGACTTGTCACATTAGGAGGCGAAGCGATTGAACCGAATTTGCTGGATCGCAGTTTCTCGCTCCGCCCTGATATAGAAATTTCCAATGAATACGGGCCGACAGAGAGCAGCATCACGGCCACTGCGGCCAGAAGATTGAAACGAGAAGAAAACATCACGATCGGCCGGCCGATCGGCTATACAAATGTTTATATTTTAAAAGGAGATCACTTGCAGCCTATCGGTGTCACCGGAGAACTTTGCATTACAGGACCGGGGCTTGCAAGAGGATATATCAATCTTCCTGAGCAAACGGCAAAAGCTTTCGTTCAAGATCCGTTCCATCCAGATCAGCGCATGTATCGGACGGGGGATTTGGCGAAATGGCTGCCGGACGGCACATTGCAGTATGTCGGCAGGATGGATGAACAAGTCAAAATCAGAGGTTACCGAATCGAGATAAAAGAAGTGGAAGCGGCACTCTCCGGCCTTGCCGTAGTAAAAGAAGCGGCAGTGGTGGATTCTGTTACCGCAGCAGGTCATAAGGAACTGTGCGCTTATATTGTTGTTGAAGACGGCGCAGATTGCGGCATGGTGCGCAAAGCTTTGGCCAAAAAAGTGCCGTCTTACATGGTACCGGCGTTTTTCCAAACGCTTGATGCATTGCCTACCATGCCAAACGGGAAGCTGAATAAGCCCGCACTGGCAAAGATCCCGCACAAGGGAGAGACTAGGCAAACATTTACGGCTCCGGCCACTGATATTGAAAAAGAATTGGCTGCCATCTGGCGCGGGGTGCTCGGTGTGGACAAGATCGGAATTGATGAATCATTTTTTGAGCTTGGCGGAGATTCCATTAAGGCATTGCAAGTCTCCGCGAGATTGCATCAATCAGAAAAGCAATTGGCCGTAAAAGATATCTTCAGCCATCCGACAATCCAAGAATTGGCGCCATATGTCCGTTTATCACAACAACCAATCAGCCAAGCATCTGTAGAAGGCGAGATGACATGGTCACCGGTGCAAAAATGGTTCCTGTCTCAAGATATAAAAGAAGCCCACCATTTTAATCAGTCGGTTATGCTGCATCGGTCAAATCCGTTAGATGAAGATGCATTGAGGAAAACGCTAAAAACGATAACCGTCCATCACGATGCACTCAGGCTCATATGCGCCAAAGATGAACAAGGGAACTTGCGCCTGTACAATCGTCCAGCGAACATCGGAGAGGACCAGCTTTACAACTTGCGAATCTTCAATCTGGCCGGCGAACCAAAAGATCATGAACACATTATCAAACACCAAGTTCGTTAGCTGCAAAAAGCAATGGACTTGGAAAACGGGCCGCTGGTGCAAGTCGGGCTTTTCCGCTCAAGCGAAGGAGATGACCTGTTTCTTGCTATCCATCACTTGGCCGTCGACGGCATATCATGGCGGATTATCCTGGAAGACTTGGCATCCGTCTATGAGCAGGCGATTCGCGGAGATGACATAGCACTCCCGCCAAAAACCGCATCATTCCAGACATATACCGAGCAATTAGCCAAGTATGCAGAAAGCCGGCGGTTATTACAGCAAGCAGACTATTGGCGCGCCATCGAACAACATGAAACAGTTGCACTGCCAAAAGATCAGACACATATCGACAAAACCGCTTTGAAAAAACGTAACACCGTATCATTTACTTTAGCTCAACAAGAAACAGACGCGATTCTAAAAGATGTGCACAATGCTTACAATACGGATACCCAAGACCTGCTATTGGCGTCAGCGGTACTCGCTATATGGCAATGGGTGCCGCAAAAGGCGCTAAAAATCGCGCTTGAAGGGCATGGCCGTCAATCTGAGGCGGCACATCACGATATCAGCCGAACTGTAGGGTGGTTTACTTCCATATATCCAGTATTGCTTCAACTTGAACCCAATACATGGGATGACCATCATGAAGAATATATGATCCGCGCATTAAAAATAACAAAAGACACGTTAAGGCGGATACCTGATAAAGGATTTGGATACGGTGTTCTCAAATATATGACACCGCCTGAAAAAGCAAAGATCAAATTCGGCAAAGCACCTGATATCACCTTTAACTATTTAGGACAATTTGAAATCGGAAACCGTGCGCAAACCGAAACAGAACAGCTTGATGCATTTACATTTTCTCCTTTGGGGGGCGGCGAAGATATCACCGGCACTTGGAAGCGTGAACAGTCGCTGGATATCAGCGCACTCGTAGCCGAAGGCAAACTGACCGTTAACATGACATATGAAACAGGGCGTTTTCAAAAAGAAACCATTGAGCGGCTTTCCCAAGATTGTCAGTACTATCTCAGAAAGCTGATGAACCATTGCCTCGGCAAAACTGAAACAGAAAAGACCGTCAGCGACTTTGATGATCGCGAGCTGACCGAGGAAGCTTTTAAAAATATAACCGACTTACTCGGATTTCATTAAACGAGCGGAGGGAAACAATGGATCATACACAAAAAATCCAAAACATTTATCCTTTAAGCCACATGCAGGAAGGAATGCTTTTTCATTCTTTCCTGCAAGACGAAGGAACCGCATATATTGAACAGTCCGTCTTCACAATAAGGGGTCAGCTCCATTTAGACTGGTTTCAACAAAGTGTCCAATCGATCATTGACCGCCACGATATTTTCAGAACGGTTTTTTTGCCTCATGTTGCCGGGCTGAAAGAACCGCGCCAGGTCGTTTTACGCGATCGATCCTTTCAATTGCATGCTGAAGACTTGACCGAAATGCCGGAGACCGATCAAACCGCATATATCAGCCAGTTTAAAGAGCGGGATCGGCAGAAAGGCTTCAATCTGCAAAAAGATATGCTGATGCGTATTTCTCTGTTCAAAACGGCGCCGGAACAACACGTATGTGTATGGAGCCATCACCACATCTTAATGGACGGCTGGTGTCTCGGGATCGTACTCCAAGAATTTATGCAGTTGTACGAAGCCATCTATACGGGTGAATCTGTGCCTTTAGATCCTGTTCAGCCATACAGCGCATATATTTCCTGGTTGTATGATCAGGACAAAGACAAAGCCAAGGAATATTGGAAGAACTACTTGACAGACTTCAATGCGCCAACAGGTCTTCCGAAAGTGTCTGCAAAACCTGCTGAAAAGGGATATCGGCAGAAAGAGCTGATGTTTTCATTAGACCGAAAGTTGACAGCCAGACTCAAAACAATCGCCAAACAGCATGGAGCCACACTCGCCACTCTCATACAAACCGTGTGGGGCTTAATGCTTCAGCGCTATAACCGGACAGATGATGTCGTGTTCGGCTCTGTCGTTTCCGGCCGTCCTTCCGTGATTCCGGGCGTTGAGAAGATCATCGGTTTATTTATCAATACTGTGCCGGTGCGAATCAAGACCGAGAGCGAAAATGAAACCTTTTCAGAGCTGCTTCGCCGCTCCCAAAAAGAAAGGCTCGCTCAAGACATGTTCAACTTTTATCCATTGGCTGACATTCAGTCGCAAATCACTTTCAAACAGCATGCGATTGACCATATTTTCGTTTTTGAAAACTACCCTTTGCAGCAAATGCAAGACTCGGCAAACCGCGCCGAATCACCGCTTCAGATCGAAAATGTAAAAGTGTCGGAGCAATCAGGCTACAACTTCAACCTCATGATTGCCCCGGATGATGAACTTGTCATCAAGTTCATCTACAATGCAAACGTTTATGATGAATCATGGATTGACTGTGTGAGGGGCCACCTGCTGGAAGCTTTGCGAAGAGCGGCGGAGGACACCGATATCCCCGCCTCCAGGCTGCCGATGATCGCGCCTGACGAAAAAGCCCGGATCATCGGGGAATTCAACGATACAAAAACAGATTACGATACGAACAAAACAATCACTGACTTGTTTTCCAATCAAGTAGAGAAAACGCCGGAGCATATCGCACTACATGCCGGCGGCTTGACGATGACATACCGAGAGCTGGATCAAACATCCACTGCATGGGCCCGTATCTTCCAAGAACAAGGCTTAAAGAAAAACGGAATTGCCGGCATTTTAGCAGAGCATTCACCTGAATTCATCATCGGAGTTCTTGCCGTTTTGAAAGCAGGCGGCGCCTATCTCCCGCTCGATGCCGAACTGCCGCCTGAACGGATCAGCTGCATGCTGAAAGAAAGCGGGGCGGACGTATTGGCCGTTCAGAAAGGACTCAAGACGAACATTGATTTTCCGAAAAAAGTGTTGATATCCAAGGAAGCGAAATTGGCACCTGTCAGCGCTATCAACATAAATACGCGTCCGGATGATTTGGCTTATATCATGTATACATCAGGTTCGACAGGCAAACCAAAGGGCGTAATGATTTCGCACCGCAATGTCGTATCACTGATCTCAAACAGCAATTACACATCAGCCGATACAAATGACCGATTAATCTTAACCGGTTCACTGGGCTTTGACGCCATCACATTTGAAATATTCGGAGCGCTCCTGAAAGGAGCATCTCTTCATGTTATCGACCGCTCGACGATGTTGACTCCTGCCCGTTTTGGCAGCTATTTGCTTCACCATGATATCACAGTGCTGTTTTTAACAACGGCTCTCTTTAACCAGCTGGCACAAGCCCAGCCGGACATGTTTTCAGGGCTCTCCACTTTATATGTCGGCGGGGAAGCTTTGACGCCTGCACTGATGAATACGGTCAGACATCAGTGCCCAAACCTGAAGCTTTATAACATATATGGTCCGACGGAAAATACAACATTCTCTACATTTTATGAAGTCAAGCAAGATTTTTCACAAGCGATTCCCATCGGAAAACCGATCAGCAATTCAAATGCCTTTATTGTTGACGAGAGCGGTCAGCTCGCGCCGATCGGCGTTCCCGGCGAACTTTGCGTCGGCGGCGATGGGGTTGCAAAAGGATATTTGCACAGACCTGATTTGACGAGTCAAGCATTTGTAGAGCATCCGTTTCAACCAGGGGAAAAAATGTACAAAACCGGCGATCTGGCGCGCTGGCTGCCAGACGGCAACTTGGAATATATCAGCCGGATGGACCGGCAAATCAAAATTCGCGGCAAACGAACTGAACCGGCTGAAATAGAAGCGCGGCTCATCGAGATTGAAGGCGTTCAAGAAGCCGCTGTCATCATTGTAGAAAAAAACGAAGAAGCATTCCTTATCGCATATTATGTAAGCGATGATCAAACAGAGGAAAAAACGATCCGTTCATTACTATCAAGGCAGCTTCCCGACTATATGATTCCTCATGATTGGGTTAAAATGGACCGCATGCCTCTTTCGGCAAACGGCAAAATCGACCGCCGCGCGCTGCCTGCACCTGATCAAAAAACGGCTTTGAAACAGATTGTGCCGCCAAGAAACTGGGTCGAAAAAGAACTGATTGACATATGGAAACCTATCCTTGGCGTGAAGGAGCTCGGTATTAAAGATGACTTTTTCGAACTTGGCGGTCATTCGCTAAAAGCTCTTCAAGTCATTCACCAGCTGAAAAACAGCCAGGGGATCGATATTCCGATTGAATTATTATTCGAGAATCCAACAATTGAACAATTGGCCGAAAAGCTGTTTTCACATGAGCTGCGCGCCTCGGCCGTACAGCATGTCAGCAGACTGAATCCGCCGACCGGAGTGAACCTTTTCTGCTTTCCTCCCATTTCGGGCTTCGGGATATTTTATAAAGATCTTGCTGCCAAGCTAAACGGCAAAGCGACTGTGTACGGATTTAACTTTATTGAAGAAGACAGCCGTATGGAACAATACGTGAACAACATCATCCAAAAACAGCCTCGGGGTCCTTATATCCTGCTGGGATATTCAGCGGGAGGCAACACGGCATTTGAGACTGTCAAAGAAATGGAAAACCGTGGTTTGGAGGTCAGCGATCTCATTATTGTCGATGCATATCAAAAGAAACAAGCATTGCCGCCACAGCCAAGCAGCACCTCGGCAGAACATGTTCCCGCTCACCTCAGGGAAGCAGTCATCAAAAAGACGGCAAACTATCAAAAATATTGGGCACAATTAATCAATGGCGGCCAAATCAACGCAAACATCCACTTTATTGAAGCCGGCATTCAGACGGATCAAATTGACAGATTCATATTGCAAAAATGGGCCGACGCCACAACAAGAAACTATCAAGAGTATAAAGGAGCCGGGCCGCATCAGGATATGTTCGAAACTGCCTTTCTGTCAAAAAACGCCGAGATCATTCAACATATCCTCACAAACAGCGGCAAACATGCAGAGCATTCTCGGTAAAAGCCGTCCAAACACCAACAGGCCCGAGCCAAAACATTGAGAGTTCTAAAGCGATTTCTTAAGCTTTAGGACTTTTTTCTTTCAAATCATCATAAGCTGTAAAGAACAGACAAGACCTGGCTGAACCTATGGCAGGAAACAGGATAAGCTACTTCACTTTCGAATTCGCACAATAAATAAATGAAGGCGCTTTCAAATTCTATTTCAGACACTTTTGAATATGAAAGGGGGCATTTTTTTGTTTCAAAAATTGCTTATCGCCAATCGTGGCGAAATCGCACTTCGGATCATCCGAACTTGTAAACGGCTCGGTATTCAGACAGCTGCCGTCTACTCTGAAGCGGATGCTGAGTCCCTGCACGTTAAAGCTGCAGATGAAGCCTGGCTGATCGGCAAACCGCGGGTCAGTGAAAGCTATTTAAATATCGAAAAAATCATCGAAACCGCTAAAAAAGCGGGGGTCTGTGCCATCCACCCGGGATACGGCCTGCTTTCCGAGAACAGCCGTTTTGCCGAAAGATGCCTGCAGGAAAATATCACGTTTATCGGTCCGCCGTCCGATGTGATCGCCAAAATGGGGAGCAAAATTGAAGCAAGGCTAGCGATGGAACAAGCCGGGATTCCCGTCGTTCCCGGCGTGACAAAAAGCTTGGCCGGTCTGAATGAAGCCAAGGCTCTTGCCGAATCCATCGGCTATCCCGTGATGCTCAAGGCTTCTTTTGGAGGCGGAGGCATCGGAATGCAGCTGATTCGCAATGAAGGCGAATTAGCAAAAGCATATGAAGGCAGCCAAAAACGAGCCGCCGATTTTTTCGGAGACGGGGCTATGTACATCGAGAAATATATCGAAGATGCAAGACATATCGAGATTCAGATTTTAACAGACGAATACGGAAATGCCGTCTATCTTTGGGAACGGGACTGTTCGATTCAGAGACGCCAGCAAAAAATCATCGAAGAAGCACCTGCTCCGTTATTCGATGAAAACATGCGCGCGAAGCTCGGTGAAGCGGCCGTGAAAGCCGCGCTGTCGATCGGCTATGCCAACGCCGGGACAATCGAGTTTTTAGTAGACAGCAAGAATCATTTTTATTTTCTCGAGATGAATACCCGCCTGCAGGTCGAACACCCGGTGACGGAGGAAATTACAGGGCTCGACATTGTCGAAGAACAGCTCAATATCGCAGCAGGCAAAGCGCTTCCGTATAAGCAGAAAGACATTCGGCGTGACGGACATGCGATCGAAGTCAGAATCTGTGCCGAAGATCCGAAAACATTTTTCCCTTCGCCGGGACGGATCACTGACCTTAAGCTGCCTGAGCACCCGAATGTCCGTCATGAATGCGCAGCAGCCCCAGGTATGAACATCACACCGTATTACGACCCGATGATCGCCAAGATGATCGTCAAAGGAAATAGCAGAGATGAAGCCATCCGCACATTGGCCGAAGCGCTCTCACAATATCAAGTGAAAGGCATTAAGACAAATATTCCGTTGCTTGAAGACATCGTACGTTCTGACGAATTCCGAAAAGGCGGGGTCCAAACCGATTTTATCAGTCGTTATCAGTCAAAATGAAATTAAGGAGGCGTGCCATGAATACTGTTGTCACCAATATGGCGGGAAACGTGTGGAAAATATTAGTGAAAGCAGGAGACAAAATCGAAAAAGGGCAGGAAGTCGCCATTTTAGAATCGATGAAAATGGAGATTCCGATTGTCGCCGAAACGGCCGGCACCGTCAAAACCGTCAGAAAAAACGAAGGTGATTTTGCCGATGAAGGAGATGTCTTATTGGAGCTTCAATAAGGTCTGGAGGATGGCAAATGAATGTACCGAAGAAAATTTTCATTAAAGAAGTCGGGCCGCGCGACGGTCTGCAAAATGAAGAAACCGCACTCTCGACAGCCGATAAAATAACCTGGATCGACATGCTTTCCCAAACAGGGCTTTCATATATCGAAATCACTTCATTCGTTCATCCTAAATGGATTCCTGCACTGTCTGATGCCCTTGACGTCGCCAAAGGCATTAACCGGAAGCCGGGCGTCACCTACGCAGCCCTCATTCCGAACCGAAAAGGGCTGGAACGGGCTCTCGAAGGAGGGATCGATGAAGCTTCTGTTTTTATGTCGGCAAGCGAGACACACAACCGGAAAAATATTAACAAATCGATCGGCGAAACGCTTCCAGTCTTGCAGGAAGTCACCGAGACAGCAAAACAAGCAGGCCTCACCACCAGAGCCTACCTGTCCACCTTATTTGGCTGTCCTTATGAACATCATGTGCCATTAGAACAAATCATACGCCTCTGTGATGCGTTGTTCGACATGGGCATCGACGAACTTTCTCTCGGAGATACAATCGGCGCAGCGAATCCCGTGCAAGTTCAAAAGGTGCTTGACGTACTTTTAAAACGCTTTCCGAAAGAGAGTTTCGCCCTTCATTTTCATGATACGAGAGGGATGGCGCTCGCCAACATGATCACAGCGATGGATATGGGAATCACCGTATTTGACGCATCATGCGGCGGGCTGGGCGGCTGTCCTTATGCCCCTGGAGCCACGGGAAATGCGGCAACTGATGATTTGATTTACATGTGCGCCCAGATGGGCATCGAAACCGGAGTTGATCTCAGCAAGCTGCTTTCAGCTGCCAAATGGATCGAAGACAAAACCGGGAGAGAGCTACCAAGCCGAAATTTGCAGGCGGCGAAATCAAAGAATTGCTTTTCATAGATTGAGGAGGAGGAAGACCGAATGGAGCCCAATGTTCTTTATTCCATAAACGAGCAGGCGGTCGCCGTGTTGACGTTGAACAGACCGCAAGCTGCAAATGCCCTCTCGCTCGGACTTCTCGACGACCTTCAGCATATCCTTCGCGATATCCGTTCAAACCCGACCGTCCGCTGTGTCATTATAACGGGAGTAGGGAACAGGACGTTTTGTGCAGGTGCCGATTTAAAAGAAAGAGCCCGCATGAGTCCCACAGAAGCGAAGCAGGCCGTTTCCATGATTCAACAAGTGGTCAGCCAGACGGAAAAACTGCCGCAGCCCGTCATCGCTTCATTAAACGGAAGCGCTTTGGGAGGGGGGCTGGAGCTTGCATTGGCGTGCGACATCAGGATCGCAGCCGAACATATTGAACTCGGCCTCCCCGAAACAACGCTCGCGATCATTCCCGGGGCAGGGGGAACACAGCGGCTGCCCCGCTTGATCGGCAGGGGAAAGGCAAAAGAAATGATCTATACCGGCTGCCGCATCAGCGCCGAAGAAGCGCAAAAGATCAGCCTAGTTGAACATGTCGTTCCGCTTCAAAAGTTAAAGGAAACAACCGAAAATATCGCAGCGAACATTGCGGCGAACGGACCGGTTGCCGTCAGACAGGCGAAGTTCGCTATCAATCAAGGGCTTGAGACAGATATCGAAACTGGACTCGTGATTGAACAAAAAGCCTACGAACTGACGATTCCGACGAAAGACAGAACAGAAGGGCTGAAAGCTTTTACAGAAAAGCGGAAGCCGTATTATACGGGAGAATAAAACGAACGGGGGGACAGCCGATGCCGGCCGAAAAGGAATTGTATGAACGCATTCGCCGGATTCAGGAAGGCGGAGCGCAAAAATACCATGAAGCTAATGAGAAAAAAGGAAAATTATTTGTCAGAGACCGATTAAAGCTACTGCTTGACGAAGGCCTCGACCTTGAGGACGCTTTTTTTGCCAATTGCATGGCAGACGGGCTTCCGGCAGACGGAGTCGTCACGGGAATCGGAAAAGTCGGCGGCCGAACCGTTTGCGTCATGGCTAATGATTCAACGGTGAAAGCAGGATCATGGGGAGCGAGAACCGTCGAAAAAATCATCCGCATCCAGGAAACAGCCGAAAAGCTGAATTGTCCGCTTCTTTATTTGGTCGATTCAGCAGGCGCAAGGATTACGGATCAAGTTGACATGTTTCCGGGGCGAAGAGGAGCAGGGCGGATTTTTTATCAGCAAGTCAAATTATCCGGGCGCATCCCGCAAATCTGTCTTTTGTTCGGTCCTTCAGCGGCAGGCGGCGCCTACATACCGGCTTTTTGCGATATCGTTATCATGGTCGAAGGTAACGCCTCGATGTATTTAGGCTCGCCGCGCATGGCGGAAATGGTGATCGGCGAAAAAGTGTCGCTTGAAGAAATGGGCGGAGCGCGAATGCACTGTTCTGTTTCAGGCTGCGGAGACATTCTTGCCGAAACGGAAGAAGATGCGATCAAGTCGGCGCGCCGGTATCTTTCCTACTTTCCGCCGAACTACACCGAAAAAGCGCCTGTCATTGAAGCAAAACCCGCTCGTCCGTTTGACCGGCCGTTGGAGGAGATCATTCCGAAAAACCAAAACGCACCGTTTCAAATGATGGATTTAATCGACCGGATCATTGATGAAGCGTCTTTTTATGAGATCAAAAAATTGTTCGCGCCAGAGCTGATTACCGGTTTGGCGAGGATTCACGGGCAGCCTGTCGGCATCATCGCCAATCAGCCGCGGGTCAAAGGCGGTGTGTTGTTTCACGATTCGGCAGACAAAGCCGCAAAGTTTATCAATTTGTGCGATGCCTATCATATCCCGCTGCTGTTTCTGGCTGATATCCCCGGCTTTATGATCGGAACAAAAGTCGAGAGGGCGGGTATTATCAGACACGGTGCGAAAATGATCTCAGCGATGGCCGAAGCAACCGTGCCGAAAATATCTGTCATCGTCAGGAAAGCTTATGGCGCAGGCTTGTATGCGATGGCGGGACCGGCCTTTGAGCCTGACTGCTGTCTGGCGCTGCCTACGGCTCAGATTGCTGTGATGGGTCCGGAAGCAGCGGTAAATGCCGTTTATGCCAAAAAAATCGCACAATTGCCTGAAGAAGAGCGGTCCGCCTTCATTGCCGAAAAACGGGAAGAGTACCAAAAAGACATAGACATTTACCGGCTTGCTTCAGAAATGATTGTCGACGGGGTCATTCCGGCCGATTCGCTTCGTACGGAACTCATCAAACGGCTGAATGCATATATGACCAAATACATGATATTTACGGAACGGAAGCATCCTGTTTATCCCGTCTAAAGGCCAATGAAACGAAAAGGGGGGAAACGGTATGGCCGAAAAAGCGGTTTGGCAGCCTGATCCGGAATTTGTAAAAGCGACCCGGCTGTTTCAATGGATGACAGCTCTCGGTTTTTCCGACTATGATGATTTTTTGAAAGCAAGTACAGACGATATCGCCTGGTTCTGGGAAGAGGCCGAAAAAGCGCTCGGCATCAGCTGGTACAAGCGGTACAGCCAAACATTGAATCTCGATAAAGGCATAAAATGGCCGAAATGGTTTTCCGGCGGACGCTTAAATGCCGTTTGCAGCGCCGTGGAAAAATGGTCCCGACAGCCTGATGCGGCCGAGAGGACAGCCCTCATCTGGGAAAGTGAAGACGGAAAAACAGAACGGATCACCTATTCTTCTTTACATCAAAAAGTCGCCCGTGCGGCAGCAGGCTTTAAAAAACAAGGCATATCAAAAGGGGATGTCATTGCGATTTACATGCCGATGATCCCGCAAACGGTCATCGCCATGCTTGCCGCCGCTAAAATCGGCGCGGTATTCTCCCCGGTTTTTTCAGGCTACGGGGCCCATGCGGCAGCCGCGAGACTCAGCGCTGCCGGAGCAAAAATTCTTGTCACGGCAGATGCCTTTTTGCGAAGGGGAAAGAAGGTCTGTATGAAGAAAGAAGCTGACAAAGCAGCAGACCGCGCCCCCACTGTCCAAAAAGTTGTCGTCTGCCGGCTTCACGATGGCGAACAAGATTGGAATCATAAGAGAGATATAGACTGGAATGAATTGATGAAAAGCGATCCTCTCCAGATGACAGAAGAAATGGACAGTTCAGATCCGCTCATGCTGCTTTACACATCAGGCACGACAGGACAGCCGAAGGGAGCGGTTCATACCCACGCCGGTTTTCCGCTGAAAGCTGCATTTGATGCGGGCTTCGGGATGGATGTCAAACAAGGGGACACGTTTTTCTGGTTTACAGACATGGGCTGGATGATTGGACCGTTTTTAATATTCGGGGGGCTCATAAACGGAGCGGCAGTTTTGCTGTATGACGGAGCACCGGATTTCCCGGCCCCGAGTCGGCTGTGGGAGCTTGTCAGCAGACACCAGGTGTCGCATCTCGGCGTCTCTCCGACGCTCATTCGCTCACTGATGCAGCACGGCGAAAATTTTCTTCTTCAATGCGACCTGAGCAGTCTGAAGGCAATCGGCTCAACGGGAGAACCTTGGAATTATGAACCGTGGATATGGCTGTTCCGCCATGCTGGAAAAGAGCGGATTCCTATTTTTAATTATTCAGGAGGAACGGAAATTTCAGGCGGCATTTTGGGCAATGTGCTCCTGCGGCCGATCACGCCGATGACGTTTAATTCGCCTCTGCCTGGCATGGCGGCCAATGTCTTCAACGAAAAAGGGGAGGAAGTCGTCAATGAAGTCGGGGAGCTTGTCCTGACAAAGCCGTGGGTCGGCATGACGAATGGTTTTTGGAAGGAGCCGTCCAGATATGAAAAAGCATATTGGAGCCGCTGGACTGACGTCTGGGTGCACGGCGATTGGGCAAAACGTGATGAAAACGGCTACTGGACGATCAGCGGACGTTCTGATGATGTGATCAATACTGCTGGGAAAAGGATCGGGCCCGCCGAAATAGAGTCCGTACTGGTCGGCCATCCAGCGGTGGCGGAAGCAGGCGTTATCGGCGTTCCGGATCAGCTCAAAGGTCAGGCTGCCGTCTGCTTTGTCGTCCTCACACAGTCGGAAAAGCCGTCGGAAAAACTAAAAGATGATTTGCTGAACCTCGCCTCTGACGCGATCGGTAAAGCGATCAAGCCAAAAGCGGTTTACTTTGTCAGCGGTCTGCCGAAGACGAGAAATGCAAAAGTGATGAGACGGCTGATCAGAGCTGCCTATTTGAACGAGCCGGCAGGCGATTTGTCAACATTGGAAAATCGTCAAACATACGATGAAATTGCCGGCCTTTCAGCGCAAAAAAATCTGTAGTATACTGGATAAGGCTTGGAGACAAAGAAGAAGGACACGTCCTTCCTCTTTTTATTTTAAGACCAAAAACTCACATTCTGACGATAACCGAACCTCCGCCGGCCGCGCAGACGCGGTTTTGCTGCTCTTCAATTGAACGCAGCAGCTGATTGTTGCATTCCATGAGTTTGATCAGCAATTCCATTTGATCTTCGAGATTTTTCAGCCTTTGATTCATCTGCTGAGAAGATTGGCCGGTGTGCATGTGCGGGGCTGAAGGCGGATAAGACGTTTCAGAATTCCATTTTGAATACATAGAAATAGGCCTCCATCATCTAAACTGATATATCTTATCGTATGATCCTAAAATCGCAACGTTCGCCTAAATCAAAACGAGAGGAACTAAAACATGTACTTGACGATAAAGGAAACCGCAGAATATTTAACGCTTTCAGAAGCATATGTTGAACAGCTTGTGAGAGAAAAGAAAATTCGCACCGTCTTCGACGGACAGCAGCATTTAATCAACAAAGATCAATTCAATACCCATATGGAACAGATGGAAAAGTATAAAGAGTGGGCGGAATCCGTTCTGAACGAACCCATCCCCGAAGATCCGGATGTTAAAGATGAAGATTAACCAAGATAACGATAATTACATTATGTAAACTAGGTGCGTTTCTAGAAAATGTTCGCACGACTCTATCATGACGTGTGAATGGGACGTTTCGTAAAAAAAGACACAATATAGGAAATGAAAGGGATGAAAGAAGCCCTATATATAAAGTTTTCTATGATTTTATTTCATTTCCGAAACAATCACGTTCATTTTTTGTTCAAAAAGTGTTATCATTTAGTAGTAAAAAATACAGCGTGTTTTGAGATTGCGGGTTTTCGGGAATTCCAGACTGAAAACAGCAAAACAAACACAAAGGGGGAGAACCTTTTTGCGGACTTGTTTGTGCACAAATTCACAAACTGTGAAAAAGGGGTTCCTTCAAAAAACAGCACATCGCTTATTGAAAAGGAGAATTGGTTATGCCGGAAACAATCGATCAAACAGCTGATCAAACAAACGAATCTGTAAGCCAAAGCCAACGCGATCTTATCGATCAACTGCTAAAACCTGAAGTACAGGAGTCTTTGACTGTTTTAGTCGACCAGCTTCCAAAGCTGACAGAACTGGTCAACATTTTGACAAAGTCTTACGATTTCGCACAATCCGTTGCAACTGATGAAGTATTAAAAAATGATACGGTCGGTGCCATCACAGAAATTCTTGAGCCTGTCAAAGATACGGCAAAAGAAATCGCGGCTACCGCCATTGAAGCAAAAGACCGCGCTGACGAAAGCAATGAAGTCATCGGACTTTTCGGTTTGCTGAAAATGCTTAAAGATCCGCAGGCCCAAAAGATGTTCCGCTTTGTTCAAAGCTACCTGCAAATCATGTCAGAACGCGAAAAACAAAAATAATCACTATACATTCAGAATAAGGACGGAGGATTCACGATGTCAAAACATATCGTCATTTTAGGCGCTGGTTACGGCGGATTACTGTCTGCTTTAACAGTTCGCAAACACTACACAAAAGAAGAAGCAAAAATCACAGTGGTTAACCAATACCCGACACATCAAATCATCACAGAACTGCATCGCCTTGCTGCGGGCAACGTGTCAGAACAGGCCATTGCGATGCCGCTTGCAAAGCTTTTCAAAGGAAAAGACATCGATCTTAAAATCGCCAAAGTCAACTCGTTCTCAGTTGACAAAAAAGAAGTCGCTCTTTCTGACGGCTCTACCCTGACGTATGACGCGCTTGTCGTCGGTCTTGGTTCTGTCACTGCTTACTTCGGCATTCCTGGCCTTCAAGAAAACAGCATGGTGCTCAAATCTGCAAACGATGCAAACAAGATCTTCAAGCATGTTGAAGAGCGCGTGCGCGAATACGCTAAAACGAAAAACGAAGCGGATGCTACGATCCTAATCGGCGGCGGCGGACTAACAGGCGTCGAGCTTGTCGGTGAACTCGCCGATATCATGCCGAACCTTGCGAGAAGCTACGGTGTCGATCCGAAAGAAATCAAGCTGAAGCTTGTTGAAGCCGGTCCGAAAATCCTGCCGGTTCTTCCGGATGAGCTGATCGAACGTGCGACAAAGAGCCTTGAAAAACGCGGCGTTGAATTCTTGACAGGACTGCCTGTCACAAATGTAGAAGGAAACGTTGTTGATTTGAAAGACGGGCAAAAAATCGTCACAAATACATTTGTCTGGACCGGCGGTGTTCAAGGCAATCCGCTGATCGGCGAGTCAGGTCTTGAAGTGAACCGCGGACGCGCAACTGTAAACGATTTCCTTCAATCCACATCACATGAAGACGTATTTGTTGCAGGAGACAGCGCCGTTGTCTTCGGTCCGGATGGCCGTCCGTACCCTCCGACAGCACAAATCGCTTGGCAAATGGGCGAGCTGATCGGCTACAACCTGTATGCATACTTAGAAAACAAATCAATGGAAACGTTCAGCCCTGTCAACTCGGGCACGCTTGCAAGCCTTGGCCGCAAAGATGCAGTTGCCGTTATCGGCGCGAACAGTACATCTCTTAAAGGCCTGCCTGCTTCATTGATGAAAGAAGCGAGCAACGTCCGTTATCTGACTCATATTAAAGGTCTGTTCAGCCTTGCTTATTAATGGAAATGAAGCGCTACTTATAGTTTAAACTATAAGTGGTGCTTTTTTTTGCTTTAAATTTGACGGGCAAATGAAAATATTGTGGTAAATTTGAACCAAAATGCATTGACAAAAAGACGGTCTCATCGCATTATATGAATATAAAATAAAAATATTGATATGTTTATAAAACAAGGAGAGACTGACATGCCGAAATTTACCGAAAAAGAAAAGGAAGCGATACGCTCAGCTTTAGTGCAAAGCGGAAGAGAGCTTTTTGCGCAGCTTGGATTGAAAAAAACGAGCGTTGGTGAGCTAACAGCCTCGGCCGGAATTGCCCAAGGCTCATTTTATACATTTTTCGACTCGAAAGAGGAGCTTTATTTTGAGATTTTGCAGCAGGAAGAAAGTAAGATCCGCGCCCAGCTTGAGGCATCATTTTCTGAAAGCGGGAAAACATTTGCACAGTTTTTGCGTGAAGCATTGGCGGTGGTGGAAGATAACCCGTACATTCGCCAAGTTTACGATGACAACTTACTCGAGACACTCTTCCGCAAACTCCCCGAAGAAAAGCTGCAGGCGCATTTCGACAGCGACGAAGATTTTTTCAAGCCTTTAATTGAAATGGGCCAGGAAAAAGGCTGGCTTGTCAGAAAAAAACCGGAGACGATCGTCAGTGTGATTCGCGCCATTGTTCTTTTATCCTTTCAAAAAACAAATATTGGGGAAGACCGCTACGACGAAACGATGGATTTGCTTATCGAATTGATCGGACAGGGGCTTTCGGCCAAGGAGGATGCATCCCATGATTGAAGTCAGCGGGCTTCGCTTCACATACCCCGGACAAAAAACGCCCGTATTGAAAGGAATCGACTTTTCGATTCAAAAGGGTGAAATTTTTGGATTTCTCGGCCCGTCCGGTGCTGGAAAAAGCACGATTCAAAAAATATTAATCGGTATTTTAAAGCAATATGAAGGCCGGGTTTCTGTGATGGGGAAAGAATTGAGTCAAGCCGACAGCTCCTTTTATGAGAAAATCGGCGTCGCCTTTGAATTTCCGAATTTCTATCAACGATTAACGGCACTGGAAAACTTAAATTTGTTCCGTTCCTTGTATGCATCTGAAACCGAGGAGCCGGAAACGCTGCTCGCTTTAACGGGTCTTGAAGAGTACGGCCGGACAAAGGTATCCGCTTACTCAAAAGGCATGAAAATGAGGCTGAATTTTTTGAGAGCCCTGATCAATCAGCCTGATCTTTTATTTCTAGACGAACCGACCTCGGGGCTCGATCCCGTGCATGCCAAAAAATTAAAACAGCTTATCCTGAACAAAAAGGCGGAAGGGAAGACGATCCTGATCACAACGCACCACATGCAAACAGCTGAAGAAATCTGCGACCGCGTAGCTTTCATCGTTGACGGCAGGGTGGCTTTGATTGATTCTCCACGCGCCTTAAAAGTGCAAAAAGGAAAAAGGCACGTAAAAGTGGAGTACCGCAGCCGCAGGCAGCTGGAAACTGCTCAATTCGACCTTGATCAGATCGGCAGCAGCCCGGAATTTTTGAACTTGATCAAGGAGCACCCTGTGGAAACCATTCATTCCCAAGAAGCATCGCTTGAAGACATCTTTATCGATGTGACGGGGAGGCGTTTAAGTTGAGGATCTTATCAGCGATTTCCCATGATATCAAACTTCAGTTCAAGCACGGTTTTTATTATGCCTATTTGCTGATCAGCGCGGTGTATATCGC
>Ga0180430_10001905_pt1 | contig 19547 bp, 22 predicted proteins | sample SS_ome_9_FD_132999 | JGI IMG/M metagenome (GOLD analysis project Ga0180430, IMG submission 132999) | Hypersaline lake sediment archaeal communities from the Salton Sea, California, USA - SS_1_S_2 metaG | ecosystem: Environmental > Aquatic > Non-marine Saline and Alkaline > Hypersaline >... | reverse complement strand
TCAACGCCTACTACATCGACCGGCACGAGGTGACCAATGCCCGCTACCTGGCCTTCTGCGAGGCCACCGGGCACAACCTCCCGGAGTTCTGGGGCATGGACCGCTACCGCAGCGGCCCCCGGTGGCCCGACCACCCGGTGACAGGCGTCAGCTGGTGGGACGCCCGATCCTATGCCGAGTGGGCCGGCAAGCGCCTGCCCACCGAGGCGGAGTTCGAATATGCCGCCCGTGGCGGCCTCTTCGGACAGAACTTCTACTGGGGGGACGAGCCGGACACCGCTCACGCCAACTACGCCAAATCCGAGCACCAGGCCCCGGTGGCGGTGGAGAGCTACGCACCGAACCCGTTCGGCCTCCACGACATGGCGGGCAATGTCAGCGAGTGGGTCAGCGACCGCTACAACGCCGAATATTTCGCCGCCGCCCCCCTGGAGAATCCCCGGGGACCCGAAAAGGGCCGCTTCCGGGTCATCCGCGGCGGCGGCTGGCACACCGGGCCGGGCTGCATGGCCCAGCACTTCCGCAACGGACTGCCCTCGAACTGGGTCGACATCGCCACCGGCTTCCGTTGCGCCCGCGACGTCGTCGATCAGGACTGATTCCGCCACCGGGGTGTGCTAGAATTTCCACGCCAATGAGCAGGATATCAACCATCTACGGGTGCGCCCGGCGTGCCACAGGGGTCGCAGAACCGATGAATCCGACGAAGGACAACAACAGCAAACCGGAATCCGAAGGAACCGCTCAGCTCGATTTCATCCGCGCCCGGGTGGCCGACGACCTGGCCGCGGGAAGAAATGACGGCCGGGTGCACACCCGCTTTCCGCCCGAACCCAACGGCTACCTGCACATCGGCCACGCCAAGTCGATCTGCCTCAACTTCGGCATCGCCGCAGAGTACGGCGGGCTGTGCAACCTGCGCTTCGACGACAGCAATCCCGAAACCGAGGACATGGAGTACGTGGAGTCGATCAAGGAAGACGTGCGCTGGCTCGGCTTCGACTGGGAAGACCGGCTCTTCCACGCTTCAGACTACTTCGAGCGGCTCTACCAGTTCGCCGAAGAACTGATCGGCAAGGGGCTGGCCTACGTCGACGACCAGAGCGAGGAGGAGATCCGGGCCACCCGCGGCACGGTGAAACAGGCCGGCACCCCGAGCCCCTTCCGTGACCGCCCTACGGAGGAGAACCTCGACCTCTTCCGCCGCATGCGGGCCGGCGAGTTCCCCGACGGGGCCCACGTGCTGCGGGCGAAGATCGACATGGCGGCGCCGAACATGAAGATGCGCGATCCGCTGATCTACCGCATCCGCCACGCCAGCCACTACCGCACCGGCGACGACTGGTGCCTCTACCCGATGTACGACTTCACGCACTGCCTCTCCGACGCCCTGGAGGGGATCACCCACTCGATCTGCACCCTGGAGTTCGAGAACAACCGCGAGCTCTACGACTGGATCATCGAGCACCTGGACGTGCCCCACGTACCGAAGCAGTACGAATTCGCCCGGCTGAACCTCAGCCGCACGCTGATGAGCAAACGGAAGCTGCTCAAGCTCGTGGAGGACGGGGTTGTGGACGGCTGGGACGACCCGCGGATGCCCACCATCTCCGGCCTGCGTCGCCGCGGCTACACCCCCGAGGCCATCCGGGCCTTCTGCGACCGCATCGGCGTGGCCAAGCGGGACAGCGAAGTGGACGTGGCCCTGCTGGAGTTCCACCTGCGCGAAGACCTGAACAAGCGGGCGCCGCGCTTCATGGCGGTGATCGAGCCGCTGAAGGTGGTGATCACGACCTACCCCGAGGGCCAGGTGGAAGATATCGAGGCCGACAACAACCCCGAGGACGAGAATGCCGGCACCCGCATGGTGCCCTTCACCCGGGAGATCTGGATCGAGCGGAACGATTTTCGCGAAGAGGCACCGAAGAAGTTTTTCCGCCTTTCCCCGGGTCGCGAGGTGCGGCTGAAGCACGCCTACTACATCACCTGCGACGAGGTGGTGAAGGACGAGAACGGCGAGATCGTCGAACTGCGCTGTTCCCACGACCCCGAGTCCCGGGGCGGTTCCACCCCGGACAACCGCCGGGTCAAGGGGACCCTGCACTGGGTCTCGGCGCACCACGCCGTGGAGGCCGAGGTACGCCAGTTCGACCACCTGCTGGCCGAGGCCGAAGAGGGCGTCGAACCCGAGATGAACCCCGACTCGAAACAGGTGCTCACCGGCTGCAAGGTGGAGCCGGCCCTGGCCGAGCTGGGCCCGGGGACCACCTGCCAGTTCATGCGCCAGGGCTACTTCGTCGCCGACAGCCGTGACTCGACGCCGGAATCGCCGGTGTTCAACCGCACGGTGACCCTGCGCGACAGCTGGGCCAAGATCGAGCGGAAAATAAAACAGTGAACGTCATGATGAGCAGACAACCGGCGATGTTCATCATCTTCGTGCTGCTTTTTGCTGCTGGCACTTTCGCGGCCGAGGCGCTATCCCCCGTTGAAGGAGCAGCCACCCTCGAGCAGCTGGCCTGGCTCGCCGGGCACTGGCAGGGCGGCACGGACGGCCGGGTCACCGAAGAACTCTGGCTGCCCCCGGCGGGGGGCCTGATGCTCGGGCTGAACCGGGACGTGGGGCCGGACGGCACGGCGTTTTTCGAGTATCTGCGCATCGAACAGACCGCGGAGGGGATCTACTATGTCGCCTCGCCACGGGGCGGCAAGACCACCCGGTTCAGGCTGGTCACGACCGGCGACGGACGGGCGCTGTTCGAAAACCCGGACCACGACTTTCCCCAACGCATCACCTATCGCCTGACCGGGCCGGACACGCTGGACGTCACCATTTCGGGGGAGACCGAAGGCGAGGCCAAAGCAATCGGCTGGACCTGGACCCGCCTGTCGAGTGTTTCCGCTGCCGACGGAGGGAAGAAACCCTGAAGCTGAAGCGGATTCCGGTCCAACGTTGCCAGCCGGTCGCTCGGTGGAGGGCCTGCGCGGCAAAATCACCATCGACGGAGTATGAGGATGGAGTGCAAGAAGACCGAGAACCTGGAGATCTGTAACTGCACCTACGATCCCTGCCCGCGCAAGGGCATCTGCTGCGAGTGCCTCAGCTACCACCTGAAAAGCCGCCAGCTGCCGGCCTGTGTCTTCCCCGACGACGCGGAGAAGAGCTTCGACCGCTCGTTCACCCATTTCGCCCGACTGGTCGACGAGGGAAAGGTCTGAGCGGATCCGGGCTCTGCCCGCTGGATTTGCCCCGCCCCCTTCGCTAGAATGGCCCCATGGGCGAACGTCAAACCAGATCGGTGGGCTCACGGTTCCTCGTTTCCGCCGCCGCCTTCGTCATCGTGGTGGCCGGGATGAAGGCGGCCACCGCCATTCTGATTCCCTTCATCCTCGCCGTCTTCATCGCCATCATCTGCGCGCCGCTGCTCTACTGGCTGCAGCGAAAGAAGGTGCCCAACGGCCTGGCGGTGCTCATCGTGGTGCTGGGCATCCTGGCCCTGACCAGCCTCACCGGCTACTTCGTCGGCTCCTCGGTGAATAATTTCACGCGCTCCCTGCCCTCGTACATGGAGGGCCTGCAGGGCATCCAGGCCTCGGTGGTCACCTGGCTCGAGGGGATGGACATCCAGCTCAACCGGGAACTGCTCCAGGAGCACTTCAACCCCGGGGTGGCGCTGCAGATGTCGGCCAACATGCTCACCGGACTGGGCAGCGTTGCCACCAACACCTTCATGATCCTGCTCACCGTGGTTTTTATCCTGCTCGAAGCAGCCGGGTTCCGGGCCAAGTTCCAGGCGGCGATGGACGACCCGGAGAAAGCCTTGGCCAATTTCAGCGAATTCACTGAGAGCGTCAACCGCTACCTCGCGATCAAGACCGCGGTGAGCCTGGCCACCGGCGTGGTGATCACCATCTATCTCACCATTCTCGGCGTCGACTACCCGGTGCTCTGGGGTCTGCTGGCCTTCTTCCTCAACTTCGTGCCCAATATCGGCTCGATCATCGCCGCCATCCCGGCGGTGCTGCTGGCCCTGGTCCAGTTCGGCATCGGCAGGACCATCGCCGTGGCCATCGGCTACCTGGTGGTCAACCTGCTGGTGGGCTCGATCATCGAACCGAAGTTCATGGGCGAGGGCCTGGGCCTCTCCACGCTGGTGGTCTTCCTTTCGCTGATCTTCTGGGGCTGGGTGCTGGGGCCGGTGGGCATGCTGCTCTCGGTGCCGCTGACCATGATCATCAAGATCGCCCTGGGGAGCTTCGACGACACCCGCGGCATCGCCATCATGCTCGGTTCGGGCAGATCGGCGAAGAGCTGAGGCGAACCGGGCCATCGCTGGAGAGAAAAAGATGAGATTCCCACCGACGGCCATCACCACCTGCGTGTTCCTCCTGCTCCTCGGTGCCGCACCATGGGCGTCGGCCGAACCCCAGCAACCCCCGGCCGCCGACCTGGCCCGGGAGATGATCTCGCTGCGTGCGGCCGTGGAGGAGTTGAGCGGGCTGATGGAAGCGATGCTGGAACAGCAGCAGGCCGCCCTGGACCAGCAGGCCATGGAACTGGCCCTGCGGCGCCTGGCCATGGCCCGAGAGGAGCTGGAGCCGATCAAGGCCCAGCTGCGCAAGGCCGAAGAGGATCGGCGCATGGCCCTGGAGGACCAGCAGCTGCTGGAAGCCGAGCTGGACCGGGTCAACAACCAGCTGTCCGAAGCGGTGAGCGATGGCGACGAGGAGATGGTCCAGCGGTTGCGCGGCATGCCCGAACAGATCGGCGTGCCGCTCCAGCGGGCCGGCGACCGCATCTGGCAGCTGGACCAGCGGATCATCGAACTGGAGAACGACCTGGCCGAGAAAGAGGAGGCGCTGGCCGAGCTGTCCCAGGCCATCGACCAGTGGCTGGGGATCCGCTGATGGGCGAAGCGCGAGAGGCCAGGAGCCGCACGCAGGTCAAGCGCGAGATGGAGGCCCGGCAGGCCCTTGGCGAACGGCTCATCGAACTGCCCGAGGCCCGGGTGGAGCGGCTCGGCCTTCCCGGCGAGCTGCTCGAGGCGATCCGCCTGGCCCGGCGGCTGACCAAGCGCGGGGCCCTGCGCCGCCAGCGGCAGTACATCGGTGTGCTCATGCGCTCGCTGGACATCGAGCCCATCGAGCGCGCCCTGGCCGAAACCGACCATCACCGCGAGCTGGAAAAACGCCGATTCCACCGGGCCGAGTGCTGCCGGGACCGGCTGGTCGAAGGCGACCAGTCCTGCTTCGAGGAGTTGATCACCGAATTCCCGCAGATGGATATCCAGCACCTGCGCAGCCTGGTGCGCAACGCACTGAGGGAGGCCGAAGCGGGCAAGCCGCCCCGCTCGTCCCGCCTGATCTTCCGCTTCCTCACCGACCTCTTCAGCAGCACCGAGGCCCCTTCGTGAAGCGCATCGCCCTGGCCACCTGCCGGGAACTTCCCCGGCTCACCCCCGACGACCGCCTGTTGCTGGAGGCCCTGGACCGGCGCGGCCTGGGAACGAGCATCGTTTTCTGGGACGCGGGAGACGTGCGCTGGGAACGGTTCGACCTGGTGCTCATCCGCAGTTGCTGGGACTACCACCTGCACGGCGACGCCTTCCTGGCCTGGGTCGCCGCGGTGGACCGGGCCACCACGATCTGGAACCCGCTGCCCCTGGTGCGCTGGAACGTCGACAAGCACTACCTGCGCGACCTGGCCAGCGCCGGCGTGGCCGTGGCCCCCACCCGCTGGCCGTGCCGGGAGGGTCCCCGGACGCTGGACGGGATCTTCCGCAGCACGGGCTGGGAGGAGGCGGTGGTCAAGCCCACGGTCTCGGCCTCGGCCCACCGGACCTGGCGCGTCAGGCGAACGGAGGCGCAGTGCCGGGAAGCGGAACTGTCCCGAGCCATGGCCCAGGGCGATGTGATGGTGCAGCGCTACCTTCCCGAAATCACCACCGGGGGCGAGTGGTCGATGATCTTCCTCGACGGCGCCTTCAGCCACGCGGCCCTGAAATCACCGAAGCCGGGCGACTTCCGGGTCCAGCCCGACTTCGGCGGCACGGTGCAGCAGGGGAACCCGGGGCCGGAGCTCCTCGCCGCGGGTCGCCGGGCGGTGGCGGCAGCACCCCACCCCTGGCACTATGCCCGGGTGGACGGGGTGGAGACCGATGGCGGCTTCATGCTCATGGAGCTGGAGCTGATCGAACCGGCACTCTACTTCGCCCAGGGGCCCGGGTCGGCCGACCGGGCCGCCGACATGATCACCCTGGGCGTCGACGGGCAGGTATAATAACGGGGCACCTGAGCCCGTGAACGGAGGAATCGTGATGCGAGCACTGAGGTTGGTGGAACAGGGGAAACCGCTGGTGGAAATGGATCTGGACCTTCCCGGCGTGGGGCCTCACGATCTGCTGGTCCGGGTCCGGGCCGCGGGGATCTGCCACTCCGACGCCCACTACCGGGACGGCACGGTGCCACTGAAAACATTGCCCATCACCCCCGGCCACGAGGTGGCCGGGGTGGTTGAACGGACCGGCGAGGCGGTGCGGGGGTTCAAGCAGGGCGACCGGATCTGCCTGCACTACATGGCCACCTGCGGTTGCTGCGGCCACTGCGACCGGGGAAATGAGCAGTTCTGCATCACCGGCCAGATGATCGGCAACAACCGCGACGGCGGCTACGCCGAGTATATCGTGATGCCCGAACGGAGCGCCTTTCTCCTGCCCCACGAGATCCCCTTCGAGCACGGGGCGATCATGATGTGCTCCTCGGCCACCTCGCTCCACGCCCTGCGCAAGGCACGGCTGGCCGCGGGCGAAACGGTGGCCGTGTTCGGCGCCGGCGGCCTGGGCACCTCGGCGATCCAGCTGGCCCGCTGTCTCGGCGCCCTGGAGGTCTTTGCCGTGGATATCCGGCAAGGCAAGCTGGAGGCCGCACAATCATACGGCGCCATTCCGGTGGACGCCGCCGACGGCGATCCGGTGGAGAAGATCAAGCAGCTCACCGGCGGCCGCGGTGTGGACGTGGCCCTGGAACTGGTGGGGTCGCCGAAAACCATGGAACAGTCGTTCCGCTGCCTGGCGGTGCAGGGACGGGCCGCGGTGGCCGGCCTGGGGGACGAGCCGTTCGAGATCCGACCCTACAGGGACCTGCTGGGCCGCGAGGCGGAGGTGATCGGCGTTTCCGACCACCTGGCCTCGGAGATCCCCCAGCTGCTGGAGTGGGCTTGCCGGGGCCGCCTCGACCTCTCCCGGGCGGTGACCCGCACCGTGCCCCTGGACGCTGCCGCGGTCAATGCCGTGCTCGACGACCTGGGGCGCTTCGGCGGCGATATCCGGGCGGTGATCACGCCCTGAACGTGCGGAGGATGACGTGGACGGACAGACCCTGATCAGCGCGGACCAGCACTGGGCCCTTTGGGCCGTGCTGCTCCTTTCCGCCGCCTTCGGGCTCTGGGCGGAAAAGACCCGCTGGGGGGCGAAGATCTCCGGGGCGGTGGTCTCGATCCTCACCACCTTCGTCCTCTCCAACTGCTTGGTCATCCCGGCCGCGGCCCCGGTCTACGACACGGTCTGGGGCTACATCGTACCGCTGGCCATCCCCCTGCTGCTCTTCCGCGCCGACCTGCGGCGGATCCTGCGCGAGTCGGGGCCCACCCTGCTCGCCTTCGCCTTCGGCGCCCTGGGCACGGTGGCCGGCACCTGGGTGGCCTACAGGCTGATCCCGCTGGGCGAGGAGGGCTGGAAGCTGGCCGGCATCTTCTGTTCCACCTATGTCGGCGGCTCGATCAACTACGTGGCCGCGGCGGAAGCGTTGGAAATGCGCTCCGGTGATCTGCTCACCGCCGGCATCGCCGCGGACAACCTGGTGATGACCCTTTACTTCCTGCTGCTCTTCGCCATCCCTTCCATCGGTTTTTTCAAGAAGTGGTTCCCCACGCGTCACGATGAGGCGGCGCAGCAGATCGATACGGTGAGCGAGGCGCCTCTGGCCCGACGAGGCCGGATCACGCCATTGAGCCTGGCCCAGGCCCTCGGCCTGGCCGGGGTGGTCTGTGCCGCGGGTTTCGGGCTGGCCGAACTGGCGGGCAACCGGGCGCTGGGCATCCTGATCATCACCGCGATCATGGTCACACTGGCAACGGCCCTGCCCTCCCGGCTGGGGGCGGTCAACGGCCCGGGCACGGTGGGGACGCTGCTGATGCAGGTTTTCTTCGCCGCCCTCGGCGCCAGCGCCAACATCATCGTGGTGCTTAAAGTGGGCCCGGTGCTCTTTCTCTTCGCCGCGCTGATCCTGCTCGTCCACCTCGTCTTCCTGCTCGCCGCCGGAAAGCTGTTCAGGCTCGACCTGGCCGAACTGGTCATCGCCTCCAACGCCAACATGGGCGGCCCCACCACCGCCGCGGCGATGGCGGTGGCCCGCCGCTGGGAAGCGCTGGTCATCCCGGCCATTCTCTGCGGCACGCTGGGCTACGCGGTGGCAACGTTTGTCGGCGTGGGCGTGGGGTTGTGGCTCAAGTGAGGTCGTAATGTCCCTCTACTCGGGGTTTGCCGAACAGTACGAAGCGATCTTTCCCTTCCGCGAGGAGGTCTACGAATTCATCCGCGGCTGTCTGCCCGAGCGCCGCTCGCTCAAGGTCCTCGACCTCGGGTGCGGCCCCGGCCACTACTGCGGGCGCTTTGCCGCCGACGGGGCCGAGGCCGCTGGTCTCGATCTCGCCCCGGAGATGATCGCCGCGGCCCGCGAACGGTACGCCGGGGCGGAGTTCCACTGCCTGGACATGGCCCGGGCGGGCAGCCTGGGCAGCGGGTACCACGGCATCTACTGCATCGGCAATGTGGCGGCCCACCTGGACGGCCACCGCTTCGCCGACCTGCTGGCGCGGCTCCGGCGCATGATCGAACCGGGCGGCACCTGGGTGATGCAGGTGGTGAACTGGGACCGCATCCTTCGCCAGGGCCGTTCGGAATTCCCGGTCAAGCGTTTTGCCGGTGAGGGCAACGAGTTCCGGCGCCGCTACCTGGAAATCGGCGAGGATCGGGTGACCTTCCGCGTGGACCTGGTGCTCGGCGGTGAAACCAGGTTCAGCGAGGAAACGACACTGCACCCGGTGCGCTCGGGGCCGCTGAAGGAAATGCACCGCGAGGCCGGATTCCGCCGCACCGAACTGTTCGCGGACTTCCGCGGCCGGCGTTTCGAGCCGGAGGAGAGCGGCGGGATGGTCCTCGTGGCCAGGAGGTAGAAGGATGGACCCGGAAGCCCGATTCGTCGACCTGGAGACCCGGCTGACCTACCAGGAGCGGACCATCGAGGAACTGAACGAGGTGGTCACCCGCCAGCAGGACCAGATCGATGAACTGACGGAGAAGCTCGAAGCGATCATCAGCCACCTCCGCGAAAGTGCCTCACCGGTGAAGGGAGAGGCGGCCGATGAGCCGCCCCCGCCGCATTACTGATCCACTTGACAATCACCCGGGGGGCATCAAGAATAGTACTCTGCCTGGAGGAACGATGCCCATACCGCACCTGGAACAACTGATCGATCCGATGCGCCGGGCCGGCGCCATCGCCGTGGAGCAGCAGAATTCGCTGACCTACGACCAGCGGATGATCAAGGACGACGGCACCGTGGTGACCCGCGCGGACCACCTCGTCGAGGAGTACCTCGCCGGGACGATCCGCAACCTCTACCCGGACACGAACATCATCTCCGAAGAGACGGTCAGGGATTACTGCCGGAGCCGCGACTTCACCTTCACCATCGACCCTGTGGACGGCACCGACTCCTTCAGCCGGGGCATGCCCGGCTGGTGCATTTCCGTGGGCCTGCTGGACGAGTCGCTGACCCCGGTGGGCGGCCTGGTCATCGCTCCGCGCCTCGGCCTCTTCTACTTCGCCGACGTGGGCCTGGAAGCCACCGTCAACGGCCGTCGCATCGTACCACCGCCCGAAGAACCGATCCACGCCAAGACCAACATCATGGTCTACTCGCGAATCCACCGGCACCTGGACATCAGCCGCTACCCCGGCAAGTGCCGCAATCTGGGCAGCGCGGCCCTGCACCTCTGCTGCCCGCTGAACTACCCGGGCATCTCCGCGGCACTGGAAAACCGCAAGGTGCACATCTGGGACATCGCCGGCTCACACGCGGTGAACATCGCCGCGGGCCTCGACTTCGAACTGCTCCGCGGCGGCCCGGTGGTCTATGATGGTCTGATCAATGGTGAAGAGGTGGGCGGGTTCATTCTCGCGGGTTCGCCTCCGGCAGTGAAGGCGCTGCGGGAGATGGTCCGGCGGCTGCCCGACCTGGACAGCGGAGCGTGATCGTGGAAGAACTGGTCAAGATCTGCCCGGCCTGCGGCGCCGAATACCTGCCGCACATCGAGAAGTGCGCCGACTGCGGCACAACCCTCGTCCTGCCCGGCGGACAGCCCGCCGCCCCGTCGGCGCCTGAACCCGGCCCGGGCCAGGTTCAGGCCGAGAACCTGGTCTGCATTCGGGTAGCCGACCTTGACTGGGCCCGGCGCCTCGGCGCCCGGCTGGAACGGGCGGGCATCGACCACCTGCTGGAGGCCCAGGAGACCGAGGGCGCCCGCTGCTGTCACGGGGCCGGCCGATTCCGGGTGATGGTCCGTCGTGACGATGCCCGTGCCGCGTCTGCCGTGGACACCGAACAGCTTCAGGCCGATGTCCCGGAGATGGCCGGGGCACCCAGCTCTGCCGGTGATGCCGACTGCTGCCCGGCCTGTGGCGACCCGGTGCCGGATCGCGCCGCCGAGTGCCCGGCCTGCGGCCTGGTCCTGGCCTTCGAAGTGCCGGCCTGCGGGGGCTGCGGCGAACCGCTGCCCCCCGGCGCCAAAACCTGCCCCAGCTGCGGCCGGTCCGCTGCCCCGGCGTGCCGCTGATGCCGTTCCCCATCGAAGACAAGCTGGTGGTGGCCGTATCGTCGAGCGCGCTGTTCGACCTCACCGAATCGGACCGCATCTACCGCGAGCAGGGTCTCGAAGAGTACCGCACCTACCAGCGGGCCAACGAACGGTCGCCGTTGGCCCCCGGCGTGGCCTTCCCCTTCATCAAGCGGTTGCTGAGCCTCAACGGCGACGACGAGGACGACCGGCCGGTGGAGGTGATCCTGCTCTCACGCAACGACCCGGACACCGGCCTGCGGGCCTTCCGCTCCATGTCGGCGCACGGACTCGATGTCTCCCGGGGGGCCTTCCTCAGCGGGCGCCCGCCCTGGCGCTACCTCGAGGCGTTCAATGCCAGTCTTTTCCTTTCCGCCGACCGGGACGATATCCGCGAAGCCGTGCGCCGGGGCTGCCCGGCGGGCCTGGTGCTCGAATCCGAGTTCACCGACGACGAGGATGATGATGAACTGCGCGTGGCCTTCGATTTCGACGGCGTGCTGGTGGATGATGCGGCGGAGCAGGTCTTCCGGGCCGAAGGGCTGGTCGGGTTCCAGAACAGCGAGGTACGACGGGCCGGCACCGCCCACCGCCCGGGGCCGTTGAACCGGCTGTTCCGCGAGATCGCCGCCCTGCAGCAATGGGAGGCGGAACGGCGGCAGCGGGACGCGGCCTACCGGCCGAAAGTACGCACGGCGATCATCACCTCCCGGGGCGCGCCGGCCCACGAACGGGTGGTGACCACCCTGCGCACCTGGGGTATCCGGGTGGACGAAACGCTCTTCCTCGGCGGCATGGAGAAACGACCGGTTCTCGAGGTCTTCCGGCCGCATCTTTTCTTCGACGACCAGATGGCCCACGCCGGCCCAGCGTCCGGCGCGGTGCCCGCGGTGCACGTCCCCTTCGGCAGACTCAACGAGGAGGGCTGATCGGCAAGCGTCGCTGCTCGAGGCCGAGCAGGCGCCGATAATCCCCCTCGGTATTCACGCCGGACACGGCGCCGGCATCGTCGGTCTCGCAGACCGCCACCCGTTCCGGGTCCTCACGCAGCAGACCGCGCAGTCCTTCTCGGCCCTCCGGCAGCGCCAGCAGTTCGTCGAAAAGAGTGGCCCCCACCAGCAGCGGGTGACCACCGCGGCCTCGTAGACGCAGCTGGACCAGAGGTTTTCCTCGACCGCCATCGTAAGCATCGATAAGACGCCGGACGGTGCGCGGCAGCACCAGGGGGTGATCCACCGGCTGAACGAGCAAGGCCTGCCACTGATGGGCAGGCCCGGTCAGGGCGGCTTTCAGCGAGACCAGGGGTTCGGCCGTGGGCTCGGGGGGCACCAGCAGTTCCAGACCGGGAACGGCCAGTGCCGCGGCCGCCGGTCGCAGCCCGGCGGAGACCACCGCGCGCACCTCGTCGGCGCCGGCGGCGCGGAGCGTGCTGGTGAGCAGGGAGAGGAAGGTCGTACCGCCCACGGTGAGCAGCGCCTTGGGTCGCCCGTTCATCCGCCGCGAGGCCCCGGCGGCGAGGATCACGGCCCCGGTCACCACGAGAGGCCCTTGGGGATCGTGCGACCCGAGCGAAGTGCGATGATCTCGGCGGCGATGGCCACGGCGATCTCTCCCGGCGACCGGCCGCCGAGGTCGAGGCCCACGGGGGCGCGCAGCGTTTCCAGCAGTTCGGGGGTCACGCCGTCGGCCAGCAGGGCGTCGCGGGTCTTGCGCACCTTGCCCCGCGAACCGATCATGCCGAGGTAGGCCGGCCGGTATTCGATCACCGCCCGTACGGCTTCCAGGTCGTGGCGGTGCTGGTGGGTCACCACCAGCACCGCGTCCCGGGGCCCCACGGCCAGTTCTTCGGCAGCGACGGCTGGCAGGGCGCAGACGGTGCGGGCGCCGGGGAAACGCTCGGCACCGGAGAACTCGGCCCGCTCGTCGACGATGACCACCCGGAGGCCGAGTAGCGGGGCGAGGCGGTGCAGGGCCTTGCCGATGTGACCGCCGCCGAAGATCACCAGCCGTCCCTCCCCCAGCAGCGGCTCGAGGTAGACCGACACGTTTCCGCCACAGTTCATCCCCAGGTCGTCGCCCAGCCGCCAGGTGACCAGCCGTGGTTTCCCCGCCGCGAGCACCGCGGGGGCCTCGTCGATGACCCGCTTCTCCAGCGCACCGCCCCCCACGGTTCCCACGCCGCCGCCGACGGCCACCAGCATCCAGGCCCCGGCGCCGCGGGGCACCGATCCGGCGCTCTCCACCACAATGGCCAGCACACCTTCCTCGCCGGCCTCGGTCAATTCGCGGCAGGCATCCAGTATCTCGCGGTCCATGGCTCTCCCCCGTGGATTCGGGCCGGCAGGCCGCCGACCGGGCACCGGGAACGCTACCACATCGGCTTTGCCGGCCTCAAGGCGGACGGCCGTTTCTTGACCCCCTCCGGCGCCCCACCTATCATAGCCGTACAACCATCGATACCAGCATGGAACCGGAGGAGTGCGACGGTGACGATCACCCGCCCCACCCTGCTGCTCGACGAGAGGACGGCACGGGGCAACATCGAACGAATGGCCGCAAAAGCCCGGGACTGGGGTGTGCGCTTCCGGCCGCATTTCAAGACCCACCAGTCGGCGGTGGTGGGCCGCTGGTTCCGCGACTGCGGCGTGGACGCGATCACCGTCTCCTCGCCGGAGATGGCCCGCGGTTTCGCAGACTGCGGCTGGCGCGACATCACCGTGGCTCTGCCGGTGAATCTGCGCCAGCTCGATGCGCTCGACGCCCTGGCCGGCGGGATCCGCCTGGGCCTCCTCGCGGATTGCCATGAGGTTCTCGAGGCCCTGGACCGCCGGCTCTCCGCCCCGGTGGACCTCTGGATCGAGATCGACCCCGGCTATGGCCGTACCGGCATCACCTGGGATCACCCGGAAGAGGTGCTGGCCCTGGCCCGGGCTGCCCGGGAGCGTCGCATGCTGCGCCTCCGGGGCCTGTTGACCCATGCCGGGCAGTCCTACCAATGCTCCTCCCCGGAGGAGGTGCGGTCCGTGTGGCAGCAGACCGCCGAGCGTCTCGACACACTCCGCGCGCTGCTCGCCGACGCCGGCATCGACGTGGAACTGTCCGCCGGCGACACCCCGGGGTGCAGCCTCGCCCCACGGGCAAACGGGGTGGACGAAATCCGCCCGGGCAACTTCGTCTTTTACGACCTGATGCAGTTCAACCTCGGGGCCTGCCGTGCCCCGGATATCGCCCTCACCGCGATCTGCCCGGTGATCGGCGTCTACCCCGAACGAGGCCGCATCGCCATCTACGGTGGCACGGTGCACCTGGGCCGCGAACCCCTGCCCGCCACCCCCGGAAGGATCTATTTCGGCCTGGCCCTGCCGCCGGAAGACCAGCCGGACGAGCGGTTCAGCGGTGCGGCGATGCTCAGCGGCCTGACCCAGGAACACGGCATGCTCGAAGCCGGCGAACGGCTGCTGGCGCGGGTGCGGCCGGGGGACATCCTCCGGGTTTACCCGACGCACGCCTGCATCACCGCCTCGCAGCATGCCGGCTACCGCACGGTGGACGGCACGGAGATCCCGCGGCTGGAACGTGCCGGGGACCGGGGGGCCGGATAATGACGGGCGTGGTCATCCAGGTCACCGACACCATTCTCATCCCCGAGGACGAGCTGACCTTCAGCTTCGTCCGCGCCTCCGGCCCGGGCGGTCAGAACGTGAACAAGGTGGCCACCGCGGTGCAGTTGCGCTTCGATGCCGGCGGTTCCCCCTCCCTGCCCGACGACGTTCGCCGGCGGCTGCTCAAGCTGGCCGGCAGCCGGGCCACCGAGGAGGGGGTGCTCGTGCTCACGGCCCGGCGGTTTCGCAGCCAGCACCGCAACCGGGAGGACGCGGTGGAGCGGCTGGTGGCGCTGGTGCGCCGTGCCGCCGCAAAACCGAAAAAACGGCGGAAGACGAAACCCAGCAAGGCCTCGGTGGAGCGCCGCCTGGAAGCCAAGCTGCGACGGTCGCAACTGAAGGGCAGCCGCAGGCCGCCACGACCGGACCACGGCGATGAGTGAAGGAGGAACGATGATCCGTTTTCCAGACCGCACCCTGGAGCCGCGCCGCGTGTTCTGCATCGGCCGCAACTATGGTGATCACATCGCCGAAATGGGCGCGGCCCTCGACGACAGTTGCATCATCTTCATGAAACCGGCCACCTGCCTGGTACCGGCTGGCGGCATGGTGACCCTGCCCCGGGACCAGGGCGTGGTGCACCACGAACTGGAATTGGTGGCCGCCATCGGCACCGCGGGGAAGGGCATCCACCGTGACTCGTCCCTGGGCCACGTGGCCGGGGTGAGCCTGGGCATCGACCTGACGCTGCGCGAGCTGCAGGCCACCCTGCGCAACAAGGGCCGCCCCTGGGCGCTGGCCAAGGCCTTCGACCAGAGTGCCCCCCTGGGGGATTTCGTCCCCCTGGGCGAAGGCCTGCAACCCGGTGCGGTGGAGATGCGTCTGGAGGTCAACGGCGAGATGCACCAGCAGGGCAGCACGGCCAGCATGATCTTTCCCCTGGAGCAGCTGATCGAAATTCTCAGCCGCACCTGGGCGCTGCTGCCCGGTGACCTGATCTTCACCGGCACCCCGGCCGGCGTCGGCCCGGTCAATCCCGGAGACATCCTGGTGGCCGAGAGCCCGCAAATCGGACGGTTCGAGTGGACCTGCACCTAGCGATATTGCGGCAAACCGCCGGATCTGTTCGAGGAGTCTGACAATGTCTACCGACTACGACACGCTGGCCCGGGACCTCGAGGCCCTGCTGGGCGAGGAACGGGACCTGCTGGCCAACTCGGCCAACACCTGCGCCCTGATTTTCGAGAAACTGCCCCGGCTGAACTGGGCCGGGTTCTATTTCCGGCGGGGCCGCGAACTGGTGCTCGGCCCCTTCCAGGGCAAGCCGGCCTGTGTGCGCATCGGCATGGGCCGCGGTGTCTGCGGCACCGCAGCCGAGCGGCGCGAGACGATGCTGGTGGTGGACGTGCATGAATTCCCGGGGCATATCGCCTGTGACTCGGCCTCGCGAAGCGAAATCGTGGTCCCGCTGCTCCCCGGAGGCACGCTGGCGGGGGTCCTCGATCTGGACAGCCCGGAGCGCGGCCGGTTCACCAGCCAGGACCGGGAGGGGGTGGAGCAGGTCGCCGCGGTCTTCGTGGCGGCCACCGATTTTTCGCCGCTGCTGACCGATTGACCGCTCCCCGGCCCCTCCTGTAAAGTACGGACATGGATGAACATCACGCCCCGCTGAGCAACTGGCGCTTCAGGCTGCACGAGGTGATTTTCGAGGCTGACACCCCCGGGGGCAAGGCTTTCGACATCGTCCTCCTGGTCAGCATCGGCCTCTCTGTCCTCGCCGTGCTGCTGGAGAGCGTGGCCTCCATCCGCGAAGCCTACGGCCCGCTGCTGCGGACCGTCGAATGGGGCTTCACCCTGCTCTTTACGGCCGAGTACCTGCTGCGGCTGTTCTCGGTGAACCGGCCCTGGCGTTACACCGTCAGTTTCTATGGCGTGGTGGACCTGCTGGCCATTCTGCCGACCTACCTCAGCCTGATCGTGGTGGGCACCCAGTCGCTGCTGGTGATCCGCGCCCTGCGGCTGCTGCGGGTCTTCCGGGTACTCAAACTGGCCCACTTCGTCAATGAGGCGCAGATCATGCGCGGCGCCCTGCGGGCCAGCGCCCGGCGGATAACCGTCTTCCTCGGAACAGTGCTGATCCTGGTCTTGATCGTCGGGGCGATGATGTATCTCATCGAGGGCGAGGAGAGCGGCTTCACCAGCATCCCCCAGAGCATCTACTGGGCCATCGTCACCATGACAACCGTGGGCTACGGTGATATCGCCCCACAGACGCTGCCCGGCCGGATGCTCGCCTCCCTGGTGATGATCATCGGTTACGGGATCATCGCCGTCCCCGCCGGGCTGGTGGGTGTGGAACTGGCCGTGGCCGGCAAACGCCGGGTCAGCACCCAGGCCTGCCCCGACTGCTCGGCCGAAGGGCACGATCCCGACGCCCGGTTCTGCAAATATTGCGGGGCCAAGTTATGAAAGCACTGCTCTGCCGGCCCGGCACCCCCCTGCTGGCCACTGACCACCCCGTCCCCGAACCGCCCCCCGGTGAAGCACTGGTCCGCGTGCTGCTCGCCGGCATCTGCCGTACCGACCAGGAGCTGGTAAGGGACTACATGAATTTCGACGGCGTGCTGGGCCACGAGTTCGTCGGCCGCGTGGAATCCTGCCCCGGGCGGCCGGAGCTGGAGGGCCGGCGGGTGGCTGGCGAGATCAACTGCCCCTGCGGCGCCTGCGAATTCTGCCGGGCCGGCATGGGCAACCACTGCCCGCAACGCACCACGCTGGGTATCGACGGCCGGGACGGCTGCCTCGCCGAATTCACCGCGCTGCCGGCGGGCAACCTGCACCCCGTGCCGCCGGAGCTTCCCGACACGGAAGCCGTATTCACCGAGCCGCTGGCCGCGGCCTGCCGCATCCTCGAGCAGGTCGACCCCGGCACCCGCGGGCCGGCGCTGGTCATCGGCGACGGCAAGCTGGGCATCCTCTGCGCCTGGGTGCTTTCCGGGGACGGCGAGTGCCCGGTAACCCTTCTCGGCCGGCACGCCGCCAAGCTGGAACTGGCCGCGGAAGGCGCTCCGGGGCCCCTCCGGCCGGTGCGCACCCGCGATTTCCGGGCCCCGTCACCCGACGACCGCTACCCCCTGGTGGTGGAGGCCAGCGGCACCGCCGCGGGCCTGGGCACGGCCATGGCGGCCGTGCGGCCGGGCGGCACACTGGTGCTCAAATCGACCATGGCCGGCGAAGAGCCGCTCAACCTCACCCCGCTGGCGGTGGCCGAGGTGACCCTGGTCGGCTCCCGCTGCGGCCCCTTCCCCGCCGCCCTGGACTCGATGGCGCGGAACCGCTACCCCCTGGAACGGCTGGTCAGCGCCCGCTTTCCCATCGACCGCGGGGCCGAAGCCTTCGCCGAAGCGGCCCGGCCCGGAGTGCTCAAAGTGCTGGTGGAGCCGGCCCGATCCTGACCCGTCGGGTTGACGGGGTCTCGAACCTCTCGTTAGAATTCACCCTTCGTTGATCACCACACATCCGAGCGGGGGCGGCCCATGCATCACGACAAGATCGCCGTAGTCGACTTCGGCGGGCAGTTCTGCCATCTCATTGCCACCAAGATCCGGAAGCTCGAGGTGCTGGCCGAGATCAAGGATCCCAACGACCCCCTGGATTCGTACGCCGGGTACAAGGGCATCGTCCTCTCCGGCAGCCCAAGCCTTGCCTCGGCCGGCGAGGGCTCGCAGTACACCGCGGGGCTGATCGACCTGCCGGTGCCGATCATCGGCTTCTGCTTCGGCCATCAGGAGATCGCCAAGCACTATGGCGGCCAGGTGGAGCACACCGCCCGTGAGTACGGCTATGCCAAGCTGCAGATCCTGGAGCAGGCCGAGATCTTCCACGGCCTGGGGCCCGAGGAGCAGGTCTGGATGAGCCACGGCGACTCGGTCACCGTGCTGGGGGAGGGTTTCATCGAACTGGCCACCAGCACCATCGGGGAGCACGGGGAGCCGCATCGTAACGCGGCCATCGCCGACCCGGTGCGCAAGCGCTATGGCTTCCAGTACCATCCCGAGGTGGACGACACGGTCCACGGTGTGGAAATGCTGGCCAACTTCGCCTTTCGCATCTGCGGCTGCGAGCCCACATGGAAGATCGATGACTACGTGGCCGAACAGGTGGAGGCGATCCGCCGCGAGGCAGGCGATCGCAGCGTCTTCCTCTTGGCCAGCGGCGGCGTCGACTCCACGGTGACCGCCCGGCTGCTGGACAGGGCGCTGGGCGCCTCACGGGTCAAGCTGCTGCACATCGACAACGGCCTGATGCGCAAGGGTGAGAGCGCCCGGGTGGTGGAGCGGTTCAAGACCTACGGCATGGGTGAGAATCTGCACTTCGTCGACGCCACGGAGGCCTTCCTCGGGGCCCTGGCCGGGGTGACCGAGCCGGAGAAGAAGCGGCAGATCATCGGCACCACCTTCATCGACGTCTTCAACCTCGAGGCCGAGCGGCTCGACCTCGAGGGGCACATGCTCGGCCAGGGCACGATCTACCCCGACACCATCGAAACCGGCGGCACGAAACACGCCGACGTGATCAAGACACACCACAACCGGGTGGATATCGTCGAGCAGATGATCGCCGAGGGACGAGTGATCGAACCGCTGCGCGAACTCTACAAATCGGAAGTGCGGGAACTGGGCAAGCAACTGGGGATCAGCGACGACCTGCTCTACCGCCACCCCTTCCCCGGCCCGGGCCTGGGCATCCGGGTGCTTTGCGCCCCCGAGGGGCTGCCGGATGGCTATGACCCGCAGAGCGCCGCTGCGCAAATGAAATCACTGCTCGATCCCCTGGGCCTGCAAGGCCTATTGCTTCCGGTGAAGAGCGTGGGCGTGAAAGCCGACCTGCGGAGCTACGAGTTCCCGGTCCTGCTCCATGGCCCCAACGCCGACTGGCAGACCCTGACCACCGTGGCCGGCCGTGTCTGCCAGGAGGTTCCCGGCACCAACCGCTGCATCCACAACCTGCTCGACGAGGTCCCGGTTTCCGCCGAGGTGCGGCCCGGCGG
>Ga0180430_10001904_pt1 | contig 19550 bp, 16 predicted proteins | sample SS_ome_9_FD_132999 | JGI IMG/M metagenome (GOLD analysis project Ga0180430, IMG submission 132999) | Hypersaline lake sediment archaeal communities from the Salton Sea, California, USA - SS_1_S_2 metaG | ecosystem: Environmental > Aquatic > Non-marine Saline and Alkaline > Hypersaline >... | reverse complement strand
TTATCTATGGCGTCATGCGAACAGCCGAAGCGGCGTCACCGGTGGGCAGTCAACCCATCGCCCTGTCGCTGGCGGCCTTTATCGTGACCTATGGCGTCGTGTTCGGCGCCGGCGTATACTACATCGCCCGCCTGATTGCGAAAGGCCCCGCTGCCGACGAAACCGTCTATGGCGACCATGGCGTAACAAAGCCACCGCTGGTCGCACCGCAAGTCACCGAGAAAGGAGGCCGGCATGTTTAGTTTGGAACCCTTCCTGGACCTGCCGCTGATCTGGTACGGCCTGATCATTACCGCCGTTTTGCTTTACGTCATACTGGATGGGTTTGATTTAGGGGTCGGTATTCTCTTTCCGTTCGCGCCGTCCGACACCTGCCGGGACCGGATGATGAATTCCATTGCCCCTTTCTGGGACGGGAATGAAACCTGGCTGGTGCTGGGCGGCGGCGGCCTGTTCGCCGCCTTTCCGCTGGCCTACGCCATCCTGATGCCCGCCCTGTACATTCCGGTGACGCTCATGCTGCTGGGGCTGATTTTCAGAGGCGTCGCCTTTGAATTTCGATTCAAAGCCGAAAGCTCCCGCCGTATCTGGGACTATGCCTTTCACTTCGGCTCCCTCTTGGCAACCCTGATGCAGGGCATGATTCTGGGTGCCGTGGTGCAGGGCATCGATGTGGAAGGCCGGAGCTTTGCCGGAGAATCGTTTGACTGGATCAATGCTTACAGCGTGATGACAGGGATCGCCCTTATTTTCGGCTATGCCTTGCTGGGCAGCACATGGCTGGTGATGAAAACCGAAGATGCCACACAGGACTGGGCCCGCAAAAGCGCATCGTATGTATTGGGATATGTGGGCCTGTTCCTGGGAATTGTCAGCGTCAGCATGCCCCTGATGAAGACATCCATTCGTGAGTTGTGGTTCAGTCTGCCGAATGTATTCTTCCTGCTGCCGATTCCCCTCTTGACCGCGGCACTGTTCGTTCTCATCTGGCGCGATCTGCATACCGGCCGAGAGTACCGCCCCTTCTTCATGAGTATCGGTGTATTTCTGATGGGCTATCTCGGGCTCGGGATCAGCCTGTGGCCCTGGCTGGTGCCGCATCAGGTGACGTACCAACAGGCCGCCGCCGCCCCGGAATCCCAATCCCTGCTGCTGGTGGGAACGGCCATTATGCTGCCGGTGGTACTTGCCTACACGGCTTACTGTTACTATGTTTTTCGAGGAAAGGCTTCCCATGAATCCGCCTACTGACAAAAAACGCCAATGGGCATGGTTTGCCGTATTGTGCTGTGGGGGCCTTCTTGCCACACTGGCCCTTTCCTATCTGTTCCGGTGGGTCGTGACCCACCTGTAGATGACATTATCCTTATTGAAAGGAGACTGATAATGACCCAGACCGAGGATAAAACGCTTTGCGCACTGGTAGAAGAAACGTATCACGAATCCCATACAAGCGATTTCATCAAGCTGATCCAGCCGGCCAAACACTTCTGTAAAAACTGTGGCCGTTCGGCCGTGAACCAGAAAAACCTCTGCAATCCGGAAGCGCTGTAAAACGAAAAACGGGATGCGGTTTACCCCGCATCCCGTCAGTTTCTCAGTCGGTCGTTCTTACGGCACCCCACCCTATGCTGTTCTATAATACGAATGTCGGCGATTCGGCATCAGCGAATATCTTCGTGGTAGGCTTGCAGGGATTTGACCTGCGGCGCCCCTTCACGGCGCGCGGCAATGCCTTTGGCGGCGGCAATCGCCGCAGCCGTAGTGGTGATGTAGGGAATCTTATAGCGAATGGCCGCCTTGCGGACCTGCGAGTTGTCTTCCGCGCTTCGCTTGCCGCTGGGCGTGTTCACCAGCAGCTGGACTTCACCGCTCTTGATGACATCCACCAGGTTGGGACGCCCGAACCCCAGCTTGCGCACCGGGACGGTATCGATGCCGCTGTCTTTCAGGAACTGATAGGTTCCCTGGGTGGTCATAATCCGAAATCCCATTTCCCGGAACAACCGCACGGGTTCCAGCGCCGCTGATTTGTCCCGGTCGGCAATGGTGAACAACACCGTGCCCTCGAACGGCAGGGCCGTCTGGGTCGCCTCCTGGGCCTTGAAAAAGGCACGGCCGTAAGAGTTCGAGATCCCCAGGACTTCCCCCGTGGAGCGCATTTCAGGCCCGAGCACGGGGTCCACCTCATGGAACATGTTGAAGGGAAAGACGGCCTCTTTGACGCCCCAGTGGGGAATGGGGCGCGTTTTGAGGGCCAGGTCTGCCAGCCGGCGCCCCAGCATGACCTCGGTGGCCAGTTTGGCCATGGCCACGTTGCACACCTTGGAGACCAGCGGCACGGTCCGCGATGCGCGGGGATTGGCCTCCAGCACATACACGGTGTTTTCAAAGATCGCGTACTGGATGTTCATCAACCCCACGACCCTCAGCGCCACGGCAATCTTCCGGGTGTATTCACTGATGGTCTCGATATGTTTGGGGGCGATGGAGACGGGCGGAATGACGCAGGCCGAATCGCCCGAGTGGATGCCGGCCAGTTCGATATGCTCCATGACCGCCGGGACAAAGGCATCCGTCCCGTCGGCAATGGCGTCGGCCTCGGCCTCGACCGCGTTGTCGAGAAACTTGTCGATCAGAATCGGCCGCTCGGGGGAAAGGGCCACGGCCGCTTCCACGTAGCGGGCCAGCATCACCTCGTCCATGATGACTTCCATGCCGCGCCCGCCCAGCACATAGGAGGGGCGCACCATCAGCGGATAGCCGATATCCGCGGCAATCTCCCGGGCTTCCGCCAGACTGCTGGCCATTCCCGAGGCCGGCTGGGGGATGCCCAACTCGCGCATGATCACGCGAAACCGATCACGATCTTCCGCCAGGTCGATGGTGTCCGGCGGGGTTCCCAGGATGCGAACGCCCGCCTGGGCCAATTCGCTGGCGATATTGAGCGGTGTCTGTCCGCCGAACTGCACCACCACCCCTTCGGGTTTTTCTTTCTCGTAAATGCTTAAGACATCCTCCACCGTCAACGGTTCGAAGTAGAGTTTATCGGACGTGTCATAGTCCGTGGAAACGGTCTCGGGATTGCAGTTCACCATGATCGACTCATAACCGGCCGCACGAATGGCCATGGCCGCATGCACACAGCAGTAATCGAATTCAATGCCCTGTCCGATGCGGTTGGGGCCGCCGCCCAGAACCATGATTTTTTTGCGGTCGCTGACCGTCACCCGGTCCTGTGCATTATAGGTGGAGTAGTAATAGGCCGCATCGTCCACCCCGCTGACCGGCACCGGCTCCCAGGCCTCCACGATGCCCTGCCCTTGACGCTGGGACCGGATCGCGTTTTCCGGCCGATCCAACAGCCCCGCCAGATAGCGGTCGGCAAAGCCGTCTTTTTTGGCGCGGGCCAGCAAATCATCGGGCAGATCCTTGCCGCGCCAGCCCCGAATCTCCTCTTCCAGCGCCACGAGTTCCTGCATCTGTTCGATAAACCAGGGCTTGATCCGTGTCAGGTCATAGAGCGTCGGGACATCGGCCCCCTTGCGAAGCGCTTCATACATCTGAAACTGGCGCTCGCTGTTGGGCGTGCGGATCATCTGGAGCTGATTTTCCAGGGATTGTTCGTGAAAATCGTTGGCAAAGCCGAGCCCATAGCGACCGTTTTCCAGACTGCGAATGGCCTTCTGAAAGGCCTCCTTGTTGTTGCGCCCGAGACTCATGACCTCGCCCACGGCCTTCATCTGCGTGCCCAGTTCATCGGTGACGCCCTCGAATTTCTCGAAGGCCCAACGCGCGAATTTCACCACGACATAGTCCCCGGAGGGGGTGTATCGGTCGAGGGTGCCGTCGCGCCAGTACGGAATTTCATCCAGGGTAAGGCCGCCGGCCAGCAGGGAGGAGATCCGGGCGATGGGAAACCCCGTGGCTTTGGAGGCCAGGGCCGACGAGCGGGACGTCCGCGGGTTGATTTCGATCACCACCACCCGGCCGGTGGCCGGGTCGTGGGCGAACTGGATGTTGGTGCCGCCGATCACCTCGATGGCCTCGACGATAGCGTATGAATAGCGCTGGAGCCGCTCCTGCAGATCGGGCGCAATGGTCAGCATGGGGGCGGTGCAGAAGCTGTCGCCGGTATGAACCCCCATGGGGTCCACATTCTCGATGAAACAGACCGTGATGATCTGGTTTTTGGCATCCCGCACCACCTCGAGCTCCAGTTCTTCCCAGCCCAGGACGGACTCCTCCACCAGTACCTGATGGACCAGGCTGGCGGCCAGGCCGCGTGCCGCGACCACACTCAGCTCTTCGCGATTGTATACCAGGCCGCCACCGGTGCCGCCCATGGTATAGGCCGGACGGACGACCACCGGAAATCCCAGTTCTTCGGCCGCGGTTTCGGCATCCGCCACCGTGTCGACGATCCGGCTGGCAGGCGTCTCGATCCCCAACCGATCCATGGTTTCCTTAAAAATCAGGCGGTCCTCGCCCCGTTGGATCGCATCGATATTGACGCCGATGATTGTCACGCCATATTCCTCGAGCACGCCCAGCTGGTGCAACTCCGAGGAAAGGTTCAGGCCGCTCTGGCCGCCGAGGTTGGGCAGGAGCGCATCCGGCCGCTCTTTGGCGATGATTTCCGTAATCACCTTGGCGTTGAGCGGTTCGATATAGGTCGCATCGGCCATACCCGGATCCGTCATGATGGTCGCCGGGTTGGAATTGACCAGAACGACCTCGTAGCCCAGTGAGCGCAGGGCTTTGCAGGCCTGGGTACCGGAATAATCGAACTCGCAGGCCTGTCCGATGACAATAGGGCCGGAGCCGATGATGAGAACTTTGTGGATGTCGTCGCGTCTGGGCATAGATGCTCCTCCATATGCGCTGGGGTGAGGGTGATGTCGGCTTTTGCACCCGCCGAACGAAAGGTCGATGGACGATTAGACCTACTTAAAAAGTATGTACGCAAAAATGTAAAGCGTTTTATCTGCGGCCCTCATCGCTAACCCGTCAACAGGCCTATGAGACTTTTTTGTCCTGTTGACAGGTCGTTTCAAGGCTGTTTGAATGGATCGCCGGCATCGGAATACGGGAACGTTTCCGCCAAGAAATAATTAGTCGCGCTTAACGATACGTCCGATATCGGTCTGCCATGATCAACGCCAGCACTATCTGGAAGGAGTGACGTATGGGGGGGGTATTCGGAACGGTTTCCCAAAACGACTGTATCAAGGACCTGTTTTACGGCATCGATTATCACTTTCATCTGGGGACCAAGCGCGGCGGCATGGCCGTCTGGACCGGGCGCCAGTTCGTTCGCACCATTCACAGCATCGAAAACGATTATTTCCGTTCCAAGTTCGAACCGGATCTCGAGAAATTCGACGGCCATCTCGGGATCGGCGTGATCAGCGACAACGATTCCCAGCCCCTTGTGATCGGCAGCCACCTGGGAACCTTTGCCATCGTGACGGTGGCCCGCATCACCAATATGGCTGCCTTGACCGATCAGGCCTACGGACGGCACCAGCAGTTCTCCGAATCCACCAGCGGGTCCATCAACCCCACCGAACTGGTGGCGGCCCTGATTTGCCAGGCCGGCAGCTTCGAAAACGGCATCCGAAACGCCCAGGAACAGATCCAGGGCTCCTGCACCCTGCTGCTGCTGACCGAACAGGGGATTTATGCCGCCCGGGACCGGCGGGGCCGCACCCCCCTGATCATCGCGGCCAAAGCGGAAGGATTCGCCGTAGCGTCGGAATCCTGCGCCTTTCCCAACCTCGGTTTCGAGACCCGGCAGGAAATCGGACCGGGCGAAATCATTTTTTTGACACCCGATGGCATCGAGCAACGCCGCCCGCCTTTGGGCAAGATGCAAGTCTGCAGCTTTCTGTGGGTCTATTACGGCTACCCCGCCTCCAGTTACGAAGGCATCAATGTGGAATCGGTCCGCTATCGCTGCGGCTGTGCCCTGGCCAAGAACGATGACATTACGCCGGATTATGCCGCCGGCATTCCGGATTCAGGCATCGGCCATGCCCTTGGTTATGCCCACTGCAAGCAGATTCCCTACAAGCGCCCCTATGTCAAATACACCCCCACCTGGCCGCGCAGCTTCATGCCCCAGAATCAAAAAATGCGCGACCTGGTCGCCAATATGAAGTTGATCCCGCTCAAAAGCCTCATTGCCGACCAGCGCATCCTGTTTTGCGACGACAGCATCGTGCGCGGCACCCAACTCAAGGATAACGTGGAAGACCTTTTCGCCGGTGGCGCCGCCGAAGTTCACATGCGCATCGCCTGCCCGACCCTGATCTACCCCTGCGATTTCCTCAATTTTTCCACCTCGCGCTCCACCCTGGACCTTGCCGGGCGGCGGGCCATCACCGAACTGGAAGGCATTGAAACACCCCCGGAAAGCGTCATGCAGGACTACGCCACGGCCGGCACCGCCCGGCACCAGGCCATGGTTGAAAAAATCCGGGACCGTCTGCACCTGACAAGCCTAAAATACCAGACCATGGATGACCTTGTGGCGGCCATTGGACTGCCCAAGGAAAAACTTTGCACCCACTGCTGGGACGGCAGCAGCTATTATTGACAATGGGACGCCTTGGGTCTGACTTCGATCACGCGCCGCTTACGACCCAACGGTGAGGGCGGTCCCGCCGTCAGAAATTTCGGAATGACACCCCCACCCATAGTTGTTGAAAATGACGCCTGAAGCCGTCTGGCCGACGACCCTGCCGCCAACCCGCTGGCGGACAGTCCACAAAAAACCGGCAATCGCTGTTTCTGGATTATTGTTTGCATTCGGAAACGGTAATGCGCTAAGTAATAAAAGTCCTTTTCCCATTTCCATCCCCAACGGATCTGCGTAGCCGCCTGATCGATGCGATCCGCTTATTCTTCCTGCAACGCCCCATGCGGCTCCCCAAAAAAACAAACGGCGATGATTGCTGCGGGAGGCCCGATGACAGACAAGCAGACACGGCCACCCTCCGATAAAAAGGGGCGCCAACGCCACGAAAAGCCGACCCGCGTGAACAAGATGATCATGGAAACCCTCCTGGATACCATTCCCAACCCCGTATTCTACAAGGACCGCGAGGGACGCTACCAGGGCTGCAACCTCGCTTTTGCCGAACAGATTCTCGGTCTTCCCAAATCGTCGATTATCGGATGCACCCTCTTCGACATGCCGCAAGCGATTCCGGGTCATCTGGCTGAATTGTATGCCCGGCAGGATGCCGCCATGTTCGAAGACGCCGGCACACAGTTTTACGAGTCGGAAGTGCAATGTGCGGATGGCATTCGGCGCCACTTCTTCTTCAACAAGGCGACCTTCATGGACACCAGCGGACAGCCGGCCGGTATTGTCGGTGTCATGCTGGATATCACCGAACGGAAGCATGCCGAAGCCGCTTTGCGGAAAAGTGAAGAACGCTTCCGCCGGTTCTTTGAAGACGTGACGCTGGGCTTTTTTCAATCGACGGAAGACGGCGTCATTCTGAGCGTCAACCCGGCCTTTGCCCAGATGTTCGGCTATGCCACACCGCTGGATCTGTTGGCTGCCGTGGGAAATGACGCCGCGGCCCTGTATGTCGATCCCAGGGATCGGACACGCATAATCCGCCTGATAACGACCAGCGAAGCCCCCATCAAGATCGAGACGCGCTTTCGCCGCCGGGACGGCTCATCTTTCACCGGAGACTTTCACGCCTGGAAGGTCAAAGACCGGGAGAATCGTTTTCTTTACCTGGAGGGCTTTATCGAGGACATTACCGAACGCAAGCAATTTGAGGAATCGCTGCGTGAATCCGAAAACCGCCTGCGCTTTCTGTCCTCCAAATTACTGGTCGCCCAGGAAGAGGAGCGCCGGCGCATCTCACTGGAACTCCACGACGACCTGGGGCAGGGCCTGGCCGCGCTGAAACTCCAAACGCTGACCATGACCAAACGTCTGGGGAAAAACCAGACGGAACTCAAAAAGGAGTGCCAAAGCGCCCTGACATTTATCGACCGGCTCATTGACACCACACGCCGTATATCCAGGGCCCTCAGCCCAACCGTCATCCAGGATCTGAAACTCTGCGGCACGATTCGGTGGATGGTGCGTGATTTTCAGACATATGCCGCCATCGACACGACGCTGGAGATCGATGACATCGACGCCTTGTTCTCATACGATCAACAGATCATCATCTACCGCATTCTTCAGGAAGCCCTGCACAACGTCCACAAACACGCCCGGGCCCGGTCTGTTGCGCTAACCGTCCGGCGAAACACGCGGGACGTCCAAATCCAGGTCCGCGATGACGGCCGGGGTTTTGATATCGATCACGCCATGAACCGGCACGTGGCCGAGAGGGGTCTCGGGCTGGCCGCTCTGGAGGAGCGCAGCCACATGCTGGGCGGGCAGCTCACGATCACCTCGCAAAAGAGGCGCGGAACGTGTGTCGCTCTGACCATTCCGATTTCCGGGCAAGAGGGCGAAAAATGACGGACTACAAAATCATATTGGCCGATGACCACGCCATGCTGCGCGAGGGCATCAAAAAAATCATCGATGACGCGGCAGGCCTGGAAGTCATCGGGGAAGCCTCCGACGGTTTGATGCTGTTAAACCTTCTCAAGCAAGCGGTGCCGGACATGGTGATTCTGGATGTGGCCATGCCGAAACTCCGAGGCATCGAAGCCGCCCAGGAAATCCACAAAAAATTCCCCGAGGTCGTCATTCTCTTTCTGAGCATGCATAAAAGCCGCGAATATCTTCAAAAAGCGCTGGCCGCCGGTGCCCGGGGCTATGTCGTCAAGGAGGATTCCGGCAGCGAACTCATCCATGCCATCCAGACCATCCGCGGGGGTGGCAGCTATCTCTCCCCGATGATGATGAAGGAATTGTCCGATGACCCCCTCGGCATTCTCAGCAACCGGGAGCGTTTGTCAGAAGACCCGCTGACCCCCCGCGAGCGTGAAATTCTCCAATTGATCGCCGACGGTAAAACCAGCAAAGAAATCGCCCAACTGCTTTTCATCAGCATTCATACCGTCCACAACCACCGCAGAAACATCAAACAGAAGCTGGACATCCGTAAAAACGCGGACCTTGTGAAGTATGCCCTCCAACATGGCTACACCCTTTAGGCCTCTTTTGAACAACACCATGCAACACCACCTGATGGCCTTACCCGTGAAAGGTTTTATCCCGCAGGGCGGCATGGGCGGCGGATAGACGCGCAACAGGCACCCGATAAGGGGAACACGACACATAGGTCAAACCGATCTCATGGCAAAGTGAAATCGACTGGGGATCTCCGGCGTGCTCACCACAGATCCCGCATTCCAAATCAGGATTGACGGACCGGGCTTTCTGCAGGCAAAGTGCCATCAACTGGCCGACGCCATCCCGGTCGAGGGTGGCAAAGGGATTTTCCGGCAAAATGCCCGTTCGCATGTACCGGATCAGGAATCCTGCCTCGGCATCATCTCTGGACATGCCAAAGGTTGTCTGGGTTAAATCATTGGTGCCGAATGAAAAAAACGCCGCATGTTGGGCAAGTTGATGTGCGGTCAGCGCGGCACGGGGAATTTCAATCATGGTGCCGAACTTGTAGTCGATTTCGATGCCTTGTTCATGCATCACCTCTTGGGCCTCGGCCTCCAGAATGGCGCGTTGGGCTTTGAGTTCATTGACGTGGCAGGTGAGCGGGATCATGATTTCGGGATGCACCGCGACACCTTCTTTGGTAACCAGGCAGGCGGCCTCAAAAATGGCGCGTACCTGCATGGTGGTCAGTTCCGGAATCTGAATCCCCAATCGTACGCCACGCAGACCCAGCATGGGATTACTTTCGTGCAAGCTTTCGACTCTTTTTAAAACGTTTGCTTTTTCGTTGATCTGCTGCAGCAGGGTGTCGAATTTCTCAAGCGTATCGGCATGCTTGAGTTGGAATTTGAGATCCATGAGCTCGTGGTTTAAATCCATATGATTGGGTAAAAACTCATGCAGCGGCGGGTCGATCAGCCGGGTAATGACCGGAAGCCCATCCATGGCCCGAAAAAGACCGGCAAAATCATCCCGTTGAAACGGCAGCAAGGCCTCCAGGGCTTCACGCCGCTCGATGGGCAGGTCCGTCATGATCATTTTGTGCAGGTAAGGCAACCGTCGGGCTTCGAAAAACATATGTTCGGTGCGGCATAGGCCGATGCCTTCGGCGCCATAGGTCCGCGCGCGTTTGGCATCGTCGGGATTGTCCGCATTGGTCCAGATGCCCAGACGTCGGAAGCTGTCGGCCCAGGCAAGCAGCTTAATCAGCCAGGCATCCATGATGTCGGGAGTCACGGTTTTAATTTTTCCGCCGTACACTTCTCCGGCTGTTCCGTCCAGGGAGAGCCACCCCCCCTCTTTGATGATGGTACCGTTAATTTTCATATGGCGCTTGCCCATATCGATCACCAGCGCCGACACACCGACCACGGCAGGTTTGCCGAACTGCCGGGCAACCAGCGCCGCATGACTCGTGCGTCCGCCCCGACTGGTCAGAATCCCTTGGGCGGCCAGCATCCCATGCACATCATCCGGTTTGGTTTCGGGGCGCACCATAATGACGGCTTTACCCTCTTCTTTGGCCCACATTTCCGCTAAATCGGCATCGAAGGCTACCATTCCCACCGCCGCACCGGGTGACACGTTCAGACCGGTTGCCAGCATCGCCCCTTGGGCTTTTGCGGCAGCCTTGGCGTCACGCTCAAACTGGGGGTGCAAAAAGAAATCAACCTGTTCCGGTGTGATCCGTAAAACCGCTTCCTGTTTGGAAATCAGCTTTTCTTCGGCCATTTCAACGGCAATGCGCACAGCGGCCTGGGCTGTGCGTTTCCCGCTGCGGGTTTGCAGCATCCACAGCTTACCTTTTTCAACCGTAAATTCCACATCCTGCATGTCGCGATAATGCGTCTCCAGCCGTTTGGCAATTTGCTCAAATTGGGCATAGACACCCGGCAGTTCGTCTTTCAACTGGGACAGGTCATTGGTCTGACGGATGCCGGCCACGACATCCTCACCCTGCGCGTTGTTCAGGTAATCCCCTTCGATGCGGTTTTCCCCGGTGGTGCCATTGCGGGTCAGGGCCACCCCGGTCACACTATCATCACCGGCATTGCCGAAAACCATGCTGACGATATTGACCGCCGTTCCCAGATCGTGTGGAATCGCTGCCGCATTGCGGTAATCGACGGCGCGTTTGCCGTTCCAGCTCTTGAAGACAGCGTCGATGGCCATCTTGAGTTGTTCGTAGGGCTCGCGCGGAAAGTTCGTGGTGGTATAGCGTCTGAAAATCCGTTGGAAGGTGTCGGTCAAGCCTTTTAGATCTTCGGCAGACAGGCCGGCATCGGTGCTAACGCCGGCTTGGGAGCGGCATTGATTCATTTTTTCTTCAAAGACCTCATCGGGGATGCCCGTCACCACAGAGCCGAACATTTGAAGTAGACGACGAAATGAATCATAGACGAAACGTTCATCGCCGGTCAGTTCCACCAGTCCGAGAGCGGTTTCATCATTGAGGCCGATGTTCAAAATGGTATCCATCATGCCGGGCATGGAAAATCTGGCACCGGAGCGGCACGACACCAGCAGGGGATTTTCCCGATCGCCAAACCTTTTCCCGCTCTTCTTTTCGATGGCGGCCACCGCCTGCCGCACCTGTGCCCACATGCCGCCGGGAAAGGTCTCCCCGGCCGCCAGATAGGCATTGCAGGCCTGGGTGGTTATGGTAAAACCGGGCGGCACCGGTACGCCGATACGCGTCATGTCCGCCAGATTGGCGCCCTTGCCGCCCAGAAGACCGCGTACGCGTTCCCATTCGCCATCGACCTCCTTTTCAGCCTGTTCGACTTCGTCAAATAGATAAACCCATTTATTCGGCATGGTAAGGCTCCTATTTTTTGTCGTTGCAGGATCTGATCAGTAAGATCGGAATGTCGGCCGCTTGCAGCACGCCTGCGGCCACGCTCCCATAGGATACCCGGGGCAGGCCTCCCAGCCCGTGCGTGGCCAGGGCAATCAGGTCGGCACCTGTCTCAGCCGCTACGGTTAAAATCGTCTTAACCACCGATCCGTACGCCAACCGTGGCACAGCGCGAATACCTGTCGCACCCAACTGGTCTTGGAGGGCCTCCAGATACGCTGTCGAACGCCTGACCAAGTTCCGATATTCCTGTCGGTATTTTTCGATGTCGATAATTTCATCATGCTCAAGATTGATGGGCTCTTCCTCGACTTTGAGAAGCACCACCGTGGCATCATTACCCCTGGCCAAGTTCTCCACATGGCGGAATATTGCTTCCGCCCGCTTCGATCCGTCCACTGGAACAAGTATGGTCCGATACATGGCGGCCTCCTTTCATGGAATCCAATTATAATGCCAGCATATTGTGTGCCATGCCTATCAAGCCACTTTTTCTTTCAGATAAACCGCCGCAGCGCAGGTATACCAAAGGGTGCAGGTCGGGAAGCGTCCCGGTACGTCAGGATTTTTTTGACGTCAATTTTAACAGTCTGGAAAAAAACCGGACACTGCAAACCCCAGTGTCGTAATTGAACGGTGGGTTAATATCTTAAAAACACACCTTAATCTAAAGCAAGCGACGTTGGCACACCAATTGCTTCGATGTAGGATTGTGCGATGGCAGGCGCCTGTCTTTCGCGCCTCGCGAATGGTGTTGATCGAGGCATATACGCCGGGGCTGAATACTTGATAAGTTTTGACGTCATTTTTCAACCCGAAGACGCTCAAGCCGGCAGACGTTTTTCGTTTTAAAGACGACATTCGCCCGTAATGACATCGGGTGTGATTTCGGCAAGCTGCCTTAGCCGTTCTTATCATTACGGGTCTTGTCAGCGAACTGAAGATAAACAGCACACCGTGCCCGGACCTGTTAAAAATAGCCAGAAGTAGCTATCCCGACAAAAGAATATGATCAGTTCGTGTTATTGTCCGGCCACCGATCAAGCATTATAGTACGCAAGCGAAGATTTTGCTGGTCGATGTTTTTCCCGTCCCTGCCAGTGTGTGCATTCTGCGCTCCCTTTTCTTCGACCGGCCCACCCTGAAAATTTGCCGAAAAAAAGAGGAGATCCGCTATGCGCCACACCGATCAACGGAAACCCGCCAAACGTCGTCGCATCCTGTTTTCCATTGAGGATCCTCAGGCACACGAAGTCGCCGTTGTGGGTGATTTCAACACGTGGGACCGTGCCTCCCACCCCATGAAAAACGACGGCAACGGTCAGTGGCAAAAAGTCATGATGCTGCCGCCCGGACAGTACGAATACAAATTTCTCGTGGACGGTCAGTGGCGCACCGACCCCAACAACCCCCGCCAGTGCACCAACTGTTACGGCACCAATAACAATATCCTGCACGTGCAGGATTCGCGTCTGTGAGGTACCGATATGGCATCCAATTTCACGATTCAACACCACCGCCGGGAGGGCGGTCTGCATATCAACCTGATCGGCGATTTCGACGGATCATCCGCCTACGAATTGAAGCATTGCCTGCAAAAAGCCCTTAACCGGGAAAAGCGCGTCATTGTTAACACCAACCGACTCGCCAGCCTGCCGCCGTTTGGTCGTGAAATGTTTCAGAAGCAATTCAGCGCGCATCCCCAGATCACGTCACGCGTTGTCTTCACCGGCGCTTACGCGCAGGCCATCGCCCCCGAGGGATGCCAAACCCAGTGACGCTGCATAGCGCAGCCGGATACCCGCAGGCGATTCACCAAGGAGGAGGTCCCATGGAAAAACGGTCGACAACGCGTTTTTATGATCCGGGATCGGTCATCTGCAGCCAATTCAATGCCGCCGACCATCATGACGCCCAGATGGTCAACTTCAGTTCAAGCGGGATGTGTTTCCGGACAGACCGGTTCTTCAAACCCGGCACCACCGTCCTGATCCGGCTCACCCACTGCCCCCAGAGTGACGCCGTGCGACAGGAGGAAGGTGGTCTGCGCACCACGACCCTGGCCAAGGTCAAATGGTGCCGGAATGACGAAGACCTCCCTGGTCCCCGATTTCTCAACGGTGTGCATTATTTCTAAAACCGGCTGCAATCCATAGGATGGGTACCATGCCGTTACCGCCAGCGGGGTCCCCCCGCGTGCTGATCGTCGCCCCGGAAATCGCCTATCTCCCGGAGAGAATTGCCGCCAATGCCGGCGAGATCAGGATCGGGACCGGACCACCGGCCGAAAAGGCGGCAACGCTGGTCAGCGCACTGTTTCGGCGCGGTGTCGACGTGCATGTCGCCCTTCCCGACTTTCGCCGCTGGTTCCATACCCGTTGTCGCCGCAACCCCGCCGGAGAATCCGGGCAGCGTTTGCCCGTATGCGAAAATCGCGTGCATCTGGCTGAGGATCGGCATCTTTTTTACTGGAATCCCAACGTGTACCGCAATGCCGGCGATGTAATCACCATCGCCCTGGCGTTTCAACGGGAAGTCATCAATCATATCGTGCCCCTTGTTCAACCGGACCTGATCCACTGCATGGGTTGGATGACCGGCCTCATTCCGGCCATGGCACGCGAGCGCGGTATCCCCTGTCTGTTTTCGATTCCCAAATTAGATACGGGTAAAGCTTGTCTGAGCGCCATCGAAGACCGGGGCATCGATGCCGCCGGTTTCTGGCACCACCTCTATTACGAGCGGTATCCGTCGGATTATGAAACCACACGCGAAAGCATCCCCGTCGATTTTATGGCCAGCGGCATTTGGGCCAGCGACTGTGTCGGCATGGACAGCCCGGTCTCGTTGCGCGACATCGTGGCGGGCCGTTCCCCCTTTTTAGAAGATGGTTTACGGCGGGTTCTGAGTCAAAAATGGGAAGCGGGCAATGCCATCGACATGGGCTCCCCTCCCGCAGCGCTGGTGCGGGCCGCCCACAACGGTGATGGTTTTCTGTTTGACGACGGGCATTCGGAGGGGTGGCCCAAGGATGTACCCCGTGTGCATGCCTTTTACCCGTTGCCGGTGACCGAGCAATATCACCGGATGCACCGGGTCATGTCGGAAAACGCGCTCGCCGCCACCCAACACGCGGCACCCGACCGCTATATCCAACGTTATGAAAAAATGCTGCGCCGGCCGCTGCGGCATGAGGGCAAGCGGTTTTCAATCAAACGGCACCATTGCGAAGCCAGCCCTGCCAAGCACCATCAACCCTTTTTGAACGGCAACGGTCGATATGAGATGCGTTGACATATCCGACCTGTTTGCGAACGTGTTTTTCGCGTTCGCGTGCGTGCCATCCGTTTCAGCTTTGCAAGCACCACCACACCCCAGGAGGAGCCATAACCCTCACCCCGGCGCCGAAAAACAGACGACTTGTTGACCGCCAAACATCTGTCGCGTCAATCCGGCAAGTCCATCGCGGATATTTTCAGTGGCCGGCAAAACCAGCGGCCGGCCGATTTCGCAACGTTTGAAAGATCGATATGCCCCTCACCGATGCCTCGGGACATCGTGACATGACAGCCCCCAAACCCTACGAGACCGATCGCACGGACCTGCAACGCCGGGTGGCGCGTATCATGCGGCAATTGCCCGCCAGCAAGGGGCTGGCCAGCGATGAAATCCGACGCCTGATGCAGGAGATCATGGCAAACCAGTCCGAGCTTGAACGGCAGAATGAGGAACTTCTAAAAAACCGGTACGCCATTGAAGCCGCCGGAAAAAAATACGAGACGCTGTATCGCAAATATGTCAACCTGTTCGACTTTGCGCCGATTGGATACATGATCATCGAGGAAGCCGGCAAGATCCAAGAAATCAACCTGGCGGCGGCCGCTGCGCTCAATGCCCCCAGGGGCACCCTGGTTGGCCATGGCATCACCGAATTCATTCACCGGGACGATCAGGACCGCTTCTATAGTCAAAAAAAGAACTGTCATCAAAACCCGGAATCGACAACCTTCGAGTTGCGAATGCGAAAAACGGATGGGTTCCTCTTCGATGCCCAGATCCAACTGCAGCCCGTTTTATCAATCAATGCAAGTAAGTTACGCTACAGTATTGCACTTATCGATATCAGCGAGCAGGTGCAACTTTCCGCCAGCTATACCTTTCAGCAAAACTGTCTCGAACTGACCGCCCAAGCCACTGAAAGACAGGCCCTGCTGAAAGCCTATGTTCAACTGGTTCAATCTTATCTGCAATGCGATGCGGTGGGCATTCGCATCCGCGATGATGCCGGCCATATCCCCTATCGTGTCCATGTCGGGTTCAGCCGGGGTTTCTGCGAATCCGAAAGCCTATTGTCCCTGCATACCGACCGGTGCCTGTGCACAATGGTCATGAAAGGCACCCTTGCCCCGGATCGCGCCTATGTCACGGATAAGGGATCCTTTTACACCAATGGCACCAGCCGTTTTCTGGCAATGCTACCGTTGGAGGACATGGGCATGACCCGCAATGCGTGCCATGCCCACGGTTACGAATCCGTGGCACTGATCCCCATTGTGATTAACGACCACATTGAGGGTCTGGTTCACATGGCCGACCGTCGCGAAAATATCTTCCCCCTCAGGATGGTGGATACACTTGAAAATTCCAGCACACGGTTGGGTATGGCGCTCCAACGGCTTCAACTGCAGGAAGAACTGCGTGAATCCGTGAAAGCCATGCATGAGCTTTCCGGTCATCTGCTGACGGTCCAGGAGGATGAGCAGCAGCGCATTGCCATGGAACTCCACGACGGATGTGGCCAGGACATGAATGTCTTGAAGCTTCGCCTGAAAGCCATCCAAAATCAGCTACCGGAAAATGCGACTGAATTAATGGCGCAGTGCGACCAATTGCTGTCCTACACCGACAAGATCATCGACAACATTCGCAGCATCTCCCATGGCTTGAAACCGGCGGCATTGGAAACGCTGGGTTTGGCCGCCGCCGTCCAGGGAATTATCCGCGAATTCGCGCGGCATAACAGTGTCCAGATTGAAACCAAGATCGATCCACTTGACGATGTCACGGATCCAAAGGCCCAGGTATGCCTATTCCGGATCTTCCAGGAAGCGTTGACCAATATTCACAAACACGCCCAGGCCACCTGGGTTTTGATCACCGTCACCCACGAGGGAAAGGATATCCTGATCCGAATCGAGGACAACGGCATCGGCTTTGATATGCAGAATCAATCGGAGCAAACCAATGGCAACCGCGCAATGGGCCTCTCGGCCATGGCCCTCCGCTGCCGTATGATTGGCGCAACGATCGATATCGTCAGTGAAGCGGGACAGGGCACCCGCCTGACCATTGACCTGCCCTGCCCGCTCCCCCGGCATCATGCCATGAAAAATTAGGAGATTCCCATGGTTACCAAAAGGCAACACGAATCGGAATCCTTGTCCGGTGATCCGTTGCCGGCATTTCCCGAAAGTGACCCTTCACGACTGGGTCGAGGTTCAGGCGCCCCTTGCCTCCTTATCGTGGACGATGATCAGGGCATCCTGAACCTTGTGGCCAAGATGGTCTCACGGCTGGGCTATCACGCCACCACCACCACGAATGCGGCAGATGCCCTGTTGCGCCTGGCCGACACCCGATACGACATGGTCATTTCCGACTATGCCATGCCCCGCATGGACGGTTATCAACTGGCGGATCAGATCAGGGAAAAACATTTCGGCACAAAGATCATTATCATGACCGGCCACCGCGATCCGGACCTCATCGATCTGCTCCAACACTCCGGCATTGTGGACGGGCTGCTATTCAAGCCCTTTACCTTGGATACCTTGAAAGAAAAACTCCGCTCGGCGGAAGATCCGTATTTCCACCGGCAGGCCGCCGGCCCATGAAGGGGACGCCGCATCACTGTTTTTTTTACGCTGTAACATCCGATGGCACACTCTGCCGCCACGGCCATTGGCGGCCCGCGACACAACATGGCAGATACGCCATGTGATAAGCGTGATCGCCCAATGGCATCCCCTTTGCCTATCTGCCGAATGTGGATTTCCCGCCCAATCCAAAGATGGTCTTGCAGATAGGTGGACCCTGAGAAAGAAAAAAGAGACCCGCTTCAGGTCTCTGGCAGGCAGGCAGATAACCCCGCCCGCAAAGGAGACGCCACGGATATCGATGTGGCATCCATCCTCGGTTTCTCAAAAATGACATCATCCCCACCAATAATGGTTTGACAGAATGTCGCCCGTCTTATAATTAAGACCGGTCGGTATTATTTGTACTGTTCAACCATGACCCACCATAGAACGGATGCTGCCATGCCGGATAAAGGTGCCCGAACCCGTCAAAAAATCGTCCTGGCCGCCCTGCAGCTGTTTTCCGTCAAGGGTTATTTCCACACCGCCATCAGCGATATTCTCCAGGCCACCGAATTGACCAAGGGCGGGTTGTACTGCCACTTTCAGAGCAAGGAAGACATCTGGTATGCGGTCTACGAAGAAGCGGTCGGCATCTGGCGTAAGATCGTTTTCCAGGACATGCGCACGATCCGGAATCCTGTGGAACGCATCGAGCGCACCTGCGAAAACGTCCTGCAAAAGTATCTGGCCACCGATACATTTGACGGCGGCTGTTTTTTCGTCAACATGCTGGTGGAATTACCCGGCCAGTCCGCCACCATGAGCCGCCATATCCTGAGAGGTTTCGTGGGGTTTTCCAAACTTTTTCAGGCCTGGCTGGTGGAAGCCGATCAGCAGCAGATGCTGCGCCCGAACCTGAACTTCAAAGATGTGGCTAATTTCCTGGTCATCACCCTCAACGGCGCGGCCACCCTCTATGTGGCCAGCCGCGATAAAAGCGTGCTGCAACAGACGGCGGCACAACTTCAATTCCATATCCAGCAATTGAAGCGGGTTTAATCCGGCATTACATCAGCGGCACATTTGTCCGGAATTAAATACCAACCGGTCTTTATTTTAGAGGAAACGTTATGCCATTCGAAAAACTGTTGGCCCACCGCACCCGCCGGATGTCACGCAGCGCCATCCGCGAAATTCTGAAAGTCGCCTCCCAGCCGGGAATGATCTCCCTGGCCGGCGGCATACCGGCGCCGGCGAGCTTCCCCTTGGATCTGATCGGGGATCTCAGCCGCCAGGTCATCGATAAATACGCGGATCGGGCCTTTCAATATGACCTGACCGAGGGCTTCATGCCCCTGCGGCAAGCGGTGGCAGCGCACCTCGCCGGGCGTGATATTCATGTGACCGGGGAAACGATCCTGATCACCAGCGGCTCCCAGGGCGTCCTGGATGCGGCCGGTAAAATCCTGATTTCACCCGGCGACAGCGTCGGTGTCGAATCGCCCACCTATCTGGGGGCACTGCAGGCCTTCAGCCCTTACGAACCACGCTACACACCGATCCCATGCGATCATGCGGGCATCATTCCGGAGGCATTGGTACCGCTGCTGGCCAAAGGCCGCATGAAGTTTATCTACCTCGTGCCCACGTTTCAGAATCCTTCGGGACGCACCCTGCCCCTCGATCGCCGCCGGGCCATCGCCGCTTTGATCGAACGCTACGA
>Ga0180430_10001901_pt1 | contig 19576 bp, 14 predicted proteins | sample SS_ome_9_FD_132999 | JGI IMG/M metagenome (GOLD analysis project Ga0180430, IMG submission 132999) | Hypersaline lake sediment archaeal communities from the Salton Sea, California, USA - SS_1_S_2 metaG | ecosystem: Environmental > Aquatic > Non-marine Saline and Alkaline > Hypersaline >... | reverse complement strand
CTATACCCGGTAGTGTCCGTCGTCTGCGCCGTCCAGGTCAGGACAGTCTTCTGATCCAGATGATAGGTTACGGCCGACAGGTCGCGTGGGGTGCGGGGTGGCATAGTGTCTCGCGGCGTCGCTGTCACCGGATCGCTGAACTGTACCTCGTTTTCGGGCCCCCACGCCAGAGGACGGCCCAGGAGATCGCGGGGCGCCACGCGGTACGTATAGGTTTCGCCATAGTCCAGCGAATCATCTTCATCTTTGAAGTAATAGTCGTGAAGCTCCAGAGGTAGGGTGATCGGATCCCCGGCGGGACGCGTCGCGGGCATCGGCACGATGGGCTCGTCGTTGATCCGCGCGTACTCCCCCTCAGGCCCTGCGCGGTAGATGTCGTAGCCAACCAGGATTGGCGGGGTCACGGGCCGCGCCACGGCGGACTCCGTCTCCGTGGTAGTCGCATCCCAGCGTAAGAAGATCCAGCGATCTCCCTTGCGGTTCTTCTGTCCCTCCGCCCAGTCCGTGGTCCCTGTCAGATCCTCGCTGATGACCTCGGTCACAGTCAGACCCGTGGGCGCCAGGAAGGGCGTCGTATCGCCGGCCTGAGCCACCACCGGCGTGATCGCCTGCGTAGGCTTGCACACCCCTGGGACGGCCTCTACCTCGTACGTGTAGATCGCTCCAGACGTCACCTCCGTGTCCGAATAGCCCCACCCATAGACCAGGGCCACTCGGTAGTTATTCCTCGCAAGGTAAATGGACTGCATCGGGTTCTCATCGCGGAGAGCCAGCAGGTCATCGAGGTCCTCGATCCCCATAGTCTCAGACATGGCTGCCCAATCCCATGTGGACCCCAAGATCTCGTCGGCCTTAGCCGGGTCAGTGATCGCCGACACAGTGCCAGTGAGAAGCAAACGGGTGCCGGATCCGCCAGTCCGATAGACGCGGAAGGATTCGCCGCCGGCACAGCTCGCCGGCCAGCGCCATCTCAGAAGGATGCCGCCAGGGTCGGTCGCCCAGAACAAGGGTGGGATTTCGCAAGCCGGGAAGTTCTTGCCCACCAGCGGCAGGTACACCGTGTGGGTGACCTGAGAGGTCGCCGTCCCCTGCACAGGCTCCAGCATCGCTGCCTCGGGAGCCGCCAGGGATTCCGAGCTGAGATCCACACACAGCCAGAGAACCCCCAGCAGAACCACAGCGGTCGCCGCCGAGACCAAGCATCGGGACACATCCCTTCCCTTCATCGCTGCCTCCTCGCTCTCCGTCCTTCACGAACCACAGGCTGTGGACTAAGGTAGGAGCACATTCAACCACGGCCACACCGTCGACTGCGCTTCCACCATCGGCCCATTCCTCATACCTCGGGGACAACACCTTGAGGCGAAAGGCCGGACTTCCAGGAACGCACCAGGTTGATGCTCAGCTCGTCCTTGGCGCAGAAGTCCTCAGCCCCCACCGCCACTGCAGCAGCGCGCAGGGTCTCGCACTGATTGCTGAGGACGCTCATCAGGATAACGCGAAGGCGAGGACACCGCGCGAGAAGGCGCGGCGTCCCCTCAAGGCCGTCGACGTCAGGGAGCATAAGGTCCACCAGGGCCAAGTCCGGGCAGTGCGCAGTCACCGCCGTTTCCGCGCCACCAATGGTATCGGCCTCAGCGATGATCTCGTACCCCGCACGGCACAGTAGGCGTGATAGATGGCGGCGGAAATCAGGCTGATCGTCCACGATCAAGACCCTTGTCAATGGCAGCTCCTGGGTAAGAGGGAACCGGCGGTTGGGGTGGCGTGTCTGTCCGAGGAAGCCGGTGTCCCGGGGTGGTATCCATCATAAGGATACCATGCGGGGAGCCGGACGTCATCGGGACACGGTACTGTCTTAGAAGGATACCATCTGGTACCCGGGTACCAGGTCGACGCGAGGTCAAGCAGAAAGGGACTCAGATGCTCGAGACGAGATCTTCACAGAGTGCGTCGCCCGATGTGAGGCAAGAGCAAGTTGCCCGGTGTGCCCTCGTCCGCCTCTACGGCGGAAATGTGGTAGATCGTTTACGCCAGGTCACGCGCAGTGCGGTCCCCCCACCCGGCTTCGCCGAGATTGCCCAGGAACCGCCGATGAGGTCGACCCGCTCGCCGACCCCGGCGAGACCGAAATGCCCGTCCTCGACCAGTCGGTCGAAATCGTCCGGCACGGTGAACCCGCACCCGTCGTCCTTGATCTCCAGAAACACACCGCCCTGCTCCGCCCTCAAGCAGACGTCTACCTCACTCGCCGCCGCATGGCGTGCCACGTTGGACAGCCCCTCCTGAACGATGCGGTAGAGATTGACGGCCACGTGCTCGTCCAGGGAGCGAAAGACGGGGTCGGAAGGCAGCGCATACGTCACACGAGTCCCTGTCTGCGCGGACCACTCGTCTCCGAGCGCTCGTATTGCGGCTGCCAGCCCGAGGGTGTCCAGGATCGGCGGCCGAAGCTCCACACAGACCTGACGTACATCGGCCAGTAGCTTCTGCACGTCGCGGCGCAGCCTCGTCAGCTCGTCCGCCGTCGCCCTCGGCCCCTCGTCAACCGCGTCCAAGAGGAGCCCTATCTCCAGCTTCAAGCCCACGAGGGCCTGGATGGGCCCGTCGTGCAGTTCCCGCGCCAGGCGGCCGCGCTCCTCCTCGCGCGAACGGAGGAGACGCCGTCTGGCCCGCGCAAGCTGCTCACGGCTGGCTTCGATCTCCTCCAGACGCCGCTCGAGAGCCTCGACCAGAAGGACGTTGCTCAGGGCAATCTCCGCCTGCCGGGCCAGCGTCTCCAGGATACGTTCGTCGCCGGCCGACAGGGGGTCGCCGTCCTTCCTCGGGCCGACCGTCCACAGGCCGCGCATCTCGCCGCGGAAACGAAGCGGAAATCGGCGCACCCCTAGCCTCACCTCGCTCCGCGGCAGCCCATCCTCAGCACCCAGCCAGAGCTGGGCGCTCCTGAGGTGCATCTGTTTGGGCACCTGCTCCGTCAGGACGGACATCAGCTGGCGCCGCGTGAGGCTCCCTGTCAGGGCATCGCTCACGCTCCCCACCACCGCCGGGTAGTCATACCATCCACCGTAGAACAGTCGATCCACCCATCGCTGCACGTTTGACCGAGCCCAGTCAAAAGACAGACCAACGATCAAAGCCATCGACGCCACGACGCTCGTGCGCACGACAGGACTGCTGCCCAGAAGCCGATCGACGACGAGTAAGGGGCCCAGATACAGCCCGAAGACGGCCACCGAGAGGACAGCGTAGACCAGAGCCCGGTTTAGCAGACGGTCGATACTGAACAATCCGTGACGTACCGTGGCGATCGCATACCCCAGCAGCGGCAGGAGCAGAAGAGGACGTACGGCCCACTCCGGCGCCAGGCTCACGCCCTTCATAGCGGCCGGCAGCCAATAGAGGAATGCTGATCCGATGAATGCCAGCGTCACGCTAGCCACGACCACACGCAGGCGTCTCCTCTGATCGGCGTCTGCGCGCCATAGATACACGTAGCACCCAGCAACCACGGAGACCAGCAACTCGAGAACGAACCACCCAACGACGAGTGGGGCGACCACGACAGGGTCGACCAGCCATTGGAGCGCCGCGGCAACATAGACCACATCGGCGAGGACGACAGCGCCGTAGGCTGCCGCCAAGCCCCAGCGCCTCTGGGTTCGAGTTCCAAGGGGCACAGGATAGGTTACGTGATAGTGCAGCAGAACGGGAGCCGTCAGACTGACAGCCAGGATGGACACCAGCACTGGAAACTGGGAGACATGAATCCAGTTCAGATACCCGAGCGGTGGCAGGTGGACGGCGACCGCAATCACCTGGGCCAGGCAGAAGAGAAGGCGCACGTCGGGCCGGTAACTCCGCCGGTAGAGCAGGATCGTACTGCTACTCCAGAAGACCAGCCCAACGATCAAGGAGCTGACCAGCGTCGGGAGAGCGGCTTCCGCCAAGGGGACGAACCTCACACGCAAGGCCAGCAGGCTGCCATCGCGGTGGACAACGAAGCTCGCTTGCTCACCAGGTCCCACAAGCTTGCTGCGCGGCGCCACATCGTACGATTCGAAGGGAATGCCGTTGACCGTACGAACAACGTCACCCTCTCGCAGGCCCCCGACCTCGGCCGTGGCGCCCGCCGTCACGCGTCCCAGCTTCAACGCATCGACGCGTGCCTCGGGCACGCCGATGCGTCGATACGAGAGAACCGACACCAGGATCTGGAGGAGCGTGAGCAGAGAGAGCAGCGTAAAGGGCCAGCGGATCGGCTTTCGGCAGCGGTCGTCACGAGAGGTCATTGCCCCCGCCGCCAGGCTCCGGAATCTCAGCCAATCCGTGGCCGATGGCCCACAGGGCCGCCTGCGTCCGGCTCTTCACCCGCAGCTTGCCGTAGATGCTGCTGACGTGATTCTGAACCGTGCGCTTCGTCACCGTGAGGGCTTTGGCAATGGCCGAGTTGTCCAATCCGCGGGCGAGGAGCCCCAGCACCTCGGTCTCCCGGGGCGTCAGCAGTTCGGGGAGAGATGCCGCTGGATCGTGGTCGGAGTCGCCGAGAGCGCGGTCGACGACCTTAGAGGCTACGGCGGGACTCAGCCATGTCTCACCCGCGGCCGCGGCGCGCACAGCCTCCGCCAACGTCTCCAGGGCCTCGTCCTTGAGGACATATCCAGCCGCCCCCCGCTCCAGCAGGCCAAAGACTGTCGGGGGATCCTTGTAGGCCGTCAGGATCAGGACAGCCGTCTGAGCCCCTCTCTCTCGCAGCGTCTGCGCAACATGAAGTCCGCTCAGCTCGGGTAGACGGACGTCGAGGAGGAGCACGTCGGGGTGATGGGTCTCCACGAGCTCAAGGGCCTGCGTCCCGGTCTCGCCCTCCGCCAGGACAGAGACATCGGCGGCGGCATCCAGCACCTTCCGCATGCCGGCGCGCACGACGGGGTGATCATCTACAATGACGACCGTGATCATTGCCGTCGATCCTCACCTATGGCCACCCGCATAGAAATCGGGCAGACCTCGTGGTTCGTCAGCAGGCTATTCGGTTGGAGGTGTCGTTGGTTCTGCTGGCGCTAAAGGATGCCGACCTGACTATGATCGGCCAGCGTCAGCTTGTAGGCTTTCGGCTTGATGGGCGAACGGGTCAGATTCACATTCCGACCGATGAGGCTGTCTTGGATCCGCGCCGGGATGTCCCGAATGACGCTCTCCTCCAGCACGATGGCCCGCTCGATCTCGCTGTCCTCGATCTCCACGTCGTGGTAGATGGACGTGAAGGGCCCCACGTAGGAGTTGATGACCCGCGTGCGCGCCCCGATGATCGCCGGACCGCGAATCACGCTGTTAATGATCTCGGCCCCCTCCTCGACGATCACTCGGCTGTCGACCTCCGAATCTCGGTCAACGTACCCTCTGACCGCTGGGGTCAACTCTTCCAGCACCAGACTGTTCGCCTTCAACAGCTCATTGGGCTCCCCCGTGTCGATCCACCAACCCCGGTGGACATAGGGGTAGACCTGGTACTCATTCTCCACCAGCCACTGAATCGCATCGGTAATCTCCAGCTCGCCGCGCCATGAGGGCGTGATACTGTTCACCGCCTCGTGGACGTGGTGGTCGAACATATAGATCCCAACCAATGCAAGGTCAGACGGTGGCTCAGAGGGCTTCTCCACCAAGTGGACCACCCGTCCCTCCCCATTCAGTTCCGCAACCCCGTAGCGCTCCGGGTGCTCAACGCGGGTAAGAACGATCTGGGAATTCCATTCCGATGCGCGGAACTGTTCTACCAGCTCTCCGATCCCTCCCTGTATGACGTTATCGCCCAGGAACATAACAAAGGGATCATCACCCAGGTAGTCCTGACTGACTTTCACGGCATGGGCCAGACCCAGAGGCTTATCCTGGTGGATGAAGGTCACGTCGATGCCCCAACGACCGCCTCGTCCCACAGCCGTTCTAATCTCCTCGCCAGTATCGCCGACGACAATGCCCATATCGTGGATACCCGCGTCGCGGATCGACTCGATCACGCGGAAGAGGATCGGCTTGTTCGCCACCGGGATCAACTGCTTGGCGCTGGTGTACGTCAGGGGGTAAAGACGCGTGCCGCTGCCGCCGCTGAGAATCAGAGCCTTCACGTACCCTCTCCTTTCGTGGTCATCGCTCGTTGTCGGGTCCCTGTGTGAACCCGGTCTTCAATCGCTTAGCTCTCCCGAAAAAAGGTGCTCACGGTGCCTGGCCCTTGTCGAAGACGCCGTTGAAGTGCCTGGCACCTGGCCTCCGAACGCTTGTTTCAATAGAGCCATCGCTTCTTCAGTGCCGTGGGCCGGCCAAATACATAGGGTGTACGCTGGGTTCATACCGATCCATGCGTTAGGCGCAGGACAAGGCACGCACCTGTACACGAAATGAGTCCAGCCCCCCAGTTGTCAGCCCGGTCGGGTTATCTTGACATCGGGCAGCTCGTCACTCACCTAGTACGCTGTGACGCCGGCGGCGTGCCGGGCCTCGTTCAGCACCGCGCCGATGATGCGCACGTTGACCCGCTCCAGAAGCTCCTTCGCTCGCTCCGCGTGATCGCGGCGTGTTCGCCCCGCCGCCACCACCAGCAGGACCCCGTCAACTTTGCTACCCAGGACTGCTGCGTCCGTCACCGCCACAACCGGCGGAGCATCAAAAAGAATCACGTCAGCGCGCTCTCTGAACACATCGATGACTTGCTCCATCTTCCCCGAGCCCAGGACATCCGCAGGGTTCGGGGGGAGCGGCCCACTGGGCACGAGCAGAAGGTTCCTTACACCCACCTCCAGCACGGGTGGATCGTCCAGCGCCTCCTCCTCTAGGATCATCGTGGTCAATCCTCGGTCATTTGGCACTCCGAAAAGCTCGTGGAGCCCGGGTCGACGCAGATCGGCGTCCACCAGAATGGTGCGTCGCTCACCCTGGGCCATAGTCACTGCCAGGTTGGCCAGCACCTCCGACTTCCCCTCGTTCGGGGCGGCCGACGTGACGATAAGGGACTCCACCGGCCGATCGAGGGCAGCGAAGAACGTCAGGTTCGTTCGCAACGTCCGGTACGCCTCGGCTGCCGGGCTGCGCGGATCCGTCAAAGCGATGAGATCGATGGCCTCATCCATAGTTCGTTCCTTTGGTCTCACACCGTCCGACATCACTTAGAGGGGGGAATGGCCCCCACGACGGTTAGATCGAGCTGACGCTCCAGGTCCTGAGGTGTCCGGATGATGCCCGCCTCAAGCCACTCCAGGAAGAAAATCACCACACCAGCAACCACCAGGCCGAAGATGAGGCCCGCAGCCAGCATGATCTTGGTGCTGGGCGGCCACGACTGCCCGTAGCTAGGCGGGTCGCGGAGAATGGCATCCACCCGGTCCTCCTTGCGCAACTCCGTGTTCTCCTCGTCGCGCCATTGGACCAGCAGGTTCGCCCAGGTCCGGGCGATGTCGTTGGCTTGATCGCCGTCGTAGTCCTCAACCTCAATCTTGATCACCAACCGATCATCCTCGGCGGCAAAGTAAGCGTTGCTGCGCAGCCCTTCCGGGGTCATAGGAAGCTGAAGCTCGTTGATCACATCTTGCGCCCAGGTCTTCGAATTCGCCACTGTCATATACGACCGTAACAAGATCTTAGCTGACTGGGTGAGCCCAAAGTCAGGCCGTGCCGGCGAAATGATGACCTCCGCCGTGGACGTGTACTGGGGGTGCTGAAGCCTGCTGAAGACGACCGCGCTGCCAGCGGTGAGCACAAGGGCCACAACGATGATCCACCAGCGCTTGCGCAGTATCCTCACGTAATCGTCAAATGCCATAGGACGTGTCCCTCCTCAGATAGCTAGGAGTTATTCTACCATGCCGAGTGCTCTTGTCCATTTCCGTTCACTTCCGCGGAATCCGTGCCAACACCGGGACACCCATCTCCTCCATAGTCTCCACCTCTTGGATCGTCGGATCAAGATAGTGCCACAGAAAAGCCATACCAACGCCCACGAATAGCGCCAGCGCCATACGGATTGCTGGGCCCGTCAGCTGAGCCCTCAGACCCGGCGGCATTGGAACCGGGACCGGTTCGTCCAACAGGCGCACCGCAGGCCGCAGCCCCTCCAATTGAGGATAGTACGCCGCGCTGTTCTCGGTCAGCTCCTCGGTAACCGCATCGGCGAGGGCAACGGCCCCGTCGGGATCGTGCCACGTCAGATAGACCACCAGGATGGACTGGGCATTGTCCGTGACGATGGCTCCCTGAACAGCGCCCGGGCTGACCTCCAGTCCCTCCAAACGGTCGATCACGGCCCGAGCGAACAGGCCGGTCTCCGCAACGTCCGCCAGTCCATTTGCAACGTACTCAGACGTGAGCCAAGGATAATAGCGGTCGTAGTCCACGCTGAGACCCGCGGGCTCCGTGCCCGCGGAGAAGCGCATCACCACCCGGTACGACGTAGGCAGCGGCGCATACGTCACCGCCAGGAAGGTGACCACCAGGATCAGTGGCGTCACGACCAGCCACCAGCGCCGCAGCAGGATCTTTGCGTAGGTTCTCAGCTCCATGCGTGGCTCCCTCCTACTCCTTCAGTCTGCCGTCGATGAAACCCATCAGTTTCTGTCGGAACACGTTAGTGTCGAAGCGATCCGCGTTGGCGGTGCACGCCGCTGGATCCATCGTTCCAGGGTCAAAAGCCTGCACAGCCTCTTCCAGCGCCCTCGCCGACTGCTCACGGAAGAACGTCCCCGTCTCCCCGTCGATGACCGTGTCGAGTGCCCCGCCCGCTCCGTAGGCAATCACCGGGCGTCCCGCCGCCTGCGCCTCCACCGGCGCGATGCAGAAGTCCTCAACACCGGGCAGAATGTATGCCCGGCAGCGCCCGAACAGCCCAGGCAGGTCCTCGTCAGGGACATAGCCCAGGAAGCTCACGTTGGGCCCGGCCACGGCCTCCAGCGATTCTCTGTCTCTACCGTCGCCAGCAATCACCAGCGGTCGACCCAGCTCGTTAAAGGCCCGAACTGCCAGATCGATACGCTTGTACGGGATGAGACGGGACACGATCAGGTAGTAATCCTCGACGTCCTGAAGTGGTCGGAATCGCCCAGTCTCCACCGGGGGGTGGATCACCACAGCATCCCGATCGTAGTAGCGGCGGATCCGCCCTCGGATTTCCCGCGATATCGCGACGAAATGGTCCACTCGCTGGGCGGCATCGTAGTCCCACCGACGCAGCAGGGCGATCACCGGACGGAGGGCTGTCTTCACCGCATTGGGCAGCGATTCTCGGGCGGCGTAAGCGTCGAAATCCCACACGTAGCGAGTTGGAGCCAGGCAATAGCAGATGTGCGTAGCGTCCCCGGTCCGCACCCCGTGGCAGAAGCCGGACTTGTTGCTCAAGACCAGGTCATAGTCCGAGAGATCGAGTCCCGAAAACGCCAGGGGGTAGAGCGGTAGGTAAGGCTGGTGATGCCGATAAATGCCCGGCAGCCGATCCATCCACGTCGTTCGCACGTCCCAGGAGCCATACGCCTCTGGCATGCCCCCACGCCAGTACATCGACGTGTAGACAGGTCGGTCCGGGAACATCCCCACCAACGTCTCCAGGACATCCTCGGCCCCGCCCATCTGGTTCAGCCAGTCGTGGACCAGGGCCATCCGGTCAACGAGTGGAGAACGAATAGAGGAGTATTCAGTCAATCGGTCGGATCCCATTCACCCATCGAGGTTCTCATCACAGCTGCAACCAACCGGCCAGCGCCCCAGATCGATGACTCAACTCGTATTCCGCCCGAGCCGCGCCACATCAACCGACGACTGCCGAGCCCCACGTAGACGCTCGGGCATCAGCCAGCGTCGCATTCGCCTATCGAGGCGTCCAGGGCCTCCCCCTTGGCCACGCGATTCCTGTGATAGCGGCATACCGTTCTCATTCGGTCGCTGTTTCGCTTTTTCGCCTTTTCGCTCTATCGCTTTATCGCTCATTCGCTGGCTAGCCGCATCGGCCGCCAACTGACCCGATGGATTGGCGAGCAGCCCAACCCTTGCAGCGCCTCCCGGTGCTGCCGCGTCCCGTATCCCTTGTGCTGCGCAAGCCCGTATCCCGGATACTCATCATCCAAATCAACCATCAGTGTGTCCCGCTCGACCTTTGCGACAATGCTAGCGGCCGCCACGCTCAAGCAGCGCCCATCCGCCTTGGGAAGCGAGCGTTGTGGTAGCTCCAGGCCGGGCAGCTCCAAGTGATCGATAACCAGGGCGCTCACATAATCCCCCAGGCCCTGCACCGCACGCTCCATCGCGAGGCGCGTGGTCGGTACGATGCCCCAAAGATCGATCTCCCCGGGCTCCCCCCAACCAACACCCACCGCAACCGCCACATCCCGTATGATCGGTAGGAGTTCCTCGCGGCGGGCCGGGGTCAACGTCTTTGAGTCACGAACACCCTCCAGGGAACCCGCAAGACCCTCTTCCTCGAGGGGTAGCACAACCGCTGCAGCACATACGGGACCCGCCCACGCACCTCGCCCGGCCTCGTCCAGCCCGGCCACGTGCACGTGACCGGAGGCGTACAGGGCGAACTCCTGGGAGAGATCAGGGATTAGGAGAGGACCCATACCCAGGCTCAACCCAGATCAAAGCGTAAATGGCGTCGGGCGGCGCATCCTCGAGCCGGTCAAGCGCGGCGACAAGGAGCGAAGGTCACCATCTTGAGCGAGTTCATTCCGCCTCCAGGACCCAGCTGAGGATTGGGCCGGGATGACTCTGAATAGACCTCCTGGCGCCGAAGGATACCATGGGAATCGATGAGAGGCAGACATGGAACGCAAAGCTAGACGTCGTCGTAGAGCCCTTTGAGCTCGTTCACCCTGACTCGCAGGACCTCTCGGGTCATCTCAACCGACTCTCGGAGATAACGCGCGAGAGCGCCCGTCTCGTCCTTTGTCACGCTCTGGTCGCGGTTCAGCCAGGCCACCTCCACTTCCTCCAAGCGGTAGCCAGCCTTCACGAACAGATGCAGGAGCTCCACGTCGTACGCGGACACCTTCCAGCCCGTCGGCCTATCCTTCTGCTTGAAGAACTGGAGCTGGGGGAAGACCTGGAGGGCAACCTGCCGCCTGCAGGATTTGAAGCCACACTGCGTGTCGCTGATGTTGCGCAAGAGGAATAGCCGGCGCAAGGTGCGAAACACGGCACTGCCAAACCGCCGGACGAAGGAGAATCCCTCGCGCCCAGTCCCACGCGAACCGATCACGACATCGCACCCTTGGTCGTACCAGGGAAGGAGCTTTTCCACCTCCTCCAGAGGTGTGGATTGATCCATATCCGTGAAGAGCACGATCTCTCCTCGCGCCTGCCGGATACCAGCCCATACCGCTGCGGGCTTACCGCCGTGGCGGATATCAACCAGGGAGAAACAAGGCCTCCCTTCGACATAGCGCTCGATCAGCTGACGACTCCTATCCGTGGACTCATCATTGGCGACAATGACCTCCCACGCGTAGCCCTGGGTCCTCAGGTAGTCGTGAACCTCCTCCAGAACCCCCCTCTCCAGGTTCTTCTCCTCGTTGTAGCAGGGAATGACGATAGAAAGGAAAGGCCCGACATGGCGTGGTTGACTCATGAGCTCCTACTGGTGCGACTGTCGCTGCCGAATGGCGCTGCCCCAGAACCCGCGTCCTGAGGTCACCCAAGGGTGCGTATGATACCCACTCTACTGGCTTTCGTCAACGTCGGTCAGAAGACGCTCCAGGTACGCCCGATCGACAACGCGACTTCGCTGTACTTGCCGGCGCTTGGGAAGCATCCGGGGTATCCCGGTGAGCAATCCCGCGACTTGCCCCCTCAATCGCGCGCGCGCTGCCCTGCCCCGCCAGGACCGGATTGCTTCACCAGCGATCGTCAGCTGCCTGCAGAGCACCTTCCGCCAGTGGCGCTGCCAGAGATCGGCGGGATAATCCTTGATCAAGACGTAGATGGTATTCCGCCCGTCGTAGAAGCTCGCCGTGGGTCCACCACCGGTGGCACTCAACTTGTGGTAGACAACGGCCCTCGGCGCATACATACACCGCCAACCCGCCAACTGCGCACGCCAGGCCAGGTCCACATCCTCGCAGGAGTAGAAGAAGGCCTCATCCAAGAGTCCCACTTCCTCCAGCATGGCCCGCCGATAGGCCGCGCTGCCGCCACAGGCGCCGAAAACGTACAGCTCCGTATCGTACTGCCCTTCGTCTGTTTCCCACACGCCGCGGTTCCCTGGGACACCGTCCAATCGGTAGAAGTCACCCGCCGTATGAAAGACACTCCGCCGGTCGAAGAGCAGCATCTTGGAGGCTACCATCCCGGCCTCGGGAAAGCGGTCAAAGGCTGCCACGACCTCCTCGAGCCAGTCCGCGGCAGCCTCGGTGTCATTGTTGAGCAGCACGACGAAGTCCCCCCGGGCAGCCCTCATCCCTGCATTGCACGCCCCGGCAAACCCTCGGTTCTCGCCGAGAGCCAAGACTTGGGCCTCGGCATACTCTTGCTTGAGCAGCAAGAGTGAACCGTCGGTCGAGCCATTGTCCACCACAATGACCTCAAGACCCGCCAGGGTCTGACGCTTGAGGCTCTCAAGACAGGTCGGCAGATGCTCCGCGCCGTTCCAGTTCGGGATGATGACGGAGACCAAGCGGCGATTATCCATTTCTTATGCAATAGGCCTTGAACTTCACCCAGACAGGGAGTATAATAGCATCCAGCTGGCTCAAGCGCCAGCCAGTGGCCGGGAACCGGGCTACGGCACCCGTCCATTCTGGAAGCGTCGCGCCTGATGCGGCGCACGTAATTGTCTAACGATTTGCGACTCCTGAGGAGGTACCGATGGCAACCATCACGACGTATCACAAGGGCGACATGCTCTTCGAGACCGAACTCGGCAACCACAAGCTCCAGATCGATGTGCCCGCCAGCATGGGCGGCACCGATCGCGGCCCCACACCTCCGGAGGTCTTCGTGGCCTCGCTAGGCTCCTGTGTGGCCGCCCTTGTCGCGAACTACCTTGACAAGGCAAAGCTGGACACAGAAGGCCTCTCAGTCGACGTCACGTACGAGAAGGCCGCCGATCCCACGCGGTTGGTGGGACTCAAGATAGACATCGACGTTCCGAACGCAGACATCTCCGGTCGAGAGAAGGCCATCGAGCGCGTGGCCGACCGCTGCCCTGTGCACCAGACGATCTGCAACCTGGAAGGCGTCGACATAGAGATAACCGGGCAGGCTGGCTAGACCGACCGCCAGAGCTATTCTAGGCATCAGAACTCCCTTCCGGGCCCAGGCCGAGAAGGGAGTTCCACATGTCGAAACGAAACGACCTTAGTCTCCGATCGTCTCGAGCAGCGGCTTCCCCTTCGTCTCCCACCTGCGACCCAAGATGGTGAGTTCGCCCACCACAGACGAGACGGCGTAGAACGTCAAGGCGGCTACCATTGAGGAGTTGAGAAGCGCCCCGCCGAGGCTCGGGGCCAGCCCCCGCGGCCCAGAGGTTGTACCCGGAGCCTCAAGTCCACCGCACCGACGTCTACTCTCCAGGATTGGGAACGAACTGGTACAATGCAGGGCCAACCAATGTCCGAGCAAGAGCCCAACCGTCGCCTGCGCAGAATATGAACGGACGAGATCCAGCGGGCTCCAAAGCGAACTGAAATCGCCGCGCCTTCCAAGCGCAGGCACAGCATGGGGATGTGTGCGCCCCCCCAAGTACACGTAGGCGTAACCCCCTCCCCAGTCAAGGGCTGATGGAGAGTGCCGGCTGAGTAGGAGCGAAGCGACGTATGCTTCGACAAGCTCAGCACGGCGTCGAAGCCAAGCGGCTTGCGGAAATGCTTTTTGGTGCGGACGACGCTTGGTTTCGATACACTTTTCCGCTGGCGCTACAAGGTTTCTCGACCGGTGCTCGTTCCGCGACCGGTGGAGGGTTTTCGCCGAAGAGTACTAGCCCTCCGCCTCTGGGGCAGGCGGGATCTCGGTGCGTCACGAAGGGACACCAACATCTCCTGCGGCGAGGAGCTGAGCGAGCCGCTGTTCGTTCGGATGGGGCGGGAGATCAAGAGGGTCTCTAGGCTCTCCGCCGAACTGGCACAGCACCGGATCAGAGATCGTGCTGCAGCGGCTCCGTCTCGACCACGTCACCGGCTGGCCAGCCCAGAGTCTACGGCGGCGGCACCCGTCACTCACGTCCGCCCGGAGGGCACCCAGGCGAGTCCCAAACGACCACGCGCGGTCGCTCGTACGGATTACCCAGAGCCTGGCGACCAGCCCGAGCCTTACGATCCTCCTTGTCTTTGCTCTCTGGCCCATGCCTTGGCGGCCGCAAACCCGGTCAAAGGCAAGATCAGGAGCAGGACGAACCCCGGCACTTGTCCGGGCCCCAGCTTGGGCCTCGCCACGGAGTAACCGCCCACGGCGATCGATTCAGAGCCGTCCTCAGTGAACCTGACGGGCTTCTTGTCATACGAGACCCCCGCTACGACCAGCTCCCCCAGGAGGTTTGCGCTCGGCTCAGTGGGGAGCCCCGGCAGCTTCCTGTCGCGGTCCCCATCAGGCACCCCGAATGCCTCGACGCGGAACCGCGTCGTCAGCCTTGCCCCCTGAGCTTCTGCTGGACTGAGCTTCCAGACGAGCGTACCAGGCTGCGTCGTAATGACACCGGAGGCAGCGGCACTGCCCAATAGGGTCAGGTGGTCCGGATCCCACGCCTTCTGCAGCTCCACGGCTGAGTAGCCTGTGACGACGTCCGTAACCTCGATCTCATCGCCGACGCGGGCGGGCAAGGGTTTTCCAAAGCGCCACGGCTGGCCATTGACCCACCTACGCCACTCCGGCGGCGGTATGAAGTAGGTGACGACCGCTTCGTCATAAGGGATGCTGTCGTGACCCACTATGGTGCTCGTGATGCTCAGTGTTGCGCTCGGCGGCACGTCCTCGGTGATGTTAGCCGTCACCGTGACTGAACCGACCTCAGCCATGTCGAGGCCGTCCGTGAACGTCCAGGAGATCGATACCCCTCCAGACGTGCCAACGTTCGGCGCAGGGTCCGCCGACACGAACGATACCCCCTCAGGGAAAACCGTCTCCACCCTGAAGGCGTTCTCGAACCCACCGGCGTTGCTGTAGGTCAGCGTGAATGTGACATCGTCACCGCCAGAGACCACCGCCCCCTCCGTTGAGCCCTCGATGTACAGATCTGGCGCAAGCTTGTTAATCAGCACGGGCTGCAAGGCCGGCAGCGATAGTTCTTCGTCCAGTCCTGCGGTTCCGAATGCCTCGAAGAGGACGGTCCGCGACCACGAACACGTGCCGACTGTGAAAACCTTGGTCAGTGTCACCGTTGTGTTGGCTGTGCCCTCAAGAGTCAGCAAGCCACTGACATAGCTGGTCACTGTCAAGAAACCACTCGACGGCTCAAGATGCCAATCCTTCAGTCTCAGCCGGGTTGGGTCCCACGCCTCGGCAAGTAGGAAGAGGCGGGGAGCCGTAGGGGTAATCACGTCCACCACGGTCAATGTATCGGATGTCTGCACCGTTGCAGAGTAGGTCGGGCTCCACTCAGTCCCATCGATCCACTTCTCCCAACCCTCGATCACGTCCGTGGCGGTCATCGTCGAGGTCGCCGATTTCCGCTTCTCTCCCACGTGGTCGTAGATCCCACTCTCGAACGTCATCGCGCCGGTATCCGTGATGGCGACGAACCCCGAGATGGAGCCGCTCGCACCACTCGACAGCCCGCCAATGTCCCAACGTGTATGGAGCCGGTCACCGCTCACGTGGTCCGCAGCCGGGATGGAGTACAAGAACGGTGCGCTCACCGGGAACGTGGATGCAATCGACACATCGTTCTCGAAACCGCCCGTGTTGCTGTAGGTCAATGTGAACGTCGCCACGCTGCCCGCGACTACTTCATCCTTGCTGGCGCTTGCCACCGCCAAGGTAGGAGCCCGTTTCGTCACCGTAAACGGACGCGGGTCGAACACGGTATTGCTCACGACCAGGGTCTCCGATACCGTGCTCACCGTCCACGTACACGGTCGCGACAGGAAGCTCTTCGTCACCGTCACCGCTATCGGGGTGGCGTCACCGCCCGTCACCGTGAGCACGCCGGTGGAGGACAGAACGTCGGCGACAGGGGGATCGACCGCCCAATCAAACAGCAGAAGGTGCTCATCATTCCATCGCTCCGTCAGGGTAAACGGGAGCCCGCCCGTGATCACGTCCGAGACCTGGAACGTGTCCGATGTCTCGGTGCTGACGGTGACACCAGGGCTCGCCCAGGCCGTCCCGCTCACCGTCTTCGTCCAGCCCGGATCCAGGACGGGCTCGTCCTCAAGTGCGCACACCGTTGTCTGATCGCTGGAGAAGTCCGTCACCCACACTTTCGGTGGGGACGAGCCCTCGATGTAGGTCACTCCGGTGTTGTAGCCGCCCTGCCCCGGGCAGTCGAACGTGGCTGACACCTCTGTGACCGGCTGCATAGTCAAGTCCGTGATAAGAATCGTCGTGGTGTCCCAGCTGGAGTGGTAGAGCCAGCCGTTCTGCGCATCATAGTCGATGCCCAGGTTGTCCTGGGGGCTAATGAACGTGGCGTCCGTGTACACCTTCACGGTGCGCCAGGAGTTGGGCGTCCAGAAGTTGCCCGTCCTCGTCAACTCAATTTCGTAGACGACATCGTCATCGTAGGCTGCCGTGGCAAAGTAGCGCGTCGGATCACCCGGGACTACGGCAATGTCGATGATACTGTCGATCTCCGAACCATCGGAGCTGTCGTTGCTTCCCACCTCGTCGTCCATCTCCCACGCATTCAGGATCTTCCCGTCAGCGTCGATCTCCACGATGTTGTCGTCAGCATACGAAAGATCGCCGTTGTAGTCAGGAACGAAATACGTCTTCTCCACGAAGTCATATCCGGCCCCAGTTCGGTTGTCCAACTGCCAGGGCCAGCCGGAGTTCTCTGCAGAGAGCGCAAAGCTCAAGACGACCGTGGGCGTCCCCACCACGTCCGTCAGGCGCTCTACATCGTAGACAGTGGGATTGCGGGTGCTCGACTGGCTCTCGTGAGCGTAGCGGACGATCTCTCGATCGAAATCGTAGACCATACCGATGGTGCTGTAGGACCACGTGTTGGTGAATACGTCGACTTGTGCGGCCTCCGCAGACGCCAGCGTACCGACCGCCTCCCCGACGTGTGCCCTACCCTGGCGACCGGCAAGACTCGGAGAAACGTCCGCAGGATCCGCCCTCCCTTCCTTCACATCGCGCCCCAGTGCCAGCACGACAGCCTGAACGGCTGCCAGGGCAGCGACCAAGACAAAGACAGCAGCCAACCAGCGATAGACCCTGTGGCATTCCATTGCAGCCTCCTTCTTGTGCGTCGAGACAACGGCGGTTCAGCTCTTATGGACTTCAGGCCCCGCCAATGACCATGCCGGCATGAATCTGGGGGCGCCCATCCTCCCGAAAGCGGCTTGGTCGGCCGGGCTGGTCGTCGTCGGCGAACCCACTTGGGTGAAGAGACCATCAGTCGGAGAGGGGCGCAGTGGGTGGCGCCAATGAACGGGCCGATTGTAATCCTGAAGTCACCCGGGCACAACTCGGCCGGCGCTCGTCAAGCCCATGGCCTCGCTATAAGTTCGTTACGCCTATGACAGAAAGACCCTCGCGAGGAACCCACACTCCAATCTGGGATGCCAATCAATACCTGATCCAAGGCACCGTCGATGCTTCCAGCGGTCAGAAGCAGTGTTCTTGGAGGTGGACCCGTCCCGTCGCTAGGATAGCGGCAGGGCCTCCCTGCAGCCTGACTCGTGGGAGCGAAGCTGTCACGTCTTGGAGGAGACCGGACGCTCCTCCGTCGAGCGCTGGCAACAAGTGGGGGTCAGGTGGAGGGCCAAAGACCCCGCCCCGGGCAGGGCAATCTCAGGATCTGCCAAGGTCGTTCGACGATCGTCTCACGCTAGGGTCTGTCTCGGTGCCCCTAGCCAGACTGCACCATCTCCGCTACCTTCCTGTCGGCCACCGACATGGGCAGGGATGACAACGCCTCAGGCATCACCCACCGTACCGCGGCGCAGTCGAGACAACGTGGTTCGCCATGGACCAACCTGCACCAGTAGGCGTGAAGCGTGATCCGGAAGTGGGTGTAGGCATGCTCGACGACAAGCAGTCGCTGCCCCACACCAACGGTCACGCCCAACTCCTCCTCCATCTCCCGTGCCAGGCACTCCTTCAGCGTCTCACCATCCTCGCACTTCCCACCTGGAAACTCCCAGAGCCCGCCCAGCATATCCTCGACGTTCCGCTGTGCCACCAGCACGGCGCCGTCATCCCGTCGGGTGACGGCCGCAGCCACGTCGTAATGCGGCGTCTTTCGGCGGGGTCGTCGCACCGGAAGCTCCTCTTGCTCGCCCTGGGCATAGGCCTGGCACTCATCGGCTAGCGGACAGCTCGAGCAGGAGGGGCGGCGGGGTGTGCACACCGTCGCACCCAGTTCGATGACCGCCTCGTTGAACACACCCACATTCTCGCTCGGCAGGAGTTCACGCGCCAGAGCCCTCACCCGACGCTTCGTCGCCGATCGTGTCACATCGTCCCTGATCGCAAAGACCCGGCAGAGGACTCGGCGTGCATTCCCGTCTACGGCGGGCACGCGCTCCCCAAACGCCATCGACGCGATGGCGCCCGCCGTGTAGGCGCCAACACCCGGAAGTTTCTCAAGCTGCTCGGATGACTGGGGCAGCTGACCTCCTGCCGACCTTTCTAGCTCCTTAGCGGTTCTGTGGAGGCGTCGTGCCCGCGCATAGTAGCCCAGCCCCTCCCACACCTTGAGCACGTCCTCCAGGGGGGCAGCAGCTAACGCCTCGATGTCCGGGAAACGCTCCAAGAAGCGCTCGTAATAGGGGATGACCGTGTCCACCCGGGTCTGCTGAAGCATCACTTCAGAGACCCAGACGCGGTACGGGGACCGTTCACGGCGCCATGGCAGTTCGCGAGAGTGCTCCACAAACCATCCCAGCATCCTCTGGGCGATCGTCGGCTCGGAGCTCGAGATGCGGTTCTCTTCCAAAACCATAGCAATCACACGTCCTCAGTTTCCGCCTCGCAACCCCCTAACTATACCTTGCCGCCTACGGTCAGCAAGTTCACGCTGCGGCCACCCGTATACCTGCGACCCGTGCGGGGCTTTGTCTAACCCGGCGATTTCTGCTATGATTGATGCTAAGGCGCTATCTATGAGAATCGGCATCATCTCCGACACCCACGACGATCGTCAAGCCCTCGACCAAGCTCTCGGCATCCTTAAGGCCGAGGGCATTGAGCTCCTGCTCCACTGCGGTGATCTCTGCACGCCGGGCACGATGGACCCACTCGCAGAGTTCGATACCTGGGTCGCGCGGGGGAACATGGACCGCCATCGAGAGCTGGGTGCAACAGCCAGGAGAACGATCGGCAGCGGCCGATTCGCCGATACACATCGACTGACGCTAGAAGGCCTGTCAGCAATTCTGCTGCACGGACATCGCCAGGAGGAGTTGAGATCCATCATCAGCGCCGGAACGTATGT
>Ga0180430_10001899_pt1 | contig 19587 bp, 10 predicted proteins | sample SS_ome_9_FD_132999 | JGI IMG/M metagenome (GOLD analysis project Ga0180430, IMG submission 132999) | Hypersaline lake sediment archaeal communities from the Salton Sea, California, USA - SS_1_S_2 metaG | ecosystem: Environmental > Aquatic > Non-marine Saline and Alkaline > Hypersaline >... | reverse complement strand
TTCATTACCGGGCGTATTGAAAAACTGCAGCAGGAATATCCTATCGACGTGCGCTGGACGGCTTTTCCACTTCATCCGGAAACCCCGGAAGACGGCCAAAGTCTCGAAGACCTCTTTGCCGGCCGGCCGATCAACATACCGGAAATGCTGACCCATCTCCGAAACACCGCCCAACAATTAGGCCTGCCGTTTGGGGACCGCCGGATGACCTTCAACAGCCGTCAGGCCCAGGAACTCGGAAAATGGGCTGAAAACGGCGGCCGGGGAGATGCCTTTCACAACGCGGTCTTTAAGGCCTACTTTGCCCATGGTTTAAACATTGCCGCGGATACGGTGTTGATGGATCTCGCCCGGTCGGTCGATCTCGATCCCCAGGAAGCACGCACCGTCCTCGAACAAGGGCAATATCGGGATGTGGTCGATCGGGACTGGCAGCGCTCACGGCTTATGGGAATAACGGCGGTGCCGACGTTTGTCATGAACCGGCAGCGATTGGTGGGGGCTCAGACCTACCAGGACCTGGCCCGCTTTATCCAGTCTGAAATCTAATCCACCACGCCGTTATTTTAGAAGAGCTTGAGTTGCACCTGCTGCGCCTTGGGCGTCACCGACAAGTGCGGGGACGCGTGTTTTAGCAAGTGCCGTTCGATGTCGCCCACAAACGGGGAAACGATACGGGCTTCCTGGCGGCCGTACAACCGCCGCTTGCGCGACCAGGTTAAATAAAGCAGTTCCTGGGCGCGCGTCAGCGCCACGTAAAACAGGCGCCGCTCTTCCTCCAGATCCGAGGTTGCCTGACCGTCCCGCCGCAACGGGATCAGCCCGTCTTCACACCCCACCACGAACACCACCGGAAACTCCAATCCTTTGGCGGCATGTATGGTGGTGAGGGTCACTTTTTCAATGCGGGCCTGCACCATATCCGCATCGGTTTGCAGGGAAGCCGTGTTGATAAAGCGTTCCGGATCCCCCTGACAATCCTGTGCCCGTCGCACCAGGTCGGCGACCAGATCCTTGTCCCGGGCAACGTCACCTCCCTCCAAACGGTCCCCCAAGCGTTCGGATATGGCCATAATCCGTTCTTCCAGTGGGAGCGGCTGAAGGTCGTCGATCCATTTTTTCAAATCCTCCAGTGCGGCTACCAGCCGCCGTCGTCTTTGGGGGGTGATCCCCTTAAAAGCGCCGGGGTCGGCCTGATCCAGCGCCTGACAGAAGGTCTGTCCGCGGGTGTCCATCTCGTCCAAAAAGGCCATGACCGACGCTTTGTCCAGGCGGGGGTTCATAACGCTGGCGATTTGGCTTAAATCATGCGCACCAGCCGTTCCGGCCGTGATACGCAGCAACGCCAGCATGGCCGCCACATGAGGTTGGCTGTAGGTCTTGCGGCGGCTGGCGATCTGGCAGGGAATCCCGGCCTGGTCGAATATGGCCGAAAAAACATTGGCCTGGGCCGAGGTGCGGTAAAGCACGGCAAAATCGGCAAAACTATAGTCGTGAAAGGCGGATGAATCGACTTTGCCGGCGTCAATCGCCAGAAACCCCGCACCTCCGACCGCCTTCTCGATGATCTGACCCACCGCCACCGCTTCAGCCTTTGCCGACGGAATTTCAACCACGGCCACATGGGGCGCCCCGGTAAGGCGTGAAAAAAGCCGGGACCCCAGCACCCCGAGCCCGGTGTCCGGCCCGCCGCATTGGCGGATCACCTGCCACGAAGCTTCCAAAATGGTTTCGGTGGAGCGGTAGTTGCGGGTGAGATGAATCACCCGGGCACTGGGATAATCTTCAACAAATTGGTTGAAAAAAGCGACATCCGACCCCCGGAAACCATAGATGGCCTGATCCGGATCGCCGATGACGCATAGATTGCCGGCGGCCGGCACCAGGGCCTGTATGAGCCGATATTGACCGTAATTTAAATCCTGGTACTCATCCACAAAAACATAGCGAAATCGATTCCGGCATGTGGTCCGAAAATCGTCGTCGGTCTCCAGGCGTCGGACCACCCGGAAGATCAGATCCTCGAAATCCAGCAGATGCTGGTCCGCCAGCATCTGCTGGTAAGCCGCGTAAGCACGGGCAAACACACTGGTGGCGGTGTCGGCCACGACCGACTCGAAATAGGCATCGGGGCCTTTCAGTTGCTGCTTGGCTTTCACCATGCGGGCAAGCAACTCCCGGGGTTTCAGCGCTACCGCGCTTTCGTTGCACTTAATGCGATACATGATGCGATGTAAAAGAAAGAGCCTCTCTTCTTCGTCAATGATGCGAAAGGGGGTTTCGGGATATTCTTCCCGAAGCAGCGCCCAACATAGGGCGTGAAAGGTGGCGGTCAAAGGCAGTGTCGCGGCATCATCCAGCAACTGCTCCAAACGCGAGCGCATTTCGCCGGCCGCTTTTTCCGTAAACGTCAGGGCCAGTATCGCGCCGGCCGGCACCCCGCCATCCTGTATCAAGTGAGCTATGCGATGGGTTACGGTGCGGGTTTTGCCGGTTCCCGGACCCGCCACAATTAGCAATGGGCCGTCTCCATGGGAAATGGCCTGCTGTTGATCGCGGTTGTCCCGATCTTGCTGGAAAGCAGGTGTTGGGTGTGGTGTCAAATCATCGTATGGCGACACATTCATATCGGCGTGACCAGCATTAGAACAGGAGATATCTCCGGATGAAGATACATCGCCGGCCGATGGACCTGTTGGGGCCCCTGGAAACAGCTGGCGCTGTCCGAAAAGGACGTGCTTTTCGGCATCGCTGAAAATCTGAATGTGGCCATAGTCCCCGTCGTATCCGGCCTGAATCTCCAGTTCACCGGCGCGCATGCGGCGGATCGCTTCTCCCAGCAAGGGAATGCCGGTGCGGTCCAACTGCTCCGGCGGCACATCCCGCAGAATATGAAGCTCATTTCCAAGGGATTCCAGCGCCAAGGTGTAGGCCCGCGCCACGGTCTTGGTGGCCGCCCCCACCTGAAGCAACTCCGACAGGACTTCCGGCAGGGGAACGAGGCTCTCAAACGGCGGCTGCCATGACGGAATGGCTTCCGGGGGACGGTCCGCCAGCTTCTGGATCCGATTATATACCCCCACCGTCAACGAACGACCGCAAACCGGACAGATCCCGTTCAGGGCCTTTGTTTCAGCCGGTGTCAGGCGGACGCCGCATTTACGATGGCCATCGAGATGGTATTTTCCCTCCTCGGGATAAAATTCGATGGTACCGCCGAATTGATTCGTCTGGGGGTTCTCCAGCGCCGCACGAATCGCGCTATAACCTGGCGTACAATGAAAAATATTGGCTTCGCGCGCCAGTTTGGCTGCGGAATGGGCATCCGAATTGGAGATGAGGGTGAGACGATCCAGGCTGGAAACCAGACGGTTCATGGCCGGGTCGGAAGAAAGCCCGGTTTCGGCGGCAAAGATGTGCCCGGACAGATCTTCAAAACATTCCGCCAGGCTGTCAAAACCGGTTTTGGACCCCAGCAAGGAAAACCAGGGCGTCCAGATATGAGCCGGCACCAGAAACGCCCGCTCATCCACTTCCAGGAGTATTTCAAGCAGATCCCGGGCATCCAGACCCAGAATCGGACGGCCGTCCGACCGGATGTTGCCGATGGCATCAAGGCGCCGGTTGAACCGTTCCGCCACCTCCAGGGAGGGCAAAAAAACAAGATTATGGTTTTTACGGGTTTTACCGTTTTTTTTGTAAATATTACTGATTTCCGACACCAGCAGAAAATTGACTTCTGCGCGGCAACGAGCGGGCACCCGGGTGCTGCAGGCCTGGGCAAGGGTGTCGTTCAGCCGCAAAAGGCCGTCTCCGGCGGGCACCAGTTTTTCTTTTATCTCAGCAAACCATCCGGGATGGGTGGCATCTCCCGTGCCCACCACCGCAAGCCCTTTACGTTGCGCGGCAATATGGAGGTGCTCCAGATCGAGCGTCTTGGAGGTCGCCCGCGAAAATCGGGAGTGGATATGTAAATCAGCTAAAAAGGTCATGGGAATGCCTTTCCGATCAGACCCGCGAACCATGCCACGCGGTTGTCTTGAACCAGCGCCGCCGAATCCTTCAAAAACCTTGTAAATTTTGGCTGATCAGGCTATATTCATCTACTTTTGATAAATCGTTATACAAGATGTTGTATGTTATCCCAAACAGCATCTCAAAAACAATGGATATGGAATTAAATGGGCTTCTTATCACCCACCGTATCGATCACACGGTATCGCGTTGACGGTCAACTGCCGTCCCCCGTCAACGTGCATGTGACCGAAGCGCTGAAAAAAAATACGATTCATGAAATTGACAACGACGCGGGCGAACAGGCGATCGGCTGGACATCGTTTGATGCGCCTTACCAGCCTGATTTCGAAGGGTCCCGCTTTGTCATCGATACCTTATGGGTGTTTTCCCTGCGGATCGATAAAAAAAGTATCCCGACCAAAGTTCTGAAGAAACACTACAATATGGAAGTCACCCAGCGACTGGTCGAATCTGGACGGGACTATCTTTCGAAAACGGAAAAAAAACAACTGAAAGATCACGTCATCACGGTTCTTAACACCCGCATTCCGGCCACCCCCAATATTTACGATCTTGTCTGGAACTACGAGGCGGGGTGGCTATGGTTTTTTTCCAATTTAAAATCAGCCAACGAAGAATTGGAAACCCTGTTTACCCGATCCTTTAAATTGAGCCTGATTCGCATGTTTCCTTATACGGCCGGATTGAATGCCGGATTGAGCGGGCCGGATAAAGATTGCCTGGATCAACTAAAACCGACCCTTTTTATGGAATAGTCATGCTGGATATTGCTGTCGCATACCGTCGCTACCAATTTATCGGCGACGAATTTCTCACCTGGCTTTGGTATGTCATTGAAAATGACCCCCGACGTCTGAATAAAATCGACAACGAGTTGGCCTCGCTCGAAATCGGCAGCCGTATGGTGCTGGCCAACCGCCATCAGAAAGACAGCGGTGAAACCGTTACCATCAAGGGCGAGGAAGCCAACATGGACGAAGGCCTGGTGGCCCTCAGAAAAGGCGCCATGGTGGCGGAAGTCAACCTTGTATATCGATCCGGCGACAACGAATGGCGGTTCAACCTGAAAGGGGAAAGCCTTAATTTTTCAAGTTTGAAGGTGCCTGAAACCGGAAAAGTTGAAACCCAGGAGGATATCGAAGGCGGCGTCATTGAAAAGGTTTTTTTATGCGAAAAAGTCATTAACCTCATCGACAACCTTTTCAATCATTTTATTAAAATAAGGGTATCCAACGACTGGTCCGCCAAAACCGTTCCCGCCATGCGCAAATGGATCACCCCCTCGTAGGCTGTTCAGAGAGCATTTAAAGCGTGTCGATAACCATCAGCCTTATGAACACCTATTGAAAGGATGTTGACAACATCACACTTTTGGATCCTTTTTCGACATCTTATCAACAATTTTATTTTATAAAAAATTGTTTAAATTAAATTAGTTATGAAAATATTAGACATATCCACAGTACATTTTCTCCTTTATTCTTTAATCATGTATAAAGGAAGGGATCTATGAAATTTACGATTAAGAAGGCGGACATTCAGGATGTGCTGGCAAAAGTTCAGGGATTGGCCGGGCGTAAGACCAATCTGGCCATAACCACGAATGTGCTGATTCGATCCGAGGGATCCGAGATCAGCATAGCGGCGACCGATCTCGAAACCGGTTTTGAAGGCCATTACCCGGCCGCCATCGAAACTTCCGGCAGTATCGCCATCAATGCCAAAAAAATATTTGAGATCATAAAAGAATTTCCTTCGGATGAAATTTCCATCAACGAAACGGAAAACCAGTGGATTGAAATCAGCAATAAAAATGTTGAATTTCACATCATGGGGATGAATCCGGAAGAATTTCCGGACAACCCCGCTATCGAAGACGTCGAATTTTTTGACGTCGATTCCGGGGCTTTGGGTAGAATGATCGATAAAACGATCTTTGTGTCCGGCGCCGGCGATGACCGACGGGCCCATATTACGGGGGCCTTGATGGAAATTTTGCATGAGGCAACCCCCCCCTTGTTTCGATTTGTCGCCACGGATGGCAGCCGTTTGACCAAGGTGGATTATCCTTTCGAAGCGGGAACCCCGCTGCCCCAGCTTCCGACGACGATCATTCCCAAAAAGGGGTTGAATGAAATTGGAAAATTTCTTGAACCGGGCGGCAGTGTTCAGTTGGGTATCAAAAACAATAATTTCATCGTCAAGAAAGCGAATGAAATTATTATCGTCAGGCTGCTGGAGGGCGAGTTCCCCCAATATCAGGATATTATCGTCAAACCGGACAATGCCTTTGACATCAAACTCCCCAAAACAGCCTTTCTGAAAACATTACGCCGCATGTCCATCCTGTCTTCTGAAAATTATAAAGGTGTCATTTTCAAGTATGACAAGGATCGTCTCGAAATCAGGGCCAATAACCCCGAATTGGGGGAGTCCAAGGAAGATCTGCCCATATCGTTTTCCGGAGAAGTGATCGAAGGAGCTTTCAACCCGCGCTATTTTATCGAGACCCTTGGCGTCATCGAAGAGGATACGGTGGTCATCCATATCGTGGATGGCGAGCGCCCCTGTCTGCTGGAGGGGGATGAAGATAAATCATTTTTAAGTATTATAATGCCGATGAGAATATGAATACACGCGTAGAGCAAACATACAACGAAGACAACATTAAGATCCTGGAAGGGCTGGAAGCGGTTCGCAAACGTCCTTCCATGTATATCGGGAATATCGATGTGGCAGGGCTGCATCACCTGGTCTATGAGGTGGTGGATAACAGCATCGACGAAGCCATGGCCGGCCACTGTTCCCTTATCAAAGTCATCATTCACACGGATAACAGCGTCAGTGTGGAAGACAACGGACGCGGTATACCGGTTGGCATTCATAAAACCGAACACATTCCGGCCCTTGAAGTCGTCATGACCCGTCTGCACGCCGGTGGCAAATTCGATGATCATTCTTATAAGGTTTCCGGTGGGTTGCACGGTGTCGGTGTCTCGGTGGTGAATGCGCTGTCGGAAACACTGGAAGTGGAAATCTATACCGGTGGACAGATCCATTTTCAGACCTACGCCCGGGGCGCCAAAACAGCCGAATTGAAGGTCGTGGGAACCACTGACAAACGCGGCACCAAGGTCTATTTCAAGCCGGACCGGGAAATTTTTACCACGACCGAGTACAGTTACGACATTCTGGTCAAACGGCTGCGCGAGTTGGCTTTTCTCAACAAAGGGGTGCGCATCGCCATCGAAGATGAGCGCGATGATCAGAAAGATGAATTTTTTTATGAAGGGGGGCTGGTTCAGTTTGTCGAGTATTTAAACCGTCGCAATACGGCCATTCATGAAGCGGTTTTTATCGAAGGCACCCGCAGCGATGTTGAAATTGAAGTGGCCATCCAGTACAACGACAGTTTTACTGAAAAGCTATTCTCGTTTGCTAATAATATCAATACGATCGAAGGTGGTTTTCATCTGATTGGGTTCAAGTCGGCCCTGACGCGAACTATCAACCAGTATGCGGCTAACGGCAATCTTCCCAAAAACCTGCAGGCCAAGATTACCGGAGATGACGTGCGCGAAGGCTTGACGGCCGTCATTAGTGTCAGAATCAAATCCCCCCAATTCGAGGGACAGACCAAGACCAAACTGGGCAACAGTGAGGTCAAGGGCTTGGTGGAATCCCTGGTTAACGATAAACTGGCAGCCTTTTTCGAAGAAAATCCCGCTGTGGCGCGTAAAATCATTGCCAAGGGGGTAGAAGCGGCCCGGGCTCGGGATGCCGCCAAACGGGCCCGTGATCTGGCGCGCAGCAAAGGTGCCCTTGTCGATGCCACCCTGCCCGGTAAACTGGCCGACTGCCAATCGCGTGACCCCGAGGAACGTGAGCTTTTCCTGGTGGAGGGGGATTCGGCCGGCGGATCCGCCAAACAGGGACGCAATCGTAAATTTCAGGCCATCCTTCCGCTGAAAGGTAAAATTCTCAACGTGGAGAAGGCCCGACTGGATAAAATTATCCGTAGCGAAGAAATTAAAAACATTCTCACCGCGCTCGGTACCAGTGCCGGCACGGATGAATACGATATTGAAAAAATTCGCTACAAAAAAGTTATCATCATGACCGATGCGGATGTGGACGGATCGCATATCCGGACCCTGCTATTGACCTTTTTTTACCGCCAGATGAAGGAAATCATCGAACAGGGCTACCTTTATATTGCCCAGCCCCCTCTGTTTAAGGTGGGCAAAGGCAAAAAGGCGCTTTACCTGAAAGGCGAGAGTGAATTCGATGACTACGTGGTGCGCCGTCTCTGTGACATCATGACCGTTCAATACGGTCCAGATAAAAAAATCATCGAGGGTCACGACCTCTATCTGACGATCGGCAATCTGGCTGAATATTATGCCGCCCTGGGCCGTATGGAAAAGAAAATGATCAGTGCGGAGCTGGTGGAGGCGCTGCTGGAGTCTGGTGTGAGCGATAAGACCGTTCTGCAGGATGAACGCCAAACACGCGAACTGCAGCAGTATCTCAGGGATAAGGGGTTTGAATTGGAAGACCCCCTCTGGGATGACGAAAAGGGAATGTTTGAGTTCACGGTCACGGCCAGAAAAATAAATGCGGCAAGCCAGGAGGCGGGCTTTGATATTATTGGGCAATCCTTTACACCTGTGCGGATCGGACGCGGCCTGATCCATTCCAAAGACTACCAGCAATGCCTGGTGCTGGCCGGTAATTTAAAGCCATATGACCAACCGCCCTTCGATATTATTGACAAAGAAGGCAAACCGGTCTCAACTCAGCTGCGCGATCGAAAGAAGCTGCTGGATTTTCTGCTTGAAGAAGGTAAAAAAGGCCTTTCCATCCAGCGCTACAAAGGTCTGGGTGAAATGAACCCCGATCAGTTATGGGACACCACGATGGATCCCGCCAATCGCCATCTGCTGCAGGTCACCATTGAAGACGTGCTGGATACGGATGAAATATTTACGATTCTCATGGGGGAGGAAGTGGAACCCCGACGGGAATTCATCCAGAACAATGCCTTGGAAGTAACGATGCTGGATATATAGCCTCAAATTATGGCACCAAGGGAGACGTGATGTATATTCACAGTGTTGTCGCGAGAGATCTTCCGGACCTTTGGTTCCAGGCCGTCCACGATATTCTGGATCACGGCCGGCGGTTTACCATCGACCGGGGCTCCTACGCCGGTCAAACCCGTCTGGAATATGATTATTTTACCGGGCTCATCAATTACCCCGGAACCCAGCCGTTAATTCCGGACATTCCGCCGTCTTGCGGTATCCCCAACCCGGTGGAGCACGATTATATTTATGGTGGTAAGGGGTATGACCGTTCCTACATCGAGTACCTCATGACACCCCACAAGGAACCGGGGGAGTCCTATACCTATGGCGAGCGTTTGACGCGGGCGCCCATCAGCGGCGACAAGCTGGCCTGGTGGGAAGCGGGCAACACCGAGATCATCGACAAGCGCGAGGTGGACGGCAAAGCGGTCTTCGAGGAAGACGGCCGCCTTTATTTGAATCAGATCGAATGGATTATCAATACCTACAAAAAATTCGGTGCCCGCAACAACCAGATGGTGCTACAGGTGGCCCATCCGTCCGATCTCACACTGGCGGACCCGCCCTGCCTGCGGTCTATCGACACCCGCATCCAGGAAGACACCCTGCATTTTTTTGTCTATTTTCGCAGCTGGGATCTGTGGGGCGGACTACCGGCCAATCTGGCGGGTATTCAGAATCTCAAGGAATACATGGCGGCTGAAATCGGGGTCAAGGACGGGAAAATGATCGTGGAGAGCAAGGGGTTGCACCTCTACGGTTATGCGGAAGACCTGGCCAAATTGCGCTGCCTGCGGGATTAATCAGTGTCCGTCCATAAATAGCCTTTTTGGCCCTGATCGGCGTTCTCCGCGGGTTCCCGGTTGCGGCGTACTTGAGTACGCCTCACCGCAAACCCTTGTGCGGCCTTGATCAGAACCAAAAATCCTCATTTATGAATCGGACACCATTGTGGTTTCTTTAAGATCGCGGATTAAAAACATTAAAAATCGATGGACCCCGGGGTGCGGGGAAACGGGATGACATCCCGAATATTGCTGATCCCGGTCACCAGCATCAGCAGGCGCTCGAATCCCAACCCGAAACCACTGTGGGGCACCGTTCCGAATTGACGGGACTCCAGGTACCACCAGTAGGTTTCTTTTTCCATTCCCATGGCCTCCATCCGGGCTTCAATCACCTCCAGGCGTTCTTCGCGCTGGCTGCCGCCGATGATTTCACCGATACTGGGCACCAGAATGTCCATGGCCGCGACGGTTTCCTGATCGTCATTCACCCGCATGTAAAACGGTTTGATGGAGGTGGGATAGTCATAGAGAATGACGGGCTTTTTGATATACTGCTCGGTCAGGTAGCGCTCGTGCTCGGTCTGCAGATCGCTGCCGAAACCCACCGGGTATTTGAACGGCTGACCGGATTTTTCCAGGATGGCCACGGCGTCACGGTAGGGCAGACGTTCGAACTCCGACGTGACGATATTGTCCAGCGTGGCCATGAGGGTTTTGTCCACGAAACGGGCAAACAGCGCTAGGTCGTCCGGACAGTGATCCATGACAAAACGGATCAGGTTTTTGATCAGGTCCTCTCCCAGGTCCATGTTGCCCGCCAGATCACAGAAGGCCATTTCGGGCTCGATCATCCAGAACTCGGCGGCATGCCGGCGGGTGTTGGAGTTTTCGGCGCGAAAGGTGGGGCCGAAGGTATAGACATCGCCCAGGGAGAGCGCGAACATTTCCGCCGAGAGCTGCCCTGAAACCGTAAGGTTGGCTTCCGTCCCGAAAAAATCCTGGGAATAGTCGGCCTGCTTGTCTTTTGTCGGGATTTCGGCCAGGTTCAGCGTGGTCACCCGAAACATCTCGCCGGCACCCTCACAATCGGAGCCGGTCAGGATCGGTGTATGAATATAGCGGAATCCCCGTTCGCGAAAGTAGTGATGCACGGCATAGGCCAATTCGGAACGGATGCGAAAGGCGGCACCGTATTTATTGGTCCGGGGGCGCAAGTGGGCAATGGTCCGCAGAAATTCGTCCGTATGGCGTTTTTTCTGAAGGGGATAGGTTTCCGGTGCGGCACTGATAATCGCGACATCGGTCGCCTGGATTTCCCACTGCTGCCCGCCGCCCTTGGAGGGCGCCAGGACCCCCTGGACCGCAACGGCCGATCCGGTGGTGAGTTTGCGGATATCGTCATAATTGGCAAGCCCGTCGTCAGCGATCACCTGGATATTCTTCAGACTGGAGCCATCGTTGATTTCGATAAAGGAAAACGATTTGGAATCCCGCCGGGTGCGGACCCACCCCTTGATGAGAACGGCATCAAGACCGCTTTCCTGGTCGAGCAAAACATTGATCTTGGTTCGTTGCATGTAATTTTCCCCTATAATTTAGGATCATTTCATTAATATGTCAGTGCGTCATCGGTCATATTGGCGCCTAACGGTTGACGGGTACCGTAATATAATAGCGCTGGGATTCGCGCTGCAGTAGAAAAACCATGGATTCCTGCACCCGGTATTTAATGACCGCTTTATAGAAATCGACCGGTTCCCGAACGAGAAATTCATTGACCTGCCGAATCACATCACCGGGCCGCACGCCGGTGCGCGCCAGGAAGCCCCCCTTTTGGACCGCAGCCACTACCACGCCGGCCGTTGTTTGCGGATCGATCTTCAACCCCAAAAGCGTATACGCAAGCTGGGGCGCTTTGGCGATGGGAAATGCGCGGGCGTCAAGGCGGATATCCTTTTTCTGGCCCTGAGCCCAAATGCTCAGCGTCAAAAGGTCTTTAACACCGTAGTTTCTAAGGCGGGCCTGATAATCCTCAATCGACACCACTTTGCGGCCGTCGATGGCAAGAATGACATCCCCCTCGCGCAGGCCGGCTTCTCGCGCCGGGCTGTCCGGATCGACACCGGATATCAGAACCCCTTGTTTCTTGGGAATATTATAGTAAGTTTTCAGACTGCTATCCAGATCCTGCACCCATAGTCCGATCCAGGCGTCGATCACTTCACCATGGGCAATCAGATCCTCGATGATGCGTCTGGCTTTGTTGATGGGGATCGCAAATCCAATTCCCTGGGCACCGGCGTAGATGGCGGTGTTAATCCCGATCAATTCGCCATTGATATTGAGCAGGGGGCCGCCGCTGTTGCCGGGGTTGATGGAGGCGTCGGTCTGGATAAAATCGTGGAAGACGCGGTCCTTGGTGCGAAAGCTCCGGTTGGCAGCACTGATGACCCCGGTGGTGACCGTGTTGGAAAAACCGAACGGATTGCCGATGGCAATCACGGTCTCCCCGATCAAAAGATCACGGCTGTCTCCCATGGCAATGGACGGCAGGGGATCGTTGGCTTTGATGTGCAGAACGGCAAGATCGGAATCGGGATCGACGCCCACGATTTCAGCCTCGTATTCCCGCTCATCGTTCAAGGTGATCGTGACGGTACCGGTTTTTTCCACCACATGAGCGTTGGTCAGGATATAGCCGCGTTGTCCGTCGATGATAACACCGGATCCCAAACTGGTGCGTTTATACTGGCGGCCGAAGCCGGGATCAAAAAAATCTTTGAAAAATTCATCGAAAAGCGGGTTGGAAAACTCCGAAAAGGGGCTGATCCGTTTGCGGATTTCATATTCCAAGCTTATGTTCACCACGGCCGGGCTGACCTTTTGGACAGCGTCGACGATGGCGTTGCGACGGGGATAAGGCTGCCCCTGCCCCTCGGCCGGAAAGAGCACCATCAACACCGCCAAGCCTGACAAAAAAAGCGCTATCGCTTGTTTATACTTGATTTGTTTGGCAATATTTGTCATGTGAGCCCTCACCCGATTGTCCCCTGACGGTCCAGCCCCGGCGGCCCAATCGACGGGACCCGGTAGCGTTGCGCTATGGGGCGATTTCGCTTCGATGGATAAAACAGGAAAAGCACTAACTAACATGAGGTCAACACACATTCAAGATATCCTCCCGCTGGTGGAGGCGCCCAGTCGCTATCTGGGTAGTGAAGTCAATACCGTTCGCAAGGATCACCGTCAGGTCAAACTAAAATTCGCGCTGGCATTTCCCGACCTTTACGAGATCGGAACCTCCCATTTCGGTCTGCAGATCCTCTATCACATTCTCAATAAGCGTCCGGATGTGGTCGCCGAGCGGGTTTTTACCCCGGCGCCGGATATGCAGACCTTTCTCCGACAAAGAGAAATACCGCTTTCATCCCTGGAGTCCGGATGCCCGCTAGGCCAGTTCGATATTCTCGGGTTCAGTCTGTTGTACGAACTGAACTATACGAACGTCCTGGCCATGCTGGACCTGGCGGGGATTCCTTTGCGAAGCAAGGACCGCGACCAGCAGCACCCGCTCATTATCGCGGGGGGGCCCTGCACCTGCAACCCGGAACCGGTGGCTGATTTTTTCGATGCGCTGGTTATCGGTGATGGCGAAGATGTGGTCCTTCAGATGGCTGATGCCTGGCTGGACTGGCAACAGCGCGACGGCCGGTCCCGGAAAGCACTGCTGGACAACTGGTCCCGGTTGCCGGGTGTGTACGTGCCTTCATTGTTCAAGGTGCGGTATCATGACGGCGGCGAACCGCAGGTAATCGCCCTGAATGACGCCCAACCGCGTGTCGAGCGGGCCCTTCTGAAAAATCTGGATCATGCTGATTTTCCTTCCGCACCGATTGTACCTTTCGGCCGCCCGGTTCACGATCGATTACGGCTTGAACTGGCCCGCGGCTGCACGCGCGGGTGCCGCTTTTGCCAGGCCGGCATGATTTATCGTCCAGTACGCGAGCGTTCTCCCGAGACGGTGATGCGCCAGTGCAAACAGGCGCTTAAGACCACCGGTTACGACGATATTTCGCTGCTTTCGCTCAGCACCGGGGACTACCGGTGTATCGCGCCTTTGATGGAACAGATGATTCAGCGGTATGCCTGTGATCATGTGGCGCTGTCCCTGCCGTCACTGCGGGCCGGAACACTGACGCCCGCCCTGATGCAGAGCATCAAGGCTGTCCGTAAGACGGGGTTTACGATTGCGCCGGAAGCCGGCAGTCAACGATTGCGGGATGTGATTAATAAAAACATCACCGATCAGGATATTCGCCAAACCGTGCAAGATGCTTTTGGTTTGGGGTGGAAGGTGATCAAGCTGTACTTCATGATCGGGCTGCCGACCGAAACCCGTGAAGATTTGGAAGCACTGGTCAAACTGGTGCGGGAATTGAGTTTTATCAAGGGGCCCGGTGGTAAAAAGAGCCAGATCAATGTCAGTGTCGCGACCCTGATACCCAAACCCCATACGCCTTTCCAGTGGGCCCCCCAGATCAGCGTGGCGGAGGGGTGGGAAAAGATTCAATGGATAAAGCAGGCCTTGCGTTCTCCCCGCATCCGTTTAAAGTGGCAAAACCCGGAAGTAAGTTATATCGAGGGCCTTATGGCCCGGGGCGATCGGCGCATGGCCGATCTGATCGAGCACGCCTATCGCAAGGGGTGCCGGCTCGATGGGTGGAGCGATCATTTTCGCTTCGATCTCTGGGAGGAAAGCATTCGCGATCTCGACCTGGACGCCCATGTCTACGTTCACCGCACACGCGTGCCGGAAGAGGTCTTCCCCTGGGACCATATCGATATGAAAGTCAGCCGCACCTATCTCTGGGAAGAGTGGCAGAAGGCCCTCCAGGGCGGGATGACCGAGGACTGCCGGGATGGCGCGTGTCAAAATTGCGGCGTCTGTGATTTTACGTCCATTCAGCCGATGGTGTTTCCCGAGGATGGCAGCGAGCGACGGCCCGAAGATCGAACTGCCGCCCCGGCCCTTGAAAGTTTTCGACAAATTCAGCTTACCTTTGCCAAAACCGGTGGCGGTCGGTTTTGGGGTCATCTCGAAATGGTCAATATTTTCATCCGGGCCTTGCGCCGTTCCGGTATCACGGTCAAATTCAGCGAGGGGTTTCACCCGAAACCTAAGATCGCGTTCAGTGATGCCCTGCCGATTGGCCTCGAAAGCCTCTGTGAAACCATACTGTTGACGGTTTCAGACAACATCCGGCCCGATGAACTGGTGGTCAAACTCAATCGCGAACTGCCCGACGGGCTTCGTGCAACCGACTGCCTGCCGTATCGCCAAACCGAAGGGAATACCGATAAGGCCGTGATCTATCGGGTGACGCTCCATCAGGGCACATTCGATGCGGAAGTGGTTGAGCGGTTTAAGGCGGCCGAAAAGGTATGGATTGAACGCACCAACCGCAAAGGAAAGTTGAAAAAGATTGATCTGAAGGCTATGGTGCAACATATTCAATGCGTGACATCGGACACCTTGGAACTTGTGGTTCACCATCGACCGGATGCGCTTCTCAGACCTGACATTATTCTGCAAAAGGTCTTTGCACTTTCATCCGAGGCGATTCGCCAGGCCCGGGTGATTAAACTCGGGTATCGTCTGCATAAAGGTGATCATGCGTCCCCCACCGCCTGATTACGGGTGAAAGCACGGCCATGTTTAAAGAAATCGTTATCAATGTTACCGAACGCGAGACACGGGTTGCCCTCCTGGAGGACGGCACCATCGTCGAGGTGTTTATCGAGCGAGGCGACCATGTCGATATTACAGGCAATATCTATAAAGGCCGTGTGCAGCGGGTCTTGCCCGGGATTCAAGCCGCCTTCATCGATATCGGATTGCGTCAGGCCGCCTTTATCTATGTTGACGACGTTATTCGCAACGGATTCACCGAGGTGGAAAACGAATTGGCCCGGATGCAGACGGACGACAACACGGAGGAATTTCTTTTAGAGACGTTTCGTTCCTCCGAACAGGCCTGCCCGATTGAAGAGCTGCTCGTGGAGGGGCAGGAAATTCTGGTGCACGTGGCCAAAGCGCCCATGGGCACCAAAGGGCCGCGGGTAACATCCTACGTATCCTTGCCCGGTCGCTATCTCGTGTTGATGCCCTTTTCAAATCATATCGGTGTGTCGCGGCGCATTGAAGATGAGGCGGAACGAACACGGTTGAAAACCATGGTCGGCGCCATGCAGGAAAACGACTACGGGTATATCGTGCGGACAGCGGCCGAAGGGCTCGATGCCGACCGGATGATCCATGAGAAACAGTTTCTGGTCAATTTGTGGGAAACGATCCAAAAAAAGTTCAAAATCGCGTCGACGCCAAGCCTGGTCCACCAGGAGCTGTCGCTGAGCTTGCGGGCGGTGCGCGACCTGCTGGTGCACGAAGCCGATCGTTTGGTGATCGATTCCGCGCCTGAATGCGAGACGATTCGTACTTTTTTGGATGCCTTCATGCCGAATATCAGTGATCGGGTCGAGCTCTATGACGGTCGGGAACCCATATTTGATGCGTATAACCTGGAAGGCGATATTTCCAGGGCCCTCAAAAGAAAAGTCTGGTTGAAATCGGGGGGCTACATCATCATCGAACACACCGAGGCCTTGGTGGCCATCGATGTGAATACCGGCCGATATGTGGGTAAGCACAATCTGGAAGAAACCATCCTTAAAACCAATCTGGAAGCGGTCAAGGAAATCGCCTACCAGATTCGACTGCGCGATATTGGTGGTTTAATCATCATCGATTTTATCGATATGCAGAAAAAATCCAGCCAGGAAAAAGTGTACAGTGCCCTTAAAGATGCCCTTATAAAGGACCGCAGCAAAACGCACGTTTTGCCGATTTCCGAGATGGGGTTGATCGAAATGACGCGCAAGCGCAACAAAGAGCCTTTGACGCGGATTATGTGTGAACCCTGCGTGTACTGCGAAGGAGAAGGGCATATGATTTCCCGGCAATCGATCTGCTATAATGTCTTCCGGGAAATTTTAAGGGAAAGTCAAGACATTGTGGGGGAACGACTGGCTGTCAAGGTCAACCCGGAAGTCGCCGATCTGTTGCATGGCGAAGAGAACGAACTGATTGCAGCCCTTGAGAACCGTTTAAACCTGCAGATCGTTATCTATCCCAATCCGCAGTTCCACTTGGAAGAAGTCGAAATCATCGAAATCCTGAAGGATTGATCACCCCTTTCTGTAACATCTTATAATGAAACAAATTGTTGACAATATCCATGTGATATGGTTTTTTGTTCCGGTTATGGATATAAGATTGCCGGAATAGGTATTCCGGCATGTTTTTTTATTGACGATACCTGCCGAGGGGTCACAAAGCAAAAAAGGTTATAGCAATGAAAAGAACATATCAGCCCAGTCGAATCAAGCGTGCCCGAACCCATGGGTTTCGAAAACGGATGTCCACCAAAGCGGGGCGCGCCGTTATTGGTCGTCGTCGTGCCAAAGGGCGCAAGCGGTTGGCCGTAAAATACTGATTTCCGGCGGCGCGTTGAATAGGCACGGCAACGTGGATAAGGCCGGCCCTGGCTTTTTAAAATGACGGGCAAGGGTGGTACTGTTGCGACACGGCTACCCCAAAGAGCACCGCATACGCAAACGTTCCGAATATTTGCAGCTGGCGGAAGACGGAAAGCGCCTGTTTGGTCGCCACTTCATTTTAGTCCTAGCACCTGGTGAACAAGGGGTCTCCCGTCTGGGGATCACGGTTACGAAAAAGATTGGCAATGCGGTTACGCGCAACCGAATCAAGCGAATATGCCGTGACTATTTCCGCACTCACAAGGATCAATTGGGGGCCGTTTTTGATATACACGTTATTGCGCGCCGTACATCAGCGCAAGCGGCCACAGATGAATTAACTGAAAGCCTTGATAAGCTTTTTTCCCAAATTAAATGAGAGCATGCAAGGGCAGGGGATCGGCGCCCGGATCGTCCTGCTGTTGATTAGGGGGTACCAGCTGTTATTATCCCCGCTGCTTGGTCCGCGGTGCCGTTTCTATCCGACCTGCTCCCATTACGCTGCCGAAGCCATCTCCAAACATGGTCTCCCCAAGGGCGCGCTTCTTAGTACTAAAAGGCTTTTAAAATGTCATCCGTTTCACCCGGGCGGCGTCGACCCTGTTCCATGACCTTTCCTTGTCATGGCATAGCGCTGCTCCGGCGTGTCACTGCAATCCAAAAAAGCGAGGCTTCTTTGGGCCCGATCGCACCATCAAAGAATCACAGGCCATTTGGATGGCACGTTAAGCGGAAAACGGTATTCTTGAAACGCCCGGGGATGGTGGCATACCGGTCGTTATCGACACAGGAGATTGGACTATAATGGAACAAATGCGGTTATTGTTGGCCATCGTCTTGTCATTTCTTGTCTTCGTTGTGTGGCAATGGTTGGTGGTTGAGCCTGAAATGGCCAAGCAGGTGCAAGACCAGGGCTCTCAGGTGGAAAGCCCGTCGTCACCGGGGGGAACGGAGGATACGGCCGCCAGTTCCACCACCGCGCCTGCTGTTACGCCCGTGACGCCCTTGCCGATCCAAACGCCCCCGCCCGCCAACGACGCAAGAAAGGCTCGCACCATCGTCGTGGAAACCCCTCTTTACACCCTTACGCTGAATGAAAAGGGGGCTGTGCTGGATGATTTCATTCTGAAACGGTATCGTGAAACCGTCGACAGTGATGGTCCGCTGAAGCACATGATTGATGAAAGAGCGCGTCAGATCAACATGGATACCGGCTGGATGGGTAACGGTATTGCCGGTATGGAAAATGCGGTATACACCCTCGGCACCTCGGAGGATCGATTGGTTCTCAGCGAAGCGAAACAAACGCTTGATTTCCAGTGGATCAGCAGTGAGGGCGTGCGTGTTTTAAAGCAGTTCGTCTTTTCCCCCGACAGCTATCTGATCGAACTCAATGTTACCATTGCCAATCGTTCGACGACGGGTATTGTGGGGCAGCCGGCGGTTAAAATCGGTCAGGTGATTGGTGACCCGGATAGCCGGATTACATTTGAAGGCCCGATGGCCTTGATGGATGGTACGCTCGAGGAGATCAAGGTCAAGGATATCGCCGATAAACCGGACATCAGCGGCAGTTTTCGCTGGATCGGGATTACGGACCGCTATTTCATGACGACCTTGATACCTGAAGAAACCGCCAGTGCCACCATGAAGATGGAAAAAGTCGGCGACGATATGATCATATCGCAATTGGTTTTAGCGGAAACGGCGATCGCATCGGGGGAAGCCAAGACCTTCGCCTATAAAGCGTTTATCGGACCCAAGGATACCGAGACCCTGAAGGCGGCGAATTACGAATTGGGTGAAGCGGTTAACTTCGGGATGTTCGATTTTTTGGCCAAACCGTTTCTATGGATCATGAACCAGATATACAAGGTCCTCCCGAATTATGGCATCGCGATCATCATTTTGACGCTTATTACCAAAATCATCTTATTTCCTCTTGGCAATAAGAGCTATAAATCGATGAACGACATGAAACGCATGCAGCCGCTCATGACGGAAATTAGGGAAAAGCACAAAGACGATAAAAAGAAAATGAATGAAGAAACCATGGCGCTCTACCGCACCTATAA
>Ga0180430_10001898_pt1 | contig 19611 bp, 19 predicted proteins | sample SS_ome_9_FD_132999 | JGI IMG/M metagenome (GOLD analysis project Ga0180430, IMG submission 132999) | Hypersaline lake sediment archaeal communities from the Salton Sea, California, USA - SS_1_S_2 metaG | ecosystem: Environmental > Aquatic > Non-marine Saline and Alkaline > Hypersaline >... | reverse complement strand
GCCGTGATCATTTTCACCATCTCGTCCACCACGCTGACGTTGGACATTTCCAGAAAGCCCTGCGCCAAAGTTCCCAATCCGTCTTCCCCGGCGGTTCCGACAAGGGCATCGCCGGAAGCATTGGTCGGCAGGTAGAGATTGCGCCCGATGCTGTGCAGACCCGCCGGATTGACGAAGCGCGCCACGGTTATCGTTCCAATCTCGGTGGGGGCGTTGCTCCCGGCCTGCAAGACCGAAACGGTGCCGTCCAACCCGATGGAAAGCGAGATACTGTCGCTGGGAATGGTGATTTCCGGTTCCATGACAAACCCATCAGACGTCACCATCCGACCGTCGCGATCCATCTTGAAGGCGCCGTCGCGCGAATAGGCGATTTCACCATTCGGTTGAAGGATTTGGAAAAAACCTTCCCCTTCAATGGCGATATCCAATTCGTTTTTGGTCTGCTGAAAATCGCCCTGGGTAAATATCTTGTGACTGGCAACCGGTCGACTGCCGTGGCCGACCTGAATACCAGTGGGCACATCACTACTTTCAGAGGACGACGTACCGGCCTGACGCAATGTCTCATAGAGAAGATCCTGAAAATCCGCCCGGCTGGATTTAAACCCGGTGGTATTCACATTGGCCAGGTTGTTGGAGATGACATCGATATTGAGCGACTGTGATTTCATTCCGGACGCTGCGGTCCATAAACTGCGAATCATTTTTCTCTCCTTGGTTGCAAGATGGCCTTATTCCGTCGTGCCGACACCGCTGATCACACGCGACGCCATTTCACTCATGGTTTGAATCATTTTTTGATAGGATTCATAGCCGCGCTGCACCTCGATCAATTCCGTCATAACTTTGACGGCGTTGACGTTGGAGCCTTCCAGAAATCCTTGCTGCACACCCCCGTTTTCCAGGGGTTCCTCGGCCCCTATGTTTTCATCCAGTTGAAAAAGCGTTTTTCCTATCTTTTTAAGCGCCGTCGGCTCGGTAATCTTGACAATGCGAAGCTTGTCCGTGACAGCGCCGTCGACAATGACATTCCCCGAGCCGTCGAAACGAATATCCGCGCCATCGATGGTGATTTCACCGCCTTCACCCAGAATGGGATCGCCGTCATGGGTCGACAGATTGCCGTCCGGATTAATCGTAAATGCGCCGTTGCGGGTATAGCGAATGCCCTGATCCGTCTGAACACTGAAAAACCCTTCACCGTCGATGGCAGCATCCAACGGATTGTCAGTGCGCTGGAGCGGACCACGCGAATAATCCGTGTGGGTCGTCAAAGGAATGGCGTCGGTATATGTCGATGCGGAAACGCCTGACGTTTCGTCCGGATCCGCATCAGGGTTCAACCCCTCATCCGGCATGCGAAAAACCGCGCGATCCTCTTTGAACCCGGTTGTATTGATGTTGGCGAGATTATTGGATAATATCTGCAACCGAATCCGTTGGGCTTCGGCCCCCGAGGTTGCCATGTATATCGATCCACTCATATGAAGTCCTCTTTTCTCCTATCGTCATGACGAAATCGGTCTATTTCTGATGAGTAGATAAGCAAGATCCGGACCATCTATTGCTGAAGGCCTTGACATTGCATCCATCAGGCCTGAAGCGCGCGGGAAGCATAAAATTTAAAGTAGGGCTGATCGGAAAGGCGGCATTTTTTTCCGCTGGGCATGGCAGGATCTGCCCGCCGCGACGGCCGGTATGTTTAGTGAAAAGGGTTTATTGGGATCATTCGGTGGACATGGCCATCCATCGATCGTGCGGGGAGGATTCGATAGACCCTTCTGACCATCGCATGCCGGCGTCGTCATCTGTGAAAACGATTCAGGCGTTGCCCTTTTCTCTTCCCTCAGGGTTCGCGCAAAAATTAGTTCACAATTGTGGGCGCTCAGGCGCACGGCGGGCAAGGGGCGCAAGCGCAGGCATATCCGGCATATTCCGAGCTTGCGCAACGCAGACTGACGGGATGCATGGACGTCTAAGATGTGAAATTATTTTTGCGCGAGCCCTCAGCCAGTTCTTGGAGTCCCCGCAATAATTCCATTTCGCCATCTCCGATGCCGCATTGCGCTGCAATTTGGGGCACATCGGCACCATCAGCGAGCATTTGCTCAGCTTGCCGATACCGCTGACAGCGATGCAGCGAGCGCTTTTGCCCGGTCGGCGGGATCCGGCGACCCCGGGTATCGGCGTCGTCGGTCGGATTCCCGGTGAGTGACGCGCTGTCCCCTATCATCCAGAGAGACTCGAATTCCTGCGTCAAAGACCGTTTGAGATTGGCGTAGGCCATAACGGACTGCTGGGACATCATCTGCAGCGAAACTTCATCGGAAAAACCCGCCATGGCTTTGATCTGGTCTCCGTCGATCACCATGGAACCGTATAGACGGCGGTTGCGCATGAGAAAAAGAAGGATCAGCAAGCTGCTGACAATGGCCAGGGCGTCCAACAGGGAGGCTGCTTCGGTCAACTGCATCAGGAAGTGCATGAGAAAACTCCGTTTTTTGAGTTCCGGCCTGAATCAGATCCGCACATTGATCCGCCGCCCGGTTTGTCCTTTGTTCTGTTGGTCAGGTGATAGAGTCGCTTCGCTGTCATCTGCCGGGAGAGGTTCTCCGTCAAACGCTTCCAACTGCTCTTCTTCTTCCGTCGGCCGTGATTCGCTGTTCTGATCGTCACGTGGATCCTTGCGCGGATGCCGGCGTCGCTCTACCGGTCGCGATAGACCGGTCGGCATAACCACGCCGATGCGGCCTGCTTGGCGAATGCTGTCTACCATGATGCGTCACCTCCCATCGCGGCGAGGATCTCCCGGCAGAACGCTTTTGCATGTATTCTATTCCTGGCGGCGTTTTACTAATGCTCGATAATGTTGGCGCGCCGCAGCTTGTTGCGCAGCCTAACGATCGCCTGGGAATGGATCTGGGAGACCCGGGACTCTGTGATGTTAAGAACTTGGCCGGTTTCTTTCATATTGAGCTCATCGAAATAATAGAGGGAGAGGACCATTTTTTCCTTTTCCGGCAACTGATCGATCGCCGTCGCCATGGCCTGTTTCAACTCATTCAGGTTGGCCAGGGCCAGGGCGTCCATGTCATCTTCGGTGACAAATTTGAGGAGTCGGCCCTTGTCATTGGCATCCGAATACCCCATTTCCTCGAAACTGATAAATGAGATCGTGGACAGTTTTTTGATGGCATCGAATTGATCCAGATCGACCTGCAAAACCTTGGCAACCTCGTGGTCTTCGGCGTCGCGGCCCAGCTGCTGTTCGAGCATGGCGTAGGCATGGTCCATCTCTCTGATTTTGCGTCGATTGGACCGTGACAGGAAGTCCCGGGACCGCAACTCAGAGAGAACCGCGCCCCGGATGCGATGGGTTGCGTAGGTCAGAAATTTGTTCTCGCGACTCGCGTCGTAGCGATCGATCGCCTGAATCAAACCGATGACCCCCACATTGTAGAGATCTTCGATGTCAACCGTGGACGGCAGATGGATGGCCATTCGATTGACAATCCGCTTGACGTGCGGAAGATATTCCATCATCAATTGCTCCCGGTTTTCCGGGTGTTCATTTTCAGCATGATGGGGCTGACTGTTTAACGCTTTCATAAGGGCACCTTTGGGTCTATGGGTGGATTCCATCGATGTCACGTTGGTTTACGACTTGCTCGAAACAACGCCATCCGCAAAAATATGCCCCCAGAAAAGATGGGAGTCGCCCCGGGGCGCATGGATGGCGGGCAGCGCTTTGGTCCGTCGGGCCAGATTACGAAAACCGTGTGTGGCGGCCGAATCGGGATGGGCCTGACTGAGAATCCGCTGCTGTTTGACGCAACGCACCAGGTTTTCGTCCTGGGCAATACATCCGAAGTATTCCATACGGATGGCTAAAAATTTCTGGGCGACCAGGTTGAGCTGACGAAATATTTCCCGCCCCTCCTGTTCGCTGGCGACCTGGTTCACGATCAGCCGGCATGTCTTTTCCGCATATTTGGTCGATAAAACCTTCATCAAGGCATAGGCATCGGTAATGGATGTGGGTTCGGGTGTCACCACGACCATGATTTCCTGGGCCGACACGCTGAAATCCAACACATTGGCGGATATGCCGGCCGCCGAGTCGATAAGCAGAATATCCACCGTGTCCAGGAGTTGATCCAATTCGTAGAGCATGCTCATTTTCTGATCGCGGGAAAGATGGGTCAGCTCCTGAATGCCGGAAGATGCCGGCAAAATGCGGAGCTGCCCCGGACCTTCGACGATGATCTCACTGATCCGCTTTTCACCGAGCAACACATGCGACAGGTTATAGCGGGGCGCCAACCCCAGCAGAATATCCAAATTACCCAATCCGAGATCGGCATCGAGAATCAATACGCGTTTGCCGTCACGGCTCAATTGGTAGCCCAGATTGGCGACGATATTGGTTTTTCCCACCCCACCCTTTCCGCTGGTGATCGAAATAATGCGCGCCGCGTGCCGTTTCATGGAGCGCACCGGTTCTTCCCTCAGACCGGGATGGAAAGGCAGGCGGGTATTCAGGGAAATTACTTTATCGTTGGTCACCATCGTCGTCGTATCCTTCGTATACGGAAAATAGATCAGCGCCCGCGGCTATCGGGCGACGCCTTCCTCGGACAGCATGCGGGTAATTGAAAGATGTTGGGGGTTGCAATACCGGCATGGTTTGAAACGGTTGTTCAATGCTTCGGCAAATGACGTGAATTCGACAATGTTGGTCTGGTTGATCAGACGAATCCATTTACATTCCGGTCGATGAAAAATATCGGAATTCTTGTTGGCCAGGTAAACCTGTCCGTCGGAAGCGGTTGCGGTCAAATGACGATCTGCCATGTGGGCCGGACCGTTTCCGTCATCCGTCTTGGCTGTCCCATCCATTAAAAAACGGGTGGCCAGCCGTTCAACGGTGGCGCGCGTCAAGTCCATCGGTACCCGATGACCATTGCTGAAAAAATAGACCGGCCAGCGATGGCGGCACAGGAAATTCACCATATCCCGGTAGGAACCGGTCAAGTCCGTTTTGCTGATAATGATACCGGCGGGCGTCAAGACCGCATAGCGCTTGGCCGTGTCCTGCAGATCTTCCTCGCGGCTTTCGGCGCTCAGGACCATGAGGCATGTTAGCGGTCCCAGCGGCTGGATAGCGGTTTGAATCCGCGACAAACCCTTCGGATCACCCGGGTTCACGGCCGGTGTATCCACCAGGACGACGCGACACCCCTTCAGCCTCGCCACTGATTGCAGGATCTCTTTTTCATTGGCGGGGGTTTCCAGCGGAAGCTGCATACTGTCGGCATAGCACTGGAGTTGCTCCTGCCCGCCGATCCGGGAGCGGTCCAGCGACAGCAAGCCCACCGAAACGTTGCGGGTCAATTGGAACTGTGCCGCCAGCTTGGCAATGGTCGTTGTTTTGCCAACACCGGCATTGCCGACCAGCGCAATGACGGTTGGCGCCTTGTCGTCTAAGGCCAGTGTCCCCGCGGTAAGCCCGGTTTTAGCCAGATAACGGCCCATGGCATGATCATTGGCATCTTGGCGCGTATCGGCAGCCGATGCGTGAAGCGGGTCTTCGGGATGAGGACGGCGCGTCCGTGTATCGGTGGACGACGGCGACGGTGGGGAATCGCTTGGCGGAGAGGATGCTGCGTGCCGGGTCTGCCCTTTCAATCGAACGATATCGTTAATTTTGTGGAAAATCCCCGGATGCTGCCGATTGGGAGCCATCATCGCGGCGGAATGCGCGCCGGTTTGGCCCGTCGCCTGGGATTGCTGTTGGGTTGGCCGACGGGTCGGCATGTCAGCGTATTCTTCATCGATGGCGGCGGTTACTTCAACACCAATTTTGCGGGAGATCCCCAACAAACGATTTTCGCGGCGACGATCTTTCGCGGATAAGATCACCGCCTCGGGTCCCAGTTCGCGTTTGATCCGGCGCAGGGCTTCGGTCATGTTCTTGGCTTCAAATCGTTTAATCTGCATGGTTAACCTCCACCGAGCCGATCATTTGAACCTGCGCATTGTTCATGACTTCATCGTAGGAAAGCACTGCCAGGTTGGGAACCATTCGATCGATCAGGCGTTTGAAATGCGGCCGAATCTGGGCCGAGCACAACACCACCGGTTGGCTGTTGAGGGCGGCAAAGGCTTCGATGTGCTTGGCCATGGCCTGCACAATCTTCTCGACGGCCCGGGGATCCATGGCCAGGAAGCTGCCGTGATCGGTTCGTTGGATTGATTCTGAAATCGACACCTCCACCCCCTGATCGAGGGTCACCGCCGCCAGGGAACCGTCGACGCCCACATAGGGTTTCACGATCGATCGTGCCAGCGCTTGCCGGACATATTCCGTCAGGATGTCCAGGTCTTTGGTCATGGGCGTCCAGTCGGCCAGTGTTTCCAGGATCGCCAACAGGTCGCGAATCGAAACCTGCTCTTTCAGCAGGTTCTGAAGCACTTTGACCACGCCGCCTAGCGGTAACTGGTTGGGAATGAGTTCTTCAACCACTTTCGGGTAGGTCTGTTTAAAATGATCCAGCATGCGCTGGACTTCCTGCCGTCCGACGAGCTCATAGGCATGGCGGGTAATGACGTCTGAAATATGGGTCGTCATCACCGTGGCCAGATCGACCACCGTATGTCCGTCGGCGATGGCTTTTTCGCGATGTTCTTCCTTGATCCATACGGCGGGAAGTCCGTAGGTGGGCTCATGGGTCGGGATGCCGTCGATCTGCCCCACGGCATCCCCCGGGTTCATGGCGAGATAATGATTCAGGGTCAGCTCGCCGCGTGTGATTTCATTGCCTTTGAGCAGAATGCGGTACTCACCCGGTTGCAGCTGCATGTTGTCCTGGATGTGAACCGGGGGCACGATCAGCCCGATCTCTTCCGCCGCCTGCTGGCGAATGGACTTGATGCGGGTCAACAGTTCGCCGCTCTGGTCCACATCCACTAGAGGTATCAGGCCATAGCCCACTTCCAGGGACAAGATATCGAGGGGTTGAAGATCTTCCAGGTTCTCGACCGGGCGGTCGCCTTCCGGCAGAAGATCGACCGCTTCCTGTGCTTCGGTGTCGGATTTGCCGGCCTTGTACACCACATAGGCAACCGTTGCGGCGGTGGCCGCCAGAGTCATGAAGGGCAGGGTCGGCAATCCGGGAATCATGGCAAAACCCAGCAGCACGGCCGCGGCGATGCCGATGGCGCGATGCTGAAATAGAACCTGTGACGTGATGTCGCGGCCAAGGCTGGATTTGGAACCGGCGCGGCTGACAATGATACCGGCGGCCGTGGATACGATCAGGGCCGGAACCTGCGAAACCAGCCCGTCACCCACGGTCAGCAGGGTATAATTCTGAGCGGCGTCCCCGAAGTTCATGCCGTTCTGGAGGACCCCGATCGTCAACCCGCCCAGGATATTGATCAGGGTAATAATGATGCCGGCAATGGCATCACCGCGGACGAATTTGTTGGCACCATCCATGGCGCCGTAATACTCGGCTTCCCGGGCGATGTCCTCGCGGCGCTTGCGGGCTTCGTCTTCGGTGATCAGACCGGCGTTCAGATCCGCATCGATGCTCATCTGCTTGCCCGGCATGGCATCCAGGGTAAACCGGGCGGCGACTTCGGCAATGCGACCGGCGCCTTTGGTGATGACCATAAAATTGATGATCACCAGAATCAGAAAAACGATAATACCGACCAGATAGTTCCCCCCCACCACAAAGCTGCCGAAGGCCTGAATCACCTTCCCGGCCGCACTGGTGCCTTCCACGCCGCTCAGCAGAATGATGCGGGTCGAGGCAATGTTAAGCGAGAGTCGGAACAGGGTTGCCAGCAGCAAAATGGTCGGGAAGGAGGACAGTTGCAGCGGATGGACAATGTACATCCCCACCAGCAAAATAACGATGGAAAAGGTAATGTTGAAGCTCAGCAGGAGATCCAGAATAAAGGCCGGTAGCGGAAGGATCATGAAAACCAGGATGCCCACGACAAGGGCTGCCATGAGAATATCCGAGTTGTTGGTCAAAGCTTCGAGCTGCCCGGGAAGCTTTTGCTGATCAGCGTATTCCATTCGATTTCCGTTTTTTAAAGACTGAGGTTAATCCACACGTGTCATCGTGAAGCGATCCATTTGAAGCGAACCATTTTGCAGGATTCATGCCTAATGAAGGACCCAAAGAATTGTATTTCGCGACCGCCCTAAATACCCCGCAATATCAATGCAATTTCAATGGAATACCGGTTTGACCGTTGCAAATGTCTTCATTGTAATCAACGCCATCGACCATACGATTCTGTCAAGGTTTTGACGGATGGATGCCCTTGAGGCGATAGACGTAGGCCAGCACTTCCGCCACGGCCCGGTAGAGTTCCTCGGGGATGAAATCGCCGATTTCGGTGGAACGGAAAAGGGCCCGGGCCAGCGGCTTGTTTTCAACCCGTGGCACGCTATGTTCCTCGGCAATTTCACGGATGCGCAAGGCCATGTAGTCGGCGCCCTTGGCCACCACCTGGGGCGCGGCCATTTGTTTGGCGTCAAACTTGATGGCAATGGCAAAATGGGTCGGGTTGGTGATGATAACATCCGCCGATGGAATCGCCTCCATCATGCGCCGCTGCGCCATTTCCATCTGCATGCTGCGGATGCGGGACTTGACCTGGGGATCGCCGTCGCTCTGTTTGCGCTCTTCCTTGACCTCCTGTTTGGTCATCATGAGATCTTTCTGGTGCTGCCAGCGCTGATAGGCGAAATCAGCCGTGGCCAGAACGATGAGTCCCAGGCACACGAAAAAGGCGATTTTGAAGGCGACCTCACCCATGTAGGCCGCTGTATCGATCACCTCCATGTGAATCAAGGACGGGATGGAGACAAGCTCCCCCCGTAAAATTAAATAGGCAATCAGACCGACAAAGCCGATCTTTAAAATGGATTTGACCAGTTCCACCAGCGACTTGAGCGATATCAGACGTTTGATGCCGCTGATGGGGTTCAGTTTTTTTAAATCGGGCGTTAGCAGATCCTCTTTGAGATTGAAACCGAACTGGGCCACGTTGGCAATAATCCCGATCACCAGCAGGGCGAGCATCATGGGCATCAGGATGGTCAGGGTTTCATCGAACAGCCATCCCACCATAAGGTGAACCGATCCGGCGTTCTGAATCCATCCGCCTCCCAGATTGCGGAAACTGACGCGCATGAGATCGGCCAGTTGCTGGGCCATGGCCTGACCGCCGAAATAAAAAACAGCCAGGGACGTCATCAGAATCATGGCCGACGGGATCTCGCGGCTCTGGGCCACCTGCCCTTTTTTACGGGCGTCTTCGAGTTTCTTAGCCGTCGGTTTCTCGGTACGGTCCATGCCGTTGTCTTGCGCCATGCTCGCTCCTCAGGGCTCGTGCAAAAATAACTTCACATTACAGACGCTCATGCATCCCGCCGGTCTGCGTTGCGCAAGCTCGGAATATGCGGGATATTCCTGCGCCTGCGCGCCTTGCCCTCCGGGCGCCTGTGCCCCCGGAATTGCGACCTAATTTGTACGCGAACCCTTAGGACCCCATCAATCTGAGCAAGGGGACCAATCCGACACCGAATCCGTCGAACAGTTCCCGCAAATACGGTTGCAGGTACGGTAGACTGAAAACCACGAACAGAAGTCCCACAATGATTTTCAGCGGCATCGCCACAATAAAGATGTTCATCTGGGGCACGGTGCGCGCCATGAGACCGAACGACACGCTGGTCAGGATCAGCACCACGATCACCGGCGCACCTATTTTGAGCGCAATCACAAACATGGTGCCGGCCGTTTCCATCAGGTAGCCGACGAACGAGGACGACAGCACGAACTGGAACGGCGGTATGATGGCAAAACTGTCCACCATGGCCCGAAAAAACCAGTGATGCGCATCGATGGCCAGAAAGATCAGCATGGCCATCAGGTTGAAGGCCTGGGCCAGGATGGGCGTCTGCATGCTGGTGGCCGGATCCATGATGTTGGCGATCGCCAGCCCCATCTGGAAGCCGGACACCTGGCCGGCCATCTGGATTCCCGCCATGATCAGCCGAATAGCCAGACCGATTCCCAATCCCAGCAGCACTTCGCTGATGACGCCCAGGGTCATGAAGATCCATCCGGTCATGGCGGGCAGGACGGTCAAATCGATGACCGGGAAAAGGGTCAGGGCCAGCGCCAGGGACAGACCGGCCTTGAACATATTCGGTACATTGTTGCCACTGAAGATCGGCAGGCTCATCATAATGACCGTGACCCTCAGAAACACCAGAAGAAACATCTGAACCTGCGGGTATGAAACCTGGAGGGAGATCATAGGGCGTCACGCGGCATCGGCATCACCGAATCGTCTGCGGAAGCCCGATTATGAGGGTCTGCATGAAATCGATGAGCACCTGCAACATCCACGGGAACGATATCAGGAGCGCCACGGCCACGGCCAGCATTTTGGGGATGAAAGTCATGGTCATTTCATTGATCTGGGTGGCGGCTTGAAAAACACTGATCAGCAAACCAACCACAAGTCCGGCCAGCAGCATGGGGGCGGCCAGCAAAATCGTCAGCTTGATGGCTTCCAGAAAAAATCCGGTGACGAATTCAGGGGTCATGACGTTGTCTCCATATCAACCGAACCCTTTTACCAGGGACCCGACGATCAGATGCCACCCGTCCGCCAGCACGAACAGCATCAGTTTAAAAGGCAGGGAAATCATGACCGGCGGCAGCATCATCATGCCCATGGACAGAAGCACCGAGGCCACCACCATGTCGATGATCAAAAAGGGGACATAGAGCATGAAGGCCATCTGAAAAGCGGTTTTCAGCTCGCTGATGATAAATGACGGAATCAGCACGGTGGTCGGCACATCGGCCAGGCCGGTGGGGCGCGGTGCTTTGGCAATCTCCATCAGCATGGCAAGATCTTTTTCCCGCGTCTGTTTGAACATGAAATCCCGCACCGGCTCCATTGCGCGTGTGAGCGCCTCCTCCTGGGAGATTTGATTCTCCAGATAAGGGGTGAGCGCCGCCTGGTGCACTTTCTGCCAGACCGGGGACATGACGAAAAACGTCAGAAACAGCGCCAGCCCGATGATCACCTGGTTGGGCGGCATGGATTGGGTACCGATCGCCTGCCGCAGGACCGATAGGACAATGGCCATGCGGGTAAACGAGGTCACCATGATTAAAATGGCCGGAGCCAGTGAAAGGACGGTCAGCAGCAGGAAGATCTGCAGGACCACCGATGTTTGGGCGGGGTTGTCCCCTTCGGGCATCTGAATGCTGAAAAGCGATGCGGCCGGGATATCGGCGGCATGACCGGCACCGGCGACCGACAGGACAAGACCAACGGCCAGGATGGCCGTGCAAGCGATCTTTCGCAAGCGATGGGGCGGCATGGGTTTCATTTGCAACCACCGGCCAAATCCGCGTCGACATGCTTGCCCTGCAGACCGCCCGACAACCGGCGCAAGTGTTCCTTGAAGGAGGGGCCCGGTTCAGTCGGCAACGTTTCGGTCGAATCCGCAAACGTCGTTTCGTCAATGCGATTCAACAAGGATATGCGATCGTGGGTAACGCCCAACACCAGCACGGCCCCGGGAACCTTGACCAGCGCGATCGACTTTTTAAGCCCGAGGGGTGTGTTTTCTATCACGCGAACCGCTTTATGACCGGCCGCACCGAGACCGTTTCTAAAAAACCGTTTGGAATACGCATTGAACGCCAGCAAGCCGCCCACGATGAGGACCAGGACGCCTATCATTTTCATCGCGGCGGTGACCAATTCGGGCGTCATCATTTCAATTTCTCCACGCGTTCCATGGGGCTGATGATTTCGGTCACGCGAATCCCGAATTTTTCATTGATCACGACGACCTCACCACGGGCAACCAGTTGTTGGTTGGCCAGAATTTCCAGGGTTTCGCCCGCCATTTTTTCAAGCTCGATCACCGACCCCTGCCCCAACTTGAGCAGATCATTGACCAGCATGCGCGTGCGACCCAGCTGAACCGTCACTTCCAGAGGGATATCGAGGATGAAGTTCAAGTTTTTGTTTTTGGCGGCGGCTTCCCCGCTGTTCAGCGTGGAAAACTGGTATCCTTTGTCTTTGGTGGCGGAAGCGCCCCGCCCTTCGGCGTTTACTTCTTTCAGGGTCACATTTTTTTGATCTCGGGTTGGATTCATGACTATTCCGCAGCAGCCTCCTCGGGCGATATGATGTCGACGATCTCAACCGCGCGATTGCCGTTGATAATGCCGGGATATCCCCGATATTTGGGTTCACTCTCGATTTTGACGGTGATGGGATCATGCGGACCGGTGTTTAGCGTAAAGATGTCGTCGATCTGCAGCGCGATTAGATCGCCGAAAGTATGGGAGGTATAGCCCAATTCCGCAATCAGGTTGACATTGGTTTCCTCCAGGGTTTTCTGGATACGGTCGCTGAAAGCGGCTTCGGAATCTTTGGCGCGCAAATACCGGGACGACAGCTTGTCTTTGATCGGCTCCAGCATCCGGTAGGAGATACAAAGGTGGAAATTGCCGGAGAATTCTTCGCCTTTGATGGAGAACACGATCACGATCATCAGCTCGTCCGGACTGACCAGGTGGACAAACTCCGGTTTGGTTTCCGTTTTTTTACTAACGATTTTAATGGAAAACACCGTTTGCCAGGCACGTTCGAAATCACCCAGCAATTCACGGCTCAAGCGCTGCAGCATGCCGAGTTCGATCGGGCTGAATTCACGCCCCTGCTTGAGCGGGGCCCCTTTGCCGCCGAACATGCAGTCGATCATCGAAAACACAAGTCCCGGTTCGATCGCCAGCAGGGCCGAACCGACCAACGGGTCCATGGTGAAGATATTGAAACTGGTGGGGTTGGAGAAGGCCTGGATAAAATCGCCGTATTTGACCATTTCCGTCGAAACGAACTGGACTTCGAAGGATTGCTGAAGAAGCCCGGTCAACGAACTCTGAAGGAGCCCGGAGAATTTATCGTAAACCTCTTCGAGCGCTGAAAACTGGTCCCGCAGCATAATGTTCTGCGAGGTGATGTCATAGGCCTCAGCCTTCGCTTCGGGCGGTTCGTCCTTGGCCGTCAGGTCCACTTCGCCGCTGTCCATTGCGGACAAGAGGGCATCGATTTCATCTTGTGAAAGTACGTTGTCTGCCATGATGGTTGCGCCTGCTATTGGATGACAAAGTCCGTAAAATAAAGATTGGCCACACTTTCGTTGTTGAGCAGTTCGTTCAGCCGGGTGATGATTTCCGTCCGCAAACTCATCTTGCCGTCCGCGGTGCGAATATCCTCGAATGTTTTGGTGGAAAGCATCGTCAAAACCACATCCCTGATCTGGGGCAGCCGCTGCTCAAAGGTTGCCACGGCCTCTTCCGGTGCAAGCTCCAGCTGCACGGTCGCGCGCAGATAGCGTTTGCCGTTGCCGTCCGCCAGATTCACGACAAACGGGTCGAGCGGGAACATTTCCCCGATCACAACCGCTTCCTCCTCCTCTTCTTCAACGACTTCTTCAATGACTTCTTCGGGCGGCATGAGGCTGACAATTTTCACCCACATCATGTAAAAACCGCCGCCCACAAGTGCCATAAAGACCAACATGATCCCGGCGATAATTATGATGGCTTTTTTATTCATTGGGTCTTCCCTTTCCGCAAAACTTTTTCCACGCGCCGGTTCGTTTATCGCTTTCGCCCGGTATCCGTCATGCCCCGCGGCTGAAAGGGACCGGAACGCACTGCTTCCAACGGCGTGGCGGTATATCTCTTAAATGACGTCCCATTATCCGTTCCAAGATTGAGCAAATAGTATGCCATGGGCATTTCGCCACACCAATCAACCGCGAACAGCGATCGTCATGCGATGTTATGGTGCAATACGTGTCTGTTTTCACTCGACAATTACGTCAATGGCGCGGGCGCCCGGGCACTATCCCGGCAATTAGCATCGGGGCGGAGGAAAAACAGGGGAAATAAGATTGATGGTGTCGTAAAAACTCTCGGAATGGGCCGTTTCGTCATCCCCGCGCAGGCGGGGATCCAGTGTTTTCAAGTAGTTGTAGACGCCCGCCTTCGCGGGAGTGACGGATTGGGGGTCTTTTTACGATGCCATCAAGATTGGAGCAGGGGATTGACGCCCGTCAAGCCATTGACATGACGACTTGACGGGCGGCCGTTTGATCGGAACGGCCGAACGAACGATCCGGCCTTCCCGATCAGCATGGAATCATGATGTTTAGCGTTTAATATTGATCAGTTCATTGAGGATTTCATCACTGGTCGTGATCACCCGTGAATTGGCCTGAAAGGCCCGCTGGGTGGTTATCATTTTGACGAATTCCTGGGCCAGGTCCACGTTGGACATCTCGATGGCACTGGGGCTGATGCTGCCCAAGCGTCCACTTCCGGGCATTCCCGGCATGGCGTCGCCGGATTCCAGCGAAGAACTGTAAAGGTTGTTCCCCATTTTGGTAAGGCCATAATAGGAGGGAAAATCCACCAGGGCCACCTGGAAAAGCGGCACCAACTGGCCGTTGGAGTAGGACCCGGTGATGACGCCGGCTTCATCCACCGAAACGCTTCGCAGCATGCCGGCCGGATAGCCGTCCTGAGTCTGGAAAGTCGTGGTGGACGGCGCGGCGTATTGGTTCAGGTCACCGCTGGTCACGCCAGCCGCATCATACAGGTCCCAGGTGAGGGCCGGCATGGTGGCGCCGTTGGTAAGGGTCATATTGATAACCGGATCCGCTCCGCCATTCAGGGCACCGGTCGTGGCATCGAACGTAAGGGCCGTGGGGCCTGCCGGCGTAATGGCGGAGGCCAGCGGCGAGGTGGCCTGCCAGGTCCAGGCATTGTTACCGGTTTTAACGAAGTCCAGGCTCATGGGAATGTCGTTTCCTAATGAATCGTAAACGGTCATGGTCGTGGAATAGGTGTCATTGATCGCCGCGGCCGAATCCAGGTTGATGTCAACCGTAAATTGCGTGCTCGCCGAAGGCGGCGTTGTGCTTTCGGTGGGGATCTGAATGTTGGCAATGGATCCCAGGGTCATGCTGCCGTCCGGCGCCACCGACTGGACACTGTAGCCCTGTAAAACGAGGCCGTCCGGATTTTCGAGATCGCCATCGCGGTTGAAGGAAAACTCTCCCGCTCGGGTGTAAAAATTGGACCCGGTTTGATCCACGACCTGGAAAAAACCACGACCATTGATGGCCATGTCCATCGGCGCACTGGTGTTTTCGAGCGATCCCTGGCTCCAGACCGGTGTGGTCCCCCAGAAATCGACGCCGCGGCCGATATCGTTGCCGCCGCCACCACCTAAACTCTGGCTCAACACATTGGCAAAGGACGCCCGGTTGGATTTAAACGCCGTCGTGTTCACATTGGCAATATTGTCGCCAATGACCGTCATCGCGGTCGAGTTGGCATTCAGCCCTGAAATTCCTGCGAATAATGAACCAATCATGAGTTCCTCCTAATATGGTTAGTCAATCATCATCAAATTCGAATCGTTATGGGTCGCCAATGGCTCCGGGAAGGCTGTGCATCCTGCCCGTCATCCTGTTTAAGATGTTTCGGCGGTTTCGCCCTGAATCACTTCAATTACATCGTCCAACCGAATCGTCTGTCCGTTGACGACCAGGGCGGATTCGCCATTATTGAAGGCCACCCCGCTCACGCGGCCCCTGCTCATGGGTGATGCCCCGACTTCTTCGCCAGCCCCGTCGATGGCCGCAACTTCGAACCGGTAATTCCCATCCGGCAGGGGGTTGTTGTCCATATCGGTTCCGGCCCATTCAATGGTACCGCGGCCGGCCGGCATGCCATCCGCACTAAAGGTGGTGCGCAAGGCCCCGGTGGTATCGTAAACGCTGATGAAAACCTCGGCGGCCGGGGCGTCCAGCGCCACCTGCAATGGCGTCGCCACCCCGTTTGCAACCTGGGTGGCATTGCCGTTGGAAAGCACGGTTCGCCCGATGTAGCCCACGGCCTGCGAATTGTTGAGGGCGCTTTGGGTCAGCGTCAGTTCTTTGAGTTGGTCGCTCATGTTGGTGAGCTGCTCCAGTGAACTGAACTGGGCCAACTGGGCCGTGAAATCGGCGCTGTCCATTGGATTCAGTGGGTCCTGATATTGGAGTTGGGTCACCAGCAGGTTCAGGAAATCGTTCTTATCGAGTTCATCCCCGGCCTTGGCGGATCCATCCGCACGATAGCTGTTGGTGTTTGTCACGCCTGCGATGGTCATGATATCGTTCTCCCTGCTTTTCCCGGCCCGCAAAACCTCCGGGATTTACACCCTTCGGGGTTAATGTCGGGACCGAATCTGCCCTCAGGCAAAATAGTCAATGCCGGTGGCGCCTGACCGACCGGGTTTGGGTTGTGAGGCGCCGTGCTTTCCCCGATCACCGTCTTCCTCCTTCGGTCGTCGCCCCGTTGCGGCCAAGTGGCGCAGAAAAGCCTCTCGCTGGCGAGCGCCGCGGTCCGCATCGTGTTGGTCATCCGACACGGAAACCTGGATGGATTCAACGTTCAGGCCCTGCTGCTGAAGCTCTGTTTTCAGCTGGTGGGCATTGGCATCGATCAGGTCGCGAGTCACCGGAGATTCCGTCATGATGCGGATGGTGACGAGATTGTTTTCCGTCACGATCTTCATCTGAACATGCCCGAGTTGGTCCGGTTTCAGGGCAATCCGTGCTTCGGACTGCTCTCCCCGCACCGTTATCAGGGCCCGCTCGACCAACTGGTTGAAATTCTCCTGGTGAAAAACATCGGCGGCAGGACTGGCCACGGCGGGTGTATTCCCGGTCGCCATGGCAATCTTGCTGCCGCTGGCGGCGGGCGAAAAAGAAACCGTCGGGTCGAAAGCCCCCTGGCGCCCGGTCAGGGGGCCGGTTTCATCGTTCATCAAATGGACCGGCGTTTCACGTACGGCATCCCCCCACGGTTTTGGTCGTGCGGCGGTGTCATCGGCAGCCTGGATGCGTGTGTTCGGAATTTCCGCAGGCTCGGCTTTCGATTGGCTTTGCGAAGAAGCCGTCATTTCGGTTTTGCGTTGATCATTCGCCATGTCCTTGAGACGTTGGCCGAGGTTTCCTTTTTCGTTCAGCGGAAGTTCACCCGCATCAGGGTCGACGCTTTCAAGGATCACCTCGATCGCGGCTTTTTTTTCCACTGTGGCGTCATTGGTTTGAGGATGTCCTTCATTTCCAATTTTTCGGTAAACTGCGCCCTCGATCGCAGGTGTGCTCTGAGCGTTCAGGTCTGGCGCATCCTTTGATGCCATTTTACCGATTTCCGGTGAGGTCCCATCGTCGGTGTTGCCGGCCGCCATTTTTATGGCGTTCGTCTTTGGATGCTGCTGTTCTTCTGAATCCGGGATTGCCTCGTCGACACTCTGCGCTGTTTGAGTTTCATCCTGCGCAACAGCGGCGCGCTGTTGCGGGAGGCTTTCCGGTAGTTTGCCTGATGGGGTTTGCGGGGAAACGCTTGGTTGATCCCGGGATGTTACCGTCCCGGCCATGCGGTCGGATTCCGTCGCCGATTCGCTCGCTGCAGAAATGCTTTCCCCTGTGAGGCTTCCGTCAACAACTTCAGAGGCCGCAAGGGCTTCTGATTCAGTCTGCGACGGCATCAATAAGTCGCTCGCAGCATCAGGCGAAGTCGCATGCTCTTCTTTGCCAAGCGCACCTTCTTCTTCTGATGACATTGGGGAATCGGACGGTTCGTCTGTGCGCGGCTGACTCTCGCTGCGCATGGACTGTGACGTTTTATGCACCGCTTCAAGGGTGGAAGCGAAACTGGCGGTATTCCCTTCGGCGCCACTGTCGTGAGGTGCGTTCCGCCTATTTTCCGCTTTGGCGAACCCGTTCGGAATCTCCGTTGGTCCGATCGGCATTGGCATGGCATTCAACATGGTCCTTGGTCCTTTATGGTGGGTTGCAATCGATTCTAATGAGAAGCATTTTCTGTGCCATAATGCCGGGTGTCCTCTATCGCGAGAACGGCGCCGACACAGGCCCTGGAATGTCGGTCTATACCCGTATCGATCGGTGCCTTCGCCGCATCAGCGTGCCTGGTCAGCAGTAGGTCGGCATCTCCGATTCCGGCTTTTTCTTCCACCCGTAAGGGTAGATTTTACCAGGCCACCGGCAGATTTTGCCGATTCCCCCCCTCCCTTTCATTGTTTCCGCTGGTATCGGCTGATGGCCACGTCATTGACCAATTTCTGTTCCATATCCCGCTCTTTCTTTTCCTCATCCGCGAGATAGCGCTCCTTTAATTTCTCGATCACCTTGCGATCTTTTAACGCCGTCATGAGCGTCATACGCTTTTCTTCCTTGTCTGCGGCCAGCGTCTCGATGGTCTGCTGCTGTTCATCGATTTCCGAAGCCAGTCGTGCCAGATAGCGCGTATAGAGGACAAGCTCCATGGCGGAACCATTGTTATCCTGTTTTAACCTCATGGCGCGCCGGTATTGCGCACGAACCCTTTCCATATCCGTCAGGACTTGCCGCGCACGACTCAATTCCCGGGCCGCATCGGCAAAAACCTTACGCGCCGATTCTTCCTGGTGTTGACGGTGCGTCAATACGGCTTCCAGTTTAAACGGTCCTGCCACCTCACCCACCCCCCTTAATGAAACAAGGCCGTCAATTCGGCTTCACTGTCAGGAAACGAAACCGTCGTTTCGACATCCTGACGCAAATAGGCGTTGATCGGTTTCACCATCCGGATGGCGTAATCGATATCCGGGTTGCTGCCGGCGGCGTAGGCTCCGATATTGATCAGGTCTTCGGCTTTGCGATAGGTTGCCAGCACGGATTTTAGTTTGCGGGCACCGTCGCGATGGCGTTCTTCGACAATGTCTTCCATGACGCGGCTGATGCTGCGGGACACGTCGATCGCCGGATAGTGCCCCTGCATGGCCAGCTCCCGCGTCAGCACAATATGCCCGTCCAGGATGGATCGAATGGCATCCGCAATCGGCTCGTTGGTGTCATCCCCTTCCACCAGCACCGTATACAGACCGGTTATCGAACCCCGTGTGGCGGATGTGCCGGCCCGCTCCAGGAGTTTGGGCAACAGGGTAAATACGGAGGGGGTATAGCCTTTGGTGGTCGGCGGTTCCCCCAGGGCGAGTCCGATCTCGCGCTGGGCCATGGCAAAACGGGTCACGGAGTCCATCATCAAATTGACCTTGAGCCCCTGGTCACGGAAATATTCGGCTACGGCCGTGGCAATGAAAGCGCCCCGCATCCGAATCAAGGGCAGGTGGTCCGATGTGGCGACCACGATGACGGATCGCTGCAAGCCGTCTTCACCCAACTGTTTTTCGATGAAATCATTGAGCTCACGGCCACGTTCGCCAATGAGCGCGATCACGTTGACGTCCGCATCGGTTTTTTGGGCGATCATCCCCAGCAACACGCTCTTTCCAACCCCGGATCCGGCAAATATGCCCATCCGCTGACCGCAGCCAACGGTGAGCAGCCCGTTGATGGCCCGGATGCCCAAGTCCAGCGGCGCACTGATGCGCCGTCTTTTCAGGGGGTTTATCGGT
>Ga0180430_10001897_pt1 | contig 19623 bp, 14 predicted proteins | sample SS_ome_9_FD_132999 | JGI IMG/M metagenome (GOLD analysis project Ga0180430, IMG submission 132999) | Hypersaline lake sediment archaeal communities from the Salton Sea, California, USA - SS_1_S_2 metaG | ecosystem: Environmental > Aquatic > Non-marine Saline and Alkaline > Hypersaline >... | reverse complement strand
GTCGTATTCCTCATCGGAGATCGTCGGGCGATCCTCCTGGTAGTACCGCGTGCGCGCGTCACCGATGGCGTCGACGAGTTCAGTCCAACGCACCCTGGCCTGATCGGGGACGGTCATGGTCGCACTTTACGCAGGTTCGAGCCCCTCATCGCGTACGAGTCGCCCGGCCTCACGCAGCGCACGATAGGCCGCTCGGACAACATGGGGCGTGCTACCCGCGAAACCGCAGCTCGGGGTGAGCACGATCCGGTCGGCCACACTCTCGGGTGTGAATCCCCACCGATCGAGTTGGCGCAGCACACTGGATGCGGCGCGCGACGCATCCCCTGGGCCTGCGGGCATCTCCCGCCCATCGAGCACCCCCCATCCGAGGGTTGCGCCCTGATCGAGGGCCTGGCCCACAGGCTCCTGCTCGACTTCGGAGGCGGCGTCTTCTGGACGCAGGGGAATCGCGAGCCCGGTGAAGCCGGCTCGTACGAGCATCTCGATCGGAGGGTGCGCCGCACAGCAGTGGAGCCAACCCACCCCATCGAGGTGACGCACCGACTCGACGACTGTGGCGAGGTGACCCTGGGCGATCTGCGGATCGATGCGGCGGTAGGTGGCGATGCCACTGGCTGTCGAGATGCCCCCGGCGAGTGCGGCAGGCAGGGAGGGTTCGTCCATCTGCACGATCACCCGGGCACCGGGAATCCTGCGCTGGATGTCGCGGATGTGCGCACCTACGGCATCGGCCAGCGCCGCAGAGATCTCCCGGCACGCACCGTGGTCTCGGATCGCGCGTTCTCCGTTGCGCATCTCGACACCGGCCGCCAGCGTCCACGGCCCGCAGACCTGGGTCTTGATCACCGAAGTGCCGGCGTAGTGCTGCTCCGCGGCGTCGAGATCCTCAGCCAGCCATGAACGCGCGCGTCGCATCACCGATCCGGGCGTGTCGCAGAACCGCCAGCCCACGGGAGTGGTCTCGACAGATAGATCAGGGGCCAATTCAGCCAGCATCGCCATCGTCCGACCGATCATGTCCGAGCCCGGCCCGCGTGCGGGCAACTCCACCACATGGGGAAGATCCGACAACTCGCCAGCGACGATACGGGTAGCCTCGTCGGCAATCACTCCAGGAAGCGAACCGATTCCGGTCGCGGTGTAGCCGATCATCGGCGCCGATTCACGGGGCTGTCGCGTGAATGGTCGCCGAGCCCAGCACCCGAGTGCCGTCATAGAGGACCGCTGCCTGCCCCGGTGCCACCCCGCGCAACGATTCATGCAACGCGATCCGCCAGCGGGTGCGGGAATCAACCTCGACGATGTCGACTGTTGCGGCCAGCGGTTCACCGTGTGCGCGAATCTGCACGCTTGCGTCGAACGGAGCCCTCCGAGGGCCCTGCGTCCAGCGTGGTTCGATCGCCTCGATCGTGCGAATGCCGAGCAGACTCGACGAGCCGACGAAGACGGTATTGGAGCGCACATCGACATCCACGACATATCGACGCTGGCCTTCGTCTGCGGGAGTTTTCAGGGCTAGGCCTCGACGCTGACCGATCGTGAAGGCATAGGCCCCGTCATGCGAGCCGATGCGATCCCCGGTCTGTGCGTCGACGATGTCACCGGGCTGCTCACCCAAGCGGTCGCGCAGCCAGGCGGCCGTGTCTCCGTCGGGGATGAAGCAGATGTCGTGGCTGTCGGGTTTCGCAGCAACCAGCAATCCGCGCTCGGCAGCTTCGGCGCGAACGTCGTCCTTGACCGACTCGCCGAGGGGGAACATCGAATGCTCGAGTTGATCAGCCTGGAGCACCGCGAGCACATACGACTGGTCCTTGGCGGGATCGACCGCACGGTGCAACTCGCGCCCTGTCGGAGTGTCGATAAGGCGGGCATAGTGCCCGGTGCAGACCGCATCGAAGCCCAGTGCCAGCGCCCGGTCGAGCACGGCTGCGAACTTGATGCTCTCATTGCAGCGCAGGCAGGGATTGGGTGTGTGGCCCGCCTGGTATTCGGCGATGAAGTCATCGATGACCGACTCCTGGAACTCCTCGTGCATGTCCCAGACGTAATAGGGGATGTCGAGCATGTCTGCTACCCGACGTGCATCGCGAGCGTCTTCCGCCGAACAGCAGCCCCGTGATCCGCTGACATGCTCGGCTCTCGACAGGGCCAGATGCACTCCGAACACCTCATGCCCGGCATCACGTACGCGTGCCGCGGCGACCGCCGAGTCGACACCTCCGGACAATGCCGCGAGCACCCTCATGGCGCGAGCACCGTCATGAGCGGGGAGCCAGTCGGGGGCGGCCGGCTCGTCGGGCGCGTTCCACCACACTCGGCAGTGCAGTCAGGAGCGCCTCGACGTCATCCTCGGTGGATCCGCGCCCCAAAGAGAACCGCAGCGTGCCCCGCGCGGTGCCGGCATCGACTCCCATGGCGAGCAGGACATGCGAAGGCTCAGGCACTCCCGAGGTGCAGGCGGATCCTGTCGAACAGGCGATGCCGGCTGCGTCGAGCAGCATCAACAGCGCATCGCCCTCGCATCCATCGAAGGTGATCGCGACATTGCCGGGTAGTCGCTCATCGACTCCGATACCGGGATCACCCTGCAACACAGTTCCCGGAATCGTGGTCAGCACTCCTTGGATCAGCATGGCCCGCAAGTCGATGAGACGCGCGGCCAGGTTCGCCTGTTCGGCGACAGCACATTCCACGGCAACGGCGAAGGCTGCGATTCCCGCTGCGTCGACCGTGCCCGAACGGATTTCGCGCTCTTGCCCACCCCCGTGGATCAACGGTGCGACGACCGCATCCCGATCGATCACCAACGCACCGACACCGACCGGAGCCCCGATCTTGTGACCGCTGAAGGTGAGGGCGGTCAGACCCGGAAGGGAGGCGTTCATCGGGATCATGCCCAAGGCCTGCACGGCATCGGAATGGAACGGGATCGCCTGTTCTCGACAGGATCGAGCGATCGCCTCGATCGGTTGCACCGTTCCGATCTCGTTATTCGCCCACATCACCGAGCACAGAGCGACATCGTCGTCGAGGAGCCCCTCAAGTGATTGCAGATCGACCCTGCCGAGCGCATCGACCGCCGGATAACGGACCTCGAATCCCTGCTGTTCGACCAGCCACTCGACGGGATCGAGGACCGCGTGATGTTCGATCGGTGAGCACACGATGGCGCGACGGCCACCGCGAGCCCAGGCGAACCCCTTGACCGCGAGATTGTCGGACTCGGTGCCACCGGCGGTGAAGACGATCTCACTCGGGCGAATGCTCAGGGCAGCAGCCGCTCTTTCACGGGATTCCTCGACCACGCGGCGAGCCGCACGGCCTGCCGCGTGCAGTGACGAAGGGTTACCGACCTCTGCCGACACCTGCAACCAGACATCGGCAGCTTCGGGTCGAAGGGTGGTGGTCGCAGCGTGATCGAGATATACCACCCGGCGCTCCACAGGTTCGATGCTAACGCGGGTGCGTGCGGACCGGTTCGATCAGCCCTTGCGCTTGTTGATCTCGTCGGTCAACTGCGGCACGACGGAGAACAGGTCTCCCACGACACCGAAGTCGGCGAGTTCGAAGATCGGCGCCTCCGGATCCTTGTTGACCACGATGACGGTCTTGGAGGTCTGCATGCCGGCGCGGTGCTGGATCGCACCGCTGATGCCGTTGGCGATATACAACTGCGGGGACACGGTCTTCCCGGTCTGCCCGACCTGGTACTGGTGGGGGTACCAGCCGGCATCCGTGGCCGCACGGGAAGCTCCGACAGCAGCACCGAGGCTGTCTGCGAGAGCCTCGATCACTCCGAATCCGTCAGCGCCGTTCACCCCGCGGCCGCCGCTGACCACGATGGCAGCCTCTGCGAGCTCGGGGCGTCCGCCCTTCGCCGCGACGGTGCGATCGGTGACCTTGGCGGTCTTCGCCGAGGAGGAAACATCGACGGAGACATCGACGCGCGTACCCGCCGCCGGTGACACCTCCGGCGCGATGGAGTTCACGCGCACGGTGATGATCGGGGTTCCCGTGGTGACCTTCGACTGCACGATCGTCGAACCGCCGAACACGCTCTGGGTGGCCGTCAGGTCCGCAGCCACATCGACAGCATCGGTGATGACACCCGATCCGGTCTTGACGGCAAGTCGTGCCGCGATCTCCTTGCCCTCCGCCGAGGAGGCGATGAGAACCGCCGCTGGGCTGGCGCTCTGCATGATCTGCGCGAGGGCCTCCGCCTTGGGCGCGACGACGTAGTCGACGAGGTCGGCGTTGTCGGCGACGTAGATCTTCGCCGCACCATGCTCAGCGAGGACTGCACCGGCCGCATCGGAATATCCCGGTCCCAGCCACACCGCAGCCGGCTCGCCGAGCTTGCCTGCCAGGGCCAGCAACTCGAGGCTGACCTTCTTCACGCTTCCGTCCGCTGATTCGACGACGGTCAGGATCTCTGCCATGGAACTATCCCCTTCGCTAACGACTCAGACGAACTTCTGCTCGGACAAGAACTCGACGATCTTCATACCGCCATCACCCTCGTCGGTGACGACGGTTCCCGCCGCCTTCGGCGGACGGGCAGCGAACTGCGCCACGGTCGACCAGGCGGCAGATAGGCCCAACTGTGCGGAATCGAGACCGGCATCGGCGATGGTGAGCGTCTCCACCGGCTTCTTCTTCGCCGCCATGATCCCCTTGAAGGAGGGGTAGCGAGGCTCGTTGATCTTCTCCACCACGCTGATGACGGCGGGGGTCGATGCCTCAACGGTGTCGTATCCGTACTCGGTCAGTCGTTCGATTCGGACCGTCGATCCGTCCACCTCGACCTTCTGGGCGAAGGTGACCTGGGGAAGGCCGAGCCGCTCCGCGACCATCGCCGGCACGACGCTCATGCGCGCGTCGGTGGATTCCGAACCGAACAGGATCAGGTCGAAGTCCCGCCCGGACAGCACTTCAGCCAGTGCGTACGACGTTGCCAGGGCATCCGAACCATGCAGTGCGTCATCGACGAGGTGCACACCGGCATCGGCACCCATGCTCAGCGCTTTGCGGACTGTCTCAGCCGCGCGATCGGGACCCATGGTCACGACCACGACCTCTCCACCGTGGGCCTCGATGAGACGGAGCGCCTCCTCGACGGCGTACTCGTCGAGCTCGTTCATGACGCCGTCAGCGGCTTCGCGGTCGAGGGTCGAATCATCGTCTCGAAGTTTCTTCTCAGCCCAGGTGTCGGGGACCTGCTTGACGCACACCGCGATCTTCATCGATTGCTCCTCCGCGCATGGAATGGCCGGTAAGTGACCGACGAGTAGATGATAGGACGCTCGCGCGTTCTCGGCGCGTTGGGGCGGGCTAGGGTCGGCAACGATGGAACCCACCGGCGAGCGCACCGTCCCCGGCATCGATCGGGAGCAGTACTTCTTCGCTCGCCACGATGCCGTGTATCGATGGGTCTGCTCGGAATTCACCACCGATCTCGCAGCGGCACGGGTTCTCGATGCCGGAAGCGGCGAGGGTTACGGTGCCGAACTGCTCGCGGAATCCGGCCCGAGCGCCGTGATCGGCCTCGAATACGACGACCAGGCCTGCCGGCACGCCGCTGGCACATATCCCCGAACGCATGTCGTGCGTGCGAATCTGGCCCATCTGCCTGTGCGCAACCACAGCCTGGACATGGTCATCACCCTGCAGGTCATCGAGCACCTGTGGGATCTATCGGGTTTCCTCACCGACCTGCTCCGCGCGGTCCGCCCGGGCGGACTACTGGTGGCGTCGACACCGAACCGCCACACGTTCTCCCCCGGACTCGGTAGAGGTGAGCGGCCGATCAATCCGTTCCACGTCGAGGAATTCGATGCCGAGCAGGTTCACGACCTACTCGTCGCCGCCGGTTGGCACGACGTCCGGGTGCTGGGACTCCACCATGCTCGACGGATCACCGAGTGGGAAGCTCGCCACGGCTCGATCATGGCCGCACAGATCACGGCCGCGCTTGCAGATGACTGGCCCGACGATCTGATCGGATTCACCGCTTCGATCACGGCCGCCGACTTCACCATCGCACCGGACGCCGGATCAGCGCAGGACCTCATCGCCGTCGGTCGCGCCCCCGAACCGCTATCGGCATGAACCCACCCGGGATGAACTCACCGACGAACGCCTACATCGGCTCACTGTGCATCGTGCTGCACACCCACCTGCCGTGGGTCGCCCATCACGGCGCATGGCCGGTGGGTGAGGAGTGGCTGCACCAGGCGTGGGCGCAGTCCTACGCCCGCGTGTTCTCGATGCTCGACCGACTCGGTGGTCAAGGTCGGAGCGATCTGCTCACCATGGGCATCACGCCGGTTCTGGCGGCACAACTCGATGATCCGTACTGTCTGCGGGCACATCACGAGTGGCTCGGTGACTGGCAGGTGCGCGCCACGGGACTGGCCGGCATGCGCGAACCGCATCGGCGGTCCGCCGGACAAGCGGAGTACCGCATGGCGACGGCTGCCCTGGAAACCTTCGAGCGTGATGGGCGACACGGAGCGAGCCCAACCGTCCGCCGCCTCGCTGATGCCGGGGTCGTGGAATTCCTCGGCGGTCCGCTCTCGCACACCTTCACCCCCGATCTGTCCGACGACTGGGCGGGCGCGACCCTGACCGCGGGGCTCGACGATGCCCGACTGCGATGGGGATCGGCCCCCCGCGGGATCTGGACCCCCGAGTGCGCCTATCGTCCCGGCCTGGCCGAGGTGTTCGCGCGAGCAGGCGTCGATCACCTGATGCTGGAGGGGCCGACGCTGTTGTCGGCCGGGGCGACGACGGATGCTCCCTGGCTGCTGGCCGACACCGATATCCGCGTCATCGGGCGTGATCTGCCCCTGGCCTACCGGGTGTGGTCCCCACGTCGCGGGTACCCCGGAGGTCGGTGGTACCGGGACTTCCACACCTACGACCACGACTGGGGCATGAAGATCCACCGGGTCACGTCACGCACTACCCCACCGGAGGACAAGGCGCCCTACGATCCCGATCGCGCCGCACACGCGGTGCGCCAGGACGCGCGAGACTTCGTCGACGCGGTACGCAAGCGACTCCTCGACCAGCGGCGAGCGCATCCGCAGCGACCCGGACTGGCCGTGGTCGCCTACGACACCGAATTATTCGGGCACTGGTGGCACGAAGGTCCGCAATGGCTCGAGGAGGTGCTGCACCTGCTACCCGAGGCCGGCATCGCGCCGCGCAGTCTGTCTGGCGCACTGGAGCATCACGACACGGTAGGCCGTGTCCATCCGGGCCCGGGATCGTGGGGTTCGGGCAAGGATTTCCGGGTATGGAGCAGTCCGCAGACCCAGGATGTTCGTGCCGCACAGGCTGCAGCGACCGACCGGGTTCGCCACCTGCTCGTCCGGGATCGATGGACCGATCGCCTGACCCGCGATCCGGCCCGCGATCAACTCCTGACCTCCCTGCTCCTCGGCCTCGCCAGCGACTGGGTGTTCATGATCAGCAAGGAATCTGCCGTCGACTACGCACGGTCACGCATCTTCGACCACCTCGCCGATGTCGAGGCGATCGCGGCAGAGATCGACTCCGCAGCGAGTGCGGCAGCCTGGCGCTCGATCGCCGACGTCGACCGCCCATGGGGACACGTGGACGCTCGGGGTTTCCTCGACTGACCCGGCTGCGCTCGGCCCGTATGCTGGCCGATCGTGCGGGTGTGCCATCTGTCCTGGGAATACCCGCCGGCGGTCTACGGCGGATTGGGTCGCCACGTCCATGCTCTCGCCGAAGCCCAGGCTGCTCTCGGTCACGACGTCACGGTGATCACCGATCACGTCCCCGACCGACCGGCGGAGGAGTCGATCGCCGGAGTTCGCATCCTGCGCGCCGCACCCGCACCCCCGGAACTGCCCTTCGACACCGAGCATCTGCTGGCATGGGTGCTGGCCTTGAACCATCGCCTCGCGGCAACGGGGATCGCTTCGTGGCAACGCCTGCGGCCCGATGTGCTCCACGCCCACGATTGGCTCGTCGCGCACGCCGCACGCGATCTCGTCGCGATCGACGCCACCACTTTCATCGCCACGATGCACGCCACCGAGGCCGGTCGGCACCAGGGCTGGCTGCCGACCGACCTGTCTCGCTCGATTCACCGCATCGAATCCTGGCTGGTCGCATCCGCACACCGGGTCATCACCTGTTCGGAGCACATGGAGTCGGAGGTGTCACGACTGTTCGATGTGCCCAACGACGCCATGGCGGTGATCCCCAATGGCATCGACACCCGACGCTGGTCGACACCCGCACGTGCCAAGCGCATCGGCCCTGACGACCCCACGCTCGTGTACTGCGGCCGACTGGAATGGGAGAAGGGTGTCCACACCCTCCTGGATGCCGTTGCGCGCCTGCGCCGGCACTATCCACGATTGCGACTGGTGATCGCCGGTGACGGCAGTCAACGAGGTGCCCTGGTCGAGCAGGCACGTCGGCGCCGGATCGCCACGCGGGTGACGTTCACCGGATGGCTGCCCGAGGAGCGCCTGCACGAGGTGATGTCAGCGGCGAGTGCCGTGGTCGTGCCCAGTGTCTACGAACCCTTCGGCCTCGTCGCCCTCGAGGCTGCAGCATTGAACGCACCGCTGGTCGTCGCCCGCACCGGAGGTCTCACCGAGTTCGCCGACGACGACTCAACCGCAATCACCTTCACCCCCGGAGCCGTCGACGATCTCGTGCACGCGGTGCGCCAGATCCTCGACGATACCCGAGGGGCCACGATCCGGGCTCGACGAGCACGTCGTCGCCTCGGGGAACACCACGCCTGGCCGGTCATCGCCGAAGCCACCCTGTCGGTGTATCAGCAGGCCGCTCTTCACCGGAGACGCGCCCCCGTCATCACCGAACGGGACCTGACGGGCAATCTCCTCGCCCAACCCCCTGTCTAAGCCTGTTCGACCGTCCCGTCGAGCGTTGTATCGATCGATGTGTCAAGTGTTTCCGCAACGGCCCTGTTCGTCTTGCGGGCGATGTCCTCGATCGCCGCACGCCGCTGCACCAGACCTTCGTGAACAGTGCGTCGATCCTTGATACACACCGCCGGAATCCCCGCCATCACCGAGTATTCCTCGATGGTTCCGCGGATCACCGAGTTCGCCGCGAGGACGCTGCCGCGACCGATCGAGGTTCCGCGCAGCACGGTCACCTTGGTGCCGATCCACACATCAGGGCCGATCCGAACCGGCGATTTCACGTTGCCCTAATCCTTGATCGGAAGGTGGACATCTTCGGTGACGTGGTCGAAATCGCAGATGTACACCCAGTCGGCCACGATCGTGCCCTCACCGAACTCGATATCCATATAGCCGTTGACGGTGTTGTCCCGCCCGAAGACGCACTTGTCGCCTACCCGCATGGTGCCCTCATGACAGCGCAATCGGTTCTCGTCACCGATGTGCACCCAGCGGCCGAGTACTAGCCGACCATAGCCTCGACGCGCGTGGACCTCGACCCGTTTCCCGAGGAACACGAACCCCTCGGTCACGATGTGCGGCGACCTCAGTCGCAGCCAGAGGAAACGCCAGTAACGCACGAGGTACCACCAGGTCCAGGCCCGGTTGCGAACCACCCAGCGCAGTGACGCCCAGGTCAGGAACCGAGCCTGTCGGGGATCTCGACTGCGACTCAGGGCCGGACCCCGGTCACGCACACGTTGTAGAACAACTCGTCCGGCACGACCTTCGACCACACGCGCTCGTCGATGTCAGCCAGACGCTGCCAGGTGCGGTAGGCGAACGTCGCCCAGCCCCAGCCGAGGGCACCGGGCTTGACGGCCGCCTCGAAGGTGCGCACCGGCCAACCGAACCAGGACGCGGTGAGTTCCTCGGTCACGGTCTCGACGTCGATCGCTCCGGCACGCATCGCGGTGGCGGCGAGCGCATCGGGATCGAAGGTGTGCAGATCGACCACCGACTCGAGTGCGGCTGCCCGTGAAGACTCCGCGAGCTCTGTCGGCGGTCGAGCCCAGCGGTCACGAAGCGGCCCCCACTGGGTCACCCGGCTTGCAGCCCACCACGTGGCCCGAGACAGCGTTCGCGCGACGACGTCACCGCGCGCGGTCGGCTCGCCGCAGAAGACGAAACGACCGCCCGGCTTCAATACCCGCAGGGTCTCGCGCAACGCCAACTCGACATCGGGGATGTGATGCAGCACGGCATGACCGATGACGAGATCGAACTCGCCATCCTGCGCCGGCAGGGACTCCGCATCCGCCACTCGGCCTTCGACATCCAGGCCTAGGGACTGCCCGTTCCGTGTCGCCACCTCGACCATGCCCGAAGAGATATCGGTGAGAACGGCCGAATCCATAATTCCGGCCTGCATCAGGTTGAGGGCAAAGAACCCCGTGCCGCAACCGATCTCCAAAGCCCTGACGTATGGCCGGGTCGGGAGACCCGCGGTGTGCACGAATCTGTCACGCGCATAGTCGATGCAACGATCGTCATAGGAGATGCTCCACTTCTCGTCGTATGTGGAGGCCTCCCAGTCGTGATAGAGCACATTGGCGAGTTTCGGATCTCGCCAGGCTTGATCGAGGAGATCGGTCATGACCCGGTGAACTCCGCTTTGCCCGGCCCGTTCTCGAGGAACGAGTGCATCCCGATGGACTGATCCTTTGTGGCGAACAGCGATGCGAAGTGCATGCGCTCGAGTTCCAAACCGTTGTCGAGATCGACCATCAGTCCATGGTCGATGGCCTGTTTCGCAGCGCGCAGTGCGTACGGCGCTCCTGCGGCGAGCTGTCGGGCGAGGGCGAGTGACTCTTCGTAGACGTCATCGGGTGCCACCACCCGATCGACGAGTCCGAACGAGAGAGCCTCGTCCGCGCCGACGAATCGTCCAGTGAGGATCAGGTCCTTCGCCCGTGAGGGACCGATGAGTCGGGGTAGCCGTTGAGTGCCACCGGCACCGGGAATGATGCCGAGCAGGATCTCCGGTTGTCCGAGTTTCGCGTTATCCCCGGCCACCCGCAGGTCACAGCACAGCGCCAACTCGCAGCCTCCGCCCAATGCATAACCGGTCACTGCGGCGATCGTTGGCTTGGGGATGCGTTCGACGGCGGTGAAAGACGACTGCAGTTGCGCGGAGCGGTCGAGGCAGTCGGTCATGCTCCAGTCGGCCATCTCCTTGACATCAGCGCCTGCGGCGAAGACCTTCGGCCCGCCGTAGACGACGACCGCCCGAACATCATCGCGCTGCGCCAATTCCTCAGCCGCCTCGCGGATCTCCTCCTGCACCTGGACGGACAGGGCATTCATCGGCGGCCGGTCGATGCGAAGGGTCGCTACGGCGGTGGACGTGTCGACGTCGATGCTCACATACGCTGCGCTCACGACCGAGAGCCTAACCACGCTAGCGTGTCCGACGTGAGCGACCTGGCGATCATCGGGCCCGGCCACTGGGACCCGCTAGGAGTGAACCTCACCGATGCCGCGGCAGATACCGCGAACGTCGCGCTCTGGGCTCCGGGTGCCGATCGGGTGGACCTATGCATCTTCGACGTCGCCGGTCGCCAGACCTCGATCACCCTGCCCGAACTGACTCTCGGCGTGCACCATGGGCGGATTCGAGGCATCTCCCCGGGAAGCCGGTATGGCTTCCGAGTCCACGGAGGATGGGATCCGACGTCCGGTCGGCGCTGGAACGCGGCAAAACTCCTCACCGATCCCTACGCCCGCGCTATCGACGGGTCCGTTCGACTCGATGACGCGATCTTCGGATCGTCACCCACCGACGACCTCGTCCGCAACGACGCCGATTCCGCCCCGTACGTGCCACGCAGCATCGCTGTCATGAACACCTTCGACTGGGGCGACGACGTTCGCCCGCTCACACCCTGGGCTGACACGATCATCTACGAGACGCATGTTCGGGGCTTGTCGAGGTTGCATCCGCAGGTGCCCGAGCATCTTCAGGGCACCTACGCGGGGGCGGCGCACCCGGCGATCCTCGAGCACCTCACCTCGCTCGGAGTCACCGCGATCGAATTGATGCCGGTCCACCACTTCACGAGTGAGGTCCACCTCATGGAGCGTGGCCTGACGAACTACTGGGGCTATAACACCCTGGGGTACTTCGCCCCGCATGCCGCCTACAGCAGCAGCGGGACGCATGGTGAACAGGTCGATGAGTTCAAGAGCATGGTCAAAGCGATGCATGCGGCAGGACTCGAGGTCATCCTCGACGTGGTGTACAACCACACCGCAGAGGAAGGCGTTAACGGCCCAACATTGGCCTTCCGCGGAATCGACAATGCCGCGTACTACCGGCTCCGCGATGGTCGTTACTACGCGGACTACACCGGCTGCGGGAACACCCTCGATCTGTCGCATCCACATGTCCTGCAGATGGTGATGGATTCCCTGCGCTACTGGGTTCTGGATATGCATGTCGACGGATTCCGCTTCGACCTGGCTTCCGCCCTAGCCCGCTCAGCCCATGACGTCGACATGCTCGGCACGTTCATCACGACTATCCGGCAGGATCCGACCCTGCGACGCGTGAAACTCATCGCCGAGCCCTGGGACGTCGGACCCGGGGGTTATCAGGTCGGTGAGTTCCCGGCCATGTGGCGAGAATGGAACGGTCGGTACCGCGACTGCCTGCGCGACTACTGGCGCGGCGCGAGCGGGGTCACTGAACTGGGTTGGCGCCTGTCCGGTTCCGCGGATCTGTATGCAGCCGAGGGCCGCTCTCCCTACTCCTCCATCAATTTCGTCACCGCTCACGATGGATTCACGATGCGCGACCTGGTGAGCTATGACCACAAGCACAACGCGGCGAACCTCGAGGACAACCGTGACGGCACCGATGACAACCGATCGGCCAACTACGGCTTCGAGGGTGAGACCACCGACCCGGCGATCACCAAGGTGCGCCATCGCCAGATCCGCAACCTCATGGCATCCCTGGTCTTGTCGACCGGCGTCCCGATGATCCTCGGTGGAGATGAGTTCGGACGGACGCAGTCGGGGAACAACAACGGTTACTGCCAGGACAATGCCATCAGCTGGTACGACTGGGAGTGGGCGGACTGGCAGGGCGATCTGGTCGAGTTCACCCGATACGTGCTCGCGCTGCGCCGCGAGCATCGGGTTTTCCGGCAGCGGTTCTTCTTCCAGGGCACCCCCACCTCAGTGGGAGGCGCACCCGACCTGGGGTGGATCTCACCTAGCGGGTCCACCCTGACCGACGGCGAGTGGAACTCACCGGACACCCGCACGATCGGCATGTACCTGTCCGGAAGCCTACGACCGGTGCCCGGTGACCCCTCGAGCGGTCGGGACCATTCCTTTCTCATCCTGTTGCACTCCGGGGCCGAACATCAACCTTTCGTTCTGCCCGGCAAACCGTATGGCCAGACCTACCGCCGAGTCCTAGACACTCATGATGAGCGTCCCGGTGTCGCACCGTGGATCGATCGCGCAGACGCAACGATCATGCTCGCCCCTCGGAGTCTCATCGTGCTACGCGTCGAGGGCGATGACGAGCGAGGCGTTACTGACTAGCGGGGAACGGCGAGCACACCGAGATCGGCCGGCGAGGCCAGCCCGACATGACGCGGTAGGACCCGCACTGTGTAGCCGAAGGGGCCGGTTCGGTCGAGGGGCATCCGCCCATCGAAGCGCCAGCGACCACCGTCGTAGCCCTCCTGCATGGTGAGCACCTCCACTGTGGGCGCGGTGATGACGTCGTCGGCGTCCACGCGCCCATAGACGATCTGCACGAGCACATCCTGAGGATTCAGACCGCCGAGGTGCACGTAGGCGCGAACGTCCACCTCGGCACCGAGGGACGGTTGCGCATCGGGGATGGACACGTCCACGTGCTCGACAGCCACGCCAGGCCATTCCCCGAGCACCCGTTCCTTCCAATCCGCCATCTCCTTGCCCAGCGCCATTCCTTCCGCCAGCATCTGTCGCGAGGCATCAGCGGCGGGAACATATAGCCGCTCGACGTATTCGCGCACCATCCTGCTGGCCAGTACCTTGGGACCCAAGGTCTTCAGGGTGTGCCGCAACATCTCCACCCATCGGTGCGGGACCTGGTCATCCCCGCGCGAGTAGAACGTCGGCGCGACACTCGATTCGATCAGGTCATACAACGCGGCTGCTTCGAGATCATCGCGACGCTCGGCATCCTCGACACCATTCGCAGTCGGAATCGCCCATCCGTTCTCGCCGTCGAACCATTCATCCCACCAGCCATCGAGGATCGACAGGTTGAGGGCGCCGTTCAGCGCCGCCTTCATGCCCGACGTTCCGCTGGCCTCGAGTGGACGGATGGGGTTGTTCAACCACACATCGCACCCCGGATACAGCACCGTGGCCATTGCGATCTCGTAGTTCGGCAGGAACACGATGCGATGCCGCACCTGCGGGTCATCAGCGAACTCGACCAATTGCTGGATCAATCGCTTACCCCCGTCATCGGCAGGGTGAGCCTTGCCCGCGATGACCAACTGCACGGGACGGTCGGGATCGAGCAGCAGCGAGCGCAGCCGGTCCGGATCACGCAGCATCAGGGTCAGCCGCTTATAGGAGGGCACCCTGCGTGCGAATCCGATCGTGAGGATATCCGGATCGAGAACACCATCGATCCAGCCGAGTTCGGCCTCCGTGGCACCTCGACGCAGCCAGGACCGACGCAACCGGTGCCGGGCCATGTGGACCAGCCGCTCCCGGAGGGTCCGCTTGATCCACCACAGTGCATCGTCGGGAACATCGCCGAGTAGTTCCCACCCGTGCGGCTGCTCAGCAAGGTCCTGCGCACCACGGTCAACCGCGAGTTTCCAGATCTCCGGGGCCACCCAGGTGGGTGCATGGACGCCGTTGGTGATCGATGTGATGGGAACATCGCTGGCATCGAATCCCGGCCACAGTCCATTGAACATCGATCGGCTGACCGCACCGTGCAGCAGGCTCACACCGTTCCTGCGCTGCGAGAGCCGCATCCCCATCACGGCCATGTTGAATACAGCGGGATCGCCGCCGTCGTAGTCCTCAGCCCCCAGGGCGAGGATCCGGTCGATGGGCAGATCGACGAACGCATTCTCGCCACCGCTATCCCCGCTGAAGTACTGCGTGATGAGATCCCGGGAGAACCGATCGATGCCCGCGGGCACCGGCGTATGCGTCGTGAACACCGTCCCCGCCCGCACCACCTCGAGGGCGGTGTCGAAGCCGAGGGAATCCGGCCCGGACATGAGTTCGCGAATGCGTTCGAGTCCCAGGAATCCTGCGTGACCCTCGTTGGAATGGAACACCTCGGGTGCAGCGTGTCCGGTCAACTCGCAGTAGCGACGAATCGCTCGCACTCCCCCGATACCCAGCAGCATCTCCTGGCGCAACCGGTCTTCCTGTCCGCCGCCATAGAGCCGGTCGGTGACATCGCGCTCGGGTCGGGCATTGGTGGCGACATCCGAATCGAGCAGGAGCAGAGGGACGCGACCCACCTGGGCGACCCAGATGCGAAAGTCGAGGGTCTGCCCCCCGGGCATACCGACGCTGAGATACACCGCCCTACCGTCGTGATCGCGCAGTAACCGAAGGGGCATGCTGTCGGGGTCGAGAACCGGATACGTCTCCGTCTGCCAACCGTCCCGCGAGAGTGCCTGGCGGAAGTACCCCGAGCGATAGAACAACCCGACCCCGATGATCGGAACGCCGATGTCCGAGGCCGCCTTCAGGTGATCGCCGGCGAGAATCCCCAGACCCCCCGAGTACTGCGGCAATGCTGCGGCGACTCCGAACTCCGGGGAGAAATACGCGATCGCCTGCGGGGAGTCTCCCTCGCGGTGCTGATACCAGTGCTCGCGCTCGAGATAGTCGCGCAGGTCGCCGTCGAGGTGACGTACCCATTCGACGAACCCATGATCGCCCGCAAGCTCCTCGAGCCGCTCCGCACTGACCTCGGACAGCATGCGCATCGGATCATCGCCGAGTTGTTCCCACAGGTGCGGATCGATCGCCCGGAAGAGTTCGCGGGTGGGCTCGTGCCAGGACCACCGCAGATTATGGGCGAGTGCGTCGAGGGGGGCGAGATCGGCGGGCAGCACGGTGCGGACATTGAGTCGGCGAATCGCTTTCACGGGGGACGACGCTATCGCCTGCGGAATGCTGAATTGCTGCCACCACATGAACTTCCTGTGTCCAGATCTTCTCGTGTCAAGATCCCCCGCACTAGGCTGACGGTGTGCCCGTGCCCGACGTCGTGATACCCAACGTCTTGACCGGACGCTTCGCGATCTTCGACGTTCACCCGGCGGTCGAATCCGGTCGACGCCCCGCCAAGGCCGTGGTCGACGAGATCATCCCCATCGGGGCGACCGTATTCAGAGAAGGACACGACAGCCTCGGGGTCGAGGTCGTCGCGCACGACCCCCGCGGACGCGAGCGCCTGCGTCGTCGGATGAATCCTGATCCCACCGGAGTGGATCGATGGACGGCGACCGTGGCCTGCGATAGCGAGGGCGACTGGACGTTCACCATCGAAGCCTGCGACGACCCCTGGTCGACCTGGTGCACGCGAGCGCTGGTCAAGATCCCTGCGAACATCGATGTCGAACTCGAACTCACCGAGGGCGCCCTGCTGCTCGAGCGCGCCGCCAAAGAGCTTCCCCGTGGCCGGACCGAGCAACGCAAACGGATTCGCGAGTGTGCGCGGACCCTTCGTGACGCCAACCTGCCGGCGGATGTTCGCTGGGCGGGCGCACAGGATGCGGACATCACCGCAATCTTGGCCGCCCATCCCCTGCGCGGGTCGGTGACGAGCAGTGGACCATGGCCACTACGCGTCGAGCGTCGCACCGCGCTGTGTGGTTCGTGGTACGAGTTCTTCCCCCGCAGCGAGGGCGCGAGCCTCGACCCACCCCGCTCGGGAACCTTCGAAACCGCAGCGGGTCGACTCCCACAGATCGCCGCTATGGGATTCGATGTCGTCTACCTCCCACCGATCCATCCGATCGGGTCAAGCCATCGCAAGGGTCCCAACAACACCCTCGTCGCTGGCCCCGACGATCCCGGTTCACCCTGGGCGATCGGCTCAGCCGACGGTGGCCACGACGCGATCCATCCGGACCTGGGAACACTCGAGGACTTCACCGCTTTCGTAGCTGCAGCGTCTCGATCCGGTCTGCAGATCGCCCTCGATCTCGCCCTGCAGGCCTCGCCCGATCATCCGTGGGTGAAAACGCATCCGGAATGGTTCACCACCCGAGCGGACGGGAGCATCGCCTACGCCGAGAACCCGCCCAAGAAATACCAGGACATCTTCCCGCTGAACTTCGACAACGATCCCGAGGGGTTGTACGCCGAGGTCGAACGCCTCGTGCGGCTGTGGATGTCACGCGGAGTGCGCATCTTCCGTGTCGATAATCCGCACACGAAGCCACTATGGGTGTGGGATCGACTCCTTGCCTCCATAAACGAGACTGACCCCGATGTCATCTTCCTCGCCGAGGCATTCACGCGCCCACCGATGATGCGAGCACTCGCCGAGATCGGCTTCCAGCAGAGTTATACCTACTTCACCTGGCGAAATGCGCGATCGGAGATCGAGGAGTACCTGAGCGAACTCGCCGGACCCGCGAGTGCGTACATGCGCCCGAATTTCTTCGTCAACACCCCCGACATCCTCAGCGAGTACCTGCAGTACGGCGGGCCGGGAGCGTTCGCGATCCGTGCGACACTCGCGGCGACACTGTCACCTACCTGGGGGGTCTACTCCGGTTTCGAGCACTTCGAGCACCTCGCTGTTCGACCCGGGAGCGAGGAATACCTGGATTCGGAGAAGTACCAGTTCCGACCGCGGGAATGGAGCGCGGATGTGCCCACGCTGGAGCCCTACTTGTCGCGACTGAACCACATCCGTCGGGAGCATCCGGCTCTGCAGGATCTGCGTAGCCTGCGCTTCCATCACCCCGACAACGATGCGGTCATCGCATATTCCAAGCAGCACGGTGACGACCTGATTCTCGTCGTAGCCACTCTCGATCCGCATCAGCCCCAAGAGGCGACCGTCTGGTGGGACATGCCGACACTCGGCATGGACTGGGCCGACCGCTTCATCGCCCACGACCTCATCACCGATCGGGCATGGACCTGGGGTCAGGCCGATTACGTGCGACTGGATCCTGCAGCGGAAGTCGCCCACATCATCCACGTCCAGCGGCCATGATGACGTCATGACGATGCCACCGGTCGACCTCGCACAGATCGACCGCATCGTGGATGGCTGGCACCACGATCCGCACTCGCTCCTCGGACCGCATCCTGGCGATGGGGGAACCGTTCTGCGCGTCCTACGACCGATGGCCGACTCGGTGACGGCGATCATCGATGGCGAACGGTTTCCGCTCGACCACCTGCATCGCGGAATCTGGCAGACGATGCTGCCCACGCAGGAGATTCCCGACTATCGACTCGAGGTCGCCTACGGCCCGCTGACCTATCCCGCGGATGATCCCTACCGTTTCTGGCCGACCGTCGGCGACATCGACCGACACCTGATCAGTGAGGGCCGGCATGAGCAGCTGTGGCAGGTACTCGGAGCGCACGAGCACGTCTATCCCAGCCCTCTCGGCGATGTCCATGGTGTGTCCTTCGCGGTGTGGGCACCCAATGCGCAGGGCATCCGCGTCGTCGGTGACTTCAACCATTGGGATGCCACCGCGCACCCCATGCGCAGTCTCGGCACCTCCGGAGTGTGGGAACTGTTCATCCCGGATATCGGCGCGGGAACGGTGTATAAGTTCGCCGTTCTCGGCCGCGATGGGATTTGGCGGGAGAAAGCCGACCCATTGGCATTCGCCACCGAGGTCCCGCCCGCAACCGGCTCGGTGGTGTTCACCTCCCACTACATCTGGGGCGACGGTGACTGGCTGGCTGATCGCGCGCAAAGCGATGTCCTGCGCTCACCGATGTCCACCTACGAGGTCCACCTCGGTTCATGGCGTCGGGGTCTGGATTACCGCGGACTGGCCGCTGAATTGACCGACTACGTCCTGCAGCATGGGTTCACCCACGTCGAGTTCCTGCCCGTCGCCGAGCATCCGTTCGGCGGATCCTGGGGATATCAGGTCACGTCCTATTTCGCACCGACGTCGCGGTTCGGCTCCCCCGATGATCTGCGCTTCCTCATCGACACCCTGCATCAGGCCGGCATCGGGGTGATCGTCGACTGGGTTCCCGCGCACTTCCCCAAGGACGATTGGGCCCTGGCTCGATTCGATGGAACGGCGCTATACGAACACGCCGATCCGATGCGCGGCGAGCATCCGGACTGGGGCACCTACATCTTCGACTTCGGTCGCAGCGAAGTGCGCAACTTCCTGGTGGCTAATGCGCTGTTCTGGCTCGAGGAATTCCACATCGATGGACTGCGTGTCGACGCCGTCGCCTCAATGCTGTACCTCGATTACTCCCGCGAGGCAGGACAGTGGACCCCGAATGCCTTCGGCGGACGAGAGAACCTCGACGCGGTGTCGTTCCTGCAGGAGATGAACGCCACGGCATACAAGCGTGTTCCCGGGATCGTCACGATCGCCGAGGAATCGACGTCGTGGCCCGGTGTCACCCGACCCACCGATCTGGGAGG
>Ga0180430_10001895_pt1 | contig 19638 bp, 9 predicted proteins | sample SS_ome_9_FD_132999 | JGI IMG/M metagenome (GOLD analysis project Ga0180430, IMG submission 132999) | Hypersaline lake sediment archaeal communities from the Salton Sea, California, USA - SS_1_S_2 metaG | ecosystem: Environmental > Aquatic > Non-marine Saline and Alkaline > Hypersaline > Sediment... | reverse complement strand
TGGAATCCACATACACATCTCCGTAAAAAGGAGCCTTTTCGTCTACCTTTTCGCTGCTCATCACTTGAAGCCTTGATGAGCTGATATCCAGTTGAGTATTTACACGTTCGAGGGACTGAAAATCCAGGTATCCATTGACCATCAGTTCATTATCCAGAGTGTCAAGCACCCTGAACTTATCAAACATCAGCCTTTCCTCTGCAAGGACCAGGTCCTGATCCGGGATTCTGAAACTTGAATTCAGAGCATTGATTTTTAGTTGTACACCCTCAAAAGCTAATTGTCCGTTCACATGTTCCTCACCATCCGTATTCAGTGCATCAAATCGTCCGTTAATACTCCCCTGAAGTTCCGAAAGGGAATTTGTGGTGAAGGGCTGCAGTGTATTCAGGGGAAATTGGGAAATTTCTGAGTATATCTCTCTGTTGCCGCCACGGATCCTATTGCCCCTGAAGCTGGCTCTTGCAGAATCCAGGCCGGCCACAACGTCCACCTCATAGTTTCCTGCCTTGTCGAATCCCAATTCACCGCTCAGAGAGATTAGATCGAAATGCAGATCTGAGAATTCCACATCCGAAAAATGAAGATCCGATCTGATTCTTCTTGCAGAATCGTTGAGAATACTCAGTCCGAAAGTGCCGCTTATGGAGGCATCAGGTCTTCCCGGGAAAAGGTCTTCCCTAACCAGGGATTCCATCTCTACCTGATTCATACTCAGGGTATATACCGGCCTGTTTGCCTTTGTTCCTGTAGTTATATGCAGAGAGGAGGAATCGGTGAACATTTTAAGGGAGGGTGTAATGTCCGAGCTGAGTAGATCCCACGTGAGAAAGCGGGATGTCTCCATATCCCAGCCCTTTCCATTGAGCACAATGTGTTCAGAAGGAAGCTCGAGTACCAGCTGAGTAGAATCCACAATCGCCTCAATATCTATATTGTATGTAAGCCTGTCCTCCGGATCCCGTATGGAAAGGACAGCTCTTCGCTGCCATTCAGAGAAATTTGCGTCGAGCGTCCAGTCATTGGCCGGACCCGAGAACAGAGAAGCCTTATCAAAGGCCATGCTTACATTCAGCAAACCGGCCGAGTCGGTAATTGCCGAATTAATTGATTCTATATCAACCACTTTATAGCGTAGCTTAGCACCCCTCAGATCGTAGTTGATCTTGTTCTCTGCTGAAATATGCTGCATGGAAATGTCCAGTTGGCCCATATGAAATCCTGTGTCCTTCAGAACCATGTCCAATACTTCGTGATCGCTGAAGTGGCCCGTCGCATTTATTTCCGGAAGCCCTTTCAAACGTGTAGCTGCAAGCTCCGGATCCGGATCCCGGAATGTGGCGAGGTAATTTATATATGATTTTCCAAATGAATCAAATTCATGCATGGATTTATCAATCATAATATCCAGGCTGAAGAAATCTCCTCTTGAACTTAGGGTTGTTTGTTCGAAATCTGTACTTACAGAAGCCTGGAATTGCTCCAGATCCACTGACTCCTGAGCATTGGTGAGTCTGGTATCCTGAAAGATTATGTCAGATCTGAAGCTGTCGGATCCCCGGACAATCAGGCTCTCCACCCCTGTCTTCAGGGCAAAAGTATCTTCTGTCAGATGCAACTGGTCCAATTGGGCACTGACTTGTCCTGAGCCAGTCAGCTGAAACAGCGTGTCACCGTGAATGGCCTGGAACCGTAGCTCACCCTGGGCATGCTCATCCCCGCTCAGGACCAGGAACTCGTAGATTCCGGCCTTACTCTGCCCATCCAGCCTAATATCCCGATAGATATAATTGTTAAATGCCAGAGTATCCACCTGAAAGGAAAAGCCTGAATGGAGATTCTCTAAGGAAGTTCCTGTTCCGTGAAGATTGGCTGTTGCCGATAAGGAGCCCAAATCCTCCACATCCAAAAGTGCACCCAGGGCTAAGTCTTCCAGCTTTGTGGAGACAACAAAGCTGTCAGAAGCAATATCCATGGAAGCGGAAGCATTAAGTTTCCCAAACTGGCTTCGGAATTGCAGGGAGATATCAGGAGAAGATATTAGATTTGATACCTGAGCAGTCAGGGAGAGTCCGGAAAGATCAGGAGGAGCTTTCTCCATTCCCAGGACCCTGAACCATTCTTTCAGCCAGTCCGGGTCCACTCCGGTCAATGCCAGCTGTAAGTTGCTGTTGGCTTTTGAGATGGGAATAAAGTTCTCAAGTTTTCCTTCAAGTAAAATCTGGAAATATTCATTCTGTGAAAGGCTTAAGCTGGAAATCTCCAGGACCCGATCCTGCAATTCCACGTCTGCGGTTAAGGAGAAGGGATCGCTGATCAGGTCGGCATAGGCCGGATTTAAGCGATCCTCAGGTACAAATGGATCAAGATCCTTCAATGAGAAGTTGCTTGTGTTTATGGCCAGGTGGGCTTTTTGCAGGCTTGCAGGATCCGAAAGCATATCCAGGAAACCAGCATGTGCACTGGCTACAAGGCCGGCCTCGCTGTGGGCAGTTTCCATATTCAGCTCAAGCCTGGTCAAGTCCCTTTCTGACTCAAGTACCCCTTTCAATTCTTTGAGGGAAAAGCCATTATCCAGATCGAAACTCAGTTTAGAAAGCCGGGCATGGGCTTGATCGGCATCGAGCAAAAAGCCCTTCATTCTCATCTCCAGATCATCCAGGCTGAGTATAGACGAGATTGAATCCGAACCCGCGCTAGTTCTCTCCCCCAGGCTTAGCCCCAGTTTTTCGAGTTCCATATTTTTCCCAGAAAGCAACCAATCAAAAGTGCCTGGATCTTTTAGGGAAATTGAAGGGGAAAGGCCCGAAATTTGGGGTCTTATAATCTTAGCATAAGCATTTACCAGGGTGAAGTCCTTCAGATCCAGCACCTTTTGCTTAAGATCCATCTCCTTTGCTATAATTTCCCCCTCTTCCAGGATCAGGTTTAGCCAGAGGGCTTCGTTACCCTGGTCCAGGGTAAATTCCACATGATGCAGGGATAAATTCAAAAGACCAAAGTTCCAGGGCAGCTTTTCTATCTTATCCACTTCCGCTTCTCGTGGTCGCAGCCTTATATCTCCGGTAAGACCCTCAATTTTAAGAGAATGCGCCCACAATTCCCGTTCAGCAAGGGGCAGTGTGAAATCCTTGATTTCCGCCATGCTTATTTCCTGCAGGATTTGGATTCCGGAAATGGAATCGCTCATGTGAAAATGAATATCTGAGAGCTTGCCCTTATGGATGGAAATAACCCAGTTCCCCCTGCCTTCCTTGCTTTTCTTCTTCTCCGTCTCCCTACCTGGGGTAAAAGCCTCCGCTATATGCAATTGTTCGGTGACTTCGTTCATTAAGAGGACTACCCTGGCCTTTCGCACATCCACATCCTGCAAGGCCACTTTCTTACGAAGCAATGCCAACAGGCGGATATCGACTTGGATTTCACCTGCATAAATCATGGTATCTCCTTTCAGGTCAGTGATACTGATTCCCTGAATACGTGCCGAACCTGGGAGAATGCGACGAATGGCATCCATATGAATTGGTACCTTCACCTGGGTGAGCATCTGATTTACCTTTCGGGTGGCAAAGCGTTGGGAAAAGGGAAGATTCAGGGTGGCAAAAAGGAGAAAAAGGATCCCAGCGATCGAAAGGAAAAAAATAATTAAAGGGCGTGTCAGCTTCCTGATCTTCATCAATTGGGATCAATAATGAGTATCTTACTCAATAAATATAACAAGGCCATGCTAATAAATCGACCTTATTATCTGCTTTTTGTTCCCCTGGTGCTGGCTTTCTTTGCTGTATCCGGATTTGGATTTTTCTTCAAAGCGGCCGTTCCGGGCTCCTGCATGCTGATTCTTCTCTTTCTTTATGGTCGCAAGCTATCATCCGTATCTGACCTTTGGTTTGTCCTCGCTGCCTTCTTCTTCTCCATCGCCGGAGATGCTTTCTTATCCCACAAGGGAGACAGCTTTTTGATGTTTTCTGCCGGAATTGGCCTTTATCTACTCGCGCATCTGGGATACCTGGGTTTTGCCCTGAAAAACGGTCGCATTCACATACTCTTTACCCTGGTGGTGCTGACTGCTTTCCTACTCTTCTTTTTTATAATACTTCACCCGGCCATAGAAGAGCAAGTATTAATGATTGCTGTCCTGATTTACCTTCTGGTTTCCTGTCTCTCCCTGGGAGCTGCCTATGGCCTAAAACTTAAAGCACAGGTAAAGTGGAGCTATTTTGCAGGGGTCACCCTGATCCTGCTTTCCGACACCATCATAGCTCTGACCGAATTCGCCTCGTACAGTGTTTTGGATTTCCTCATACTACCCACCTATTATGGAGCACATATCAGCATTAGTTATGCCCTGATTAAAAGAGGCTAAGATGCAATGGGGCCACCACAGAGCTAAAGCCTCTCGAAAAGAAACATTCTGAAGTCGATCACACTCTCGCCAGGCATATCCAGGGCCCTAAGGCACAAGGAGGACTTCCCCTTTTTCAGTTCCATCTCACCCATATTCACCACTTTCCAATCCTTAACGTAGGATTCGATGCGCGGAGCCAGGTCCTCATCCATTCCACGCAGAGGCGGATCCCAGGCTTCATGTACCTTATACTCCAGGTGATTCGCACCTACTGACAATTGCAGGGTTGATCCCTCATCGCCCTCCCGGCAGGTATAATAAAGTGTCACTGCAAAATTTCCATCTTCAGGTACTTCCACCTGCCAGGTAATGCTATCCCCGGCCTGGATCCAGTTGGTGAAAAATGAACAGTTGGGATAGCGATTGGAGCGTTTGATTTCCCCGTGGGCCATAGCATCCCGGGCGGGTATTTGTGTATATTTCATGGCCGGGTGACCCAGGTAGAAGGGCCGTGTATCCTTTTCAGGCAATTCTTCCCTGATTTGTGCCCGGTATTTCTCGGCTACTTCCATTAAGCCCTCTTTCACTTCGGGCAAAACCTCACTCAGATCGACCTTTTGTCCCCTGTCGGCCTCAATATCGTATAAGCCTCCCTGATGATCCAGCCTGTATTGCTGGGTGCGGATACTAAGCTTCCCCCTCCAGTAATTCAGAAGATGTCGGTCTTCCCACTGGGACTCTTCTTCCAGAAGGGTTTCCTTCACGCTTATGCCATCCAGGGGATGATTGGTTTCACACTCGATACCGCACATCTCGCTCAGTGTGGGTAATAGGTCTGTCACCGAGATCATACGGTCGATTTTTCTACCCGCATCAATGCCTGAGGGCCATTTGATAAACATGGGGGAACGAACTCCTCCTTCGTCAGTACTGCCTTTCCTCCCTTTCATGCCACCGTTCCAGCGCCAGGAATTGGGTCCGTTATCGCAGAAATACAGAATAATGGTATTGTCGTCAATGCCCAGTTCTTCGGTCTTGGCTACTATACGGCCCACATTCCAGTCTATATTTTCACAAAGGGCAAGGGCTGCTCGTGTGTGCTGCAGATTCTCTCCGGGATGTTCAGCTCGCATTTCGATCTCCTTGTCCTTAAACCTGTCCCAGTATTCCTCAGGAGCCTGGAATGGTGTATGTGGGGTATTGAATGGCAAATACAGCAGAAAGGGCTTATCCTTGTTTTGCTCCATAAAGTCCATTCCATGTTTTGTGAAATCATCGATCAGGTAGCCCTCTCCCTGCACAATTTGCCCGTTGTGTTCCAGCATGGGCGAAAAGTAGTTTCCCCAGTGTCCCGAACAGAAGCCATAATAGTCCTCAAAACCCCGTCCATTGGGATGGTAGGGATATTGCATGCCATTGTGCCATTTGCCATAGGCGGCGGTCTTATAGCCAGCTGCCTGAAATACCTCTCCTATGGTGGTTTCATCCATATCCAGGCGTTCACCTCCCCCACCAGTGCTATATACTCCACCCCGGAAGCTATATCGTCCGGTAAGTAATTCGGCCCTGGTTGGCGAACAGACTGCACACACATAAAAATTATCCAAGGTAGCCCCCCCTGAGGCAAGGGCATCGATATTCGGAGTTTGAATATTGGTATTCCCATGCACACTCAGATCGCCCCAGCCCTGATCATCCGTAAGGATAATGATCACATTGGGTTTCCTGATTTCATTCCCGGTTTTACACGAGCTAAGTGCAATAAGCAGCAGTAAGCAGAAACTAAATACCTTTCTCATAAGACAGTTTTAGGAAGTAAGACCTAAAAATAAAGAAAGCGGAGGAATTCCAACAACTCCCCCGCTTCTGTATGTGAAAAAAATTCGCCTGTTATTCGTTACGTATGCTCTCAGCCGGATTGGCGGTGGCTGCCCTGTAAGAATGAAGGCTTACGGTCATAAGTGCCAGAACAAGCACTGCCAGGGTAACCAGGAGCAGGATCAGGAAGTAGATGCCCACCTGGAAGGGAATGTGATAGGCAAACTTCTGTAGCCAGGCCCTGGCTCCAAAGAAGGCTGGCAGGGAGATCAGTCCGCTGATTATAAGCAGGTTGATCACCTCCTTCGATAGAAGCATCATCACCACCTGTTCGGAGGCTCCCATAATTTTCCGGATTCCTATTTCCCGGGTTCTCTGGGTAGTTGTATAGGATATCAGCCCCAGCAAACCCAGGCAGGTGATAAAGATGGAAAGGAAGGAAAACACCAGCAGAATCTGGCTGGTCCGTCTCTCTGTGGCAAACAATTGGTCGAATTCCTCATCCATCCACGAATATTCAAAGGGGGCATCCTGCTTGAACTTGTTCCAGGTTCTTTCCAGGAATGCCAGGGTTTCAGCCCTGTCTCCATCTCCAAACCGAATGGTCACCTGACCCTCAAAATTTCCTCGCATAAAATACATGGCCATAGGACCAATTTCTGCCTGCATGGAGGCAAAATGATAGTCTTTGACCACTCCGATGATGGGGACGAATACATCTTCCTGCCCATCCTGACCTGGTTGTACAAACCTGGCAGTCAAGGGATCTTCAAGTCCCAGTGCCCTCACGGCAGCTTCATTTATTACCACAGCGAATGAATCTGAGGGCATCTCCCGACTGAAAAACCTTCCCTGGGACATCTCAAGCCCCATGGCCTTTTCAAAATCATAACTAACCCTGGAGGTGGCCAGGGTAAAGAGATCGCTGCGATCCCAGCCTTCCAGCCAGTGGGCGTTATCCGAATAGGATCCTGAGGGAATGGCGTTGGTATTGGCTGCAGCAAGCACGTTGGAGTGCTGCAAAATTTCTTCTTTGAAGGCATCAATCCTTCCTTCAAGCACATCGGATCGATGGATGAGCAGCAGATTCTCCTTGTCAAATCCGGTTTCTTTGTTCTGCATATAATTCAACTGTCTGGTAACCACTATGGTACCTATCAGGATTACAATGGTTACTGTGAACTGAAGGACAATCAATATGCGCCTGAGCAGACTCTTCCCGGCGCTGCTTTTTTCAGAACTAAAGACAGCAGCAGGCTTGAAAGAAGCAAGGATCAGTGCCGGATAAGTCCCGGCTGCCACTCCCACTAGGATGGCAAAAAGTACAAGGACAGGTATGATCCACGACTCCGAAAATACGTCGAATTGAAGCCTGAGCTGAATCATATTGTTATAGCCCGGCAGGAAGAGATAAACCACTAGCACAGCCAGGATCAGGGATAAGATGCTCAGGAGTACGGACTCGGTCAGAAACTGAACAAGAAGCTGGCTTCTCCGGCTTCCCACCACCTTTCTCAATCCCACCTCCCTGGCACGTGTGGTTGAACGTGCTGTGGCCAGGTTCATAAAATTGACCCCGGCTATAACCAGCATCAAAATGGCCGCCACCAGAAAGACATACACATACAGTGGATTTCCATTGGCTTCAAGCTCGTATTGCAGGTCAGAGTGAAGGTGTATATCGGTCATCTTTTGCACCCGGTATCCGTAGGAATTACCCGAGTCCTCAAATTGCTGCAAATCAATTCCCAGGAACTGGGTTATCATGGGTCCCACGTATTTGACCAGCATCTCTCTGAGCTGGGTTTCAAACTCCATGGGATCCGCACCCTCTTCAAGCACCACGTAGGTATAATAATTGTGATTGAGCCAGTTGGTACTCCTGCTATTGCCCAGGGTAGTAAGCGATCCCAGCATCTTGCAGTGAAAATGAGAATTCTGGGGAAAATCTTCCATTACCCCGGTAATCACCGAAAGGTTGGTGTCCTGTTCAATTTTCAGCGTGCGCCCGATGGGATCATCGTCTCCAAAATATTTTCTCGCGTATTCCTCGGTAAGAACAATGCTGCGTGGTTCTGTCAGACAGGTAGCGGGATCTCCCTTGATAAGATTAAAGCTAAACACATCAAAGAAAGTGGAATCGGCAAAAAGGAATTCCTGAGCAGTCTCCTGAAAGATCCTGTCTCCCTGCCTGACCACCCAGCCACCTGCCATTCTCAGGCGGACCGACTGTTCCACTTCCGGGTAATCATTCAGAAGTGCTTCGGCCATGGGAGGAGAACTTACTGCATGCCTCATTTCAGTAGCTGGCATGCTACCTGATATCCAGACACGGTAGATCCTGTCCGACTTATCATGGAAACGGTCATAGCTCAGCTCGTTGATCACATACAGCATGATAAAGATGCTGCTGGCCAGGCCAACAGTAAGACCGAAAATATTAATCAAGGTATAACCTTTTTGCTTCCAAAGGTTTCGAAGGGTCACGAGGACGTAGTTACGTAGCATAGAAATGTATTTCTGTATAGACGAAGTAAAGAGGAAAAAGCTACAGTTTCAGAGTAAAATATTTACATATTTATTTCCGATCTTTGTAAGTATTACATTCCCAGCATGAAAACGCAACTAAATTGGAAAAGGGGAGCATTTTCCTCCACCTATCGTTTATTTGATCAAGAAAGGCAAATCGGCCTTTTGCACAACCATGCTTTTAAGCAAAAGTCTGACGGGGAAATCCACGGGAAAAAATACCGCTTCAGTACCCAGGGACTATTTAAACAGCAAACCGAGATCATTGACCTACAGACAGGACAGCAAATTGGAAGTATTCACTACAATTCCTGGATGAATAAAGCTGAAATCAAGCTGCACAAGCGAAGCTGGCACTGGAGATACGACAATGCATGGCAGACCCGTTGGAGTATCACCAACTCATCGGGGAAACAGCTGAACTTTGCAGGAGGAATGAATAAAGGGACCATGGAAGGATACGATCCCGAAGACCTGCTTGTCCTGTGCGGACTTTTTGTCACCAACTATTATACGCAGGCCGGAATCGCTGTTTTTGTGGCCATATTCATTCCCATCTGGGTTTCAGTGATCAACTAAAAATCCTTGCAGGGAAAGCCCGGGTGCCACCGAAAGTTCTTAGCACCCAAAATTTCCTTTTCATCTATTCATATCTCAGGCTCTCCACCGGGTTGGCTGAAGCAGCCCTGTATGTGTGTATACTCACTGTCAAAAGTGCCACAAGCAACACAAAGAGGGAGACCAAAGCCAGCACCAGGAAGTAAAAGCCCCACTGGAAATCGATGTGGTAGGCAAATTTCTGCAGCCAGGCCCTGACACCGAAGTAGGCAGGAAGCGACAAAATAGTGGAGATTCCCAAAAGCACGGAGGTTTCTCGTGAAAAGAGGGCCATGACTACTTTGATGGAGGCACCCATAATCTTCCGGATGCCTATTTCCTTGCGCCTTTGCGAAGTTGCATAAGATATCAGTCCCAGCAAGCCCAGACAGGTTACAACGATAGAGAGGAAGGAAAAAATTCCCAACAATTGCCCGGTATTCCTTTCATCATCAAACATGCTGCTAAACTCTTCGTCAAGCCAGGCATATTCGAAAGGATGCTCTGAGGTCAGATTTTCCCACTTAGCCTGTATGAATTCAACGGTCTCCTTGCGCTTTCCATCACCCAGTTTAACGATCAACTTTCCGGGCTGAATTCCCTCCATGAAATGAATGGCCATAGGTTTGATCTCATTCTGCATCGATTCAACATGGAAATCCTTTACCACTCCGATGATGGGCATGTACTCATCCGGGTAGCCATGGTAGCTCGGTTGCACAAATCGGGTGTTTAAGGGGTCCTCGATACCCAGTACCCTGATGGCGGCCTCATTGATCACCACCCCGACTGAGTCGGTCGACATATCCTTGCTAAAAAACCTGCCTTCCACCAGTTCCAGGTCCAGGGTTTTATCAAAGTCATAGGTGGTGCGGTAAGTGGCCATGGTGAATATTTCTTCACTTCCCCTTCCTTCAAGCCAATGGGCATTTCCATAAAATCCTCCTGAAGGAATGTGGGTCGAATTGGCCGCTACGATCACGTTGGAATGTTTGGAGATTTCTTCCTTATAAGCATCAATGGATTGTCCGAGGACTTCGGATCGGTATACTACAAGTACATCTTCTCTCCCGAAACCCGGATCTTTCTTTTGCATATAGCTCAGTTGACGGTTCACCACCACTGTGCCCAGGAGAATCACCACTGTGGTTGTAAACTGAAGCACAATCAGGAGTTTCCTAAGCGTACTTTTGCCAGCTTTTCCAGATCCCTTGCTGGAGGAAAGTACTGCCACAGGTTTAAATGAGGCGAGCACAAATGCTGGGTAGCCACCCGAGAAGATTCCGATGCATATGGTAAATAGAATCAGTAAGGGAAGGATCCAGGATCGGTCAAAAATATTGAAGCTCAGGTTTTTCTGGATCAGGTTATTGTATCCCGGCATGAGGATATTCACAAGAATTACTCCCACTACCAGGGCTAAGAGACTCAGCACCACCGACTCGGTAAGAAACTGGCTAATGACTTGAGCTTTGCTGGAACCCACCACTTTCCGTAAACCGACTTCCTGGGAGCGGGCAGATGATTGTGCCGTTGCCAGGTTCATAAAATTGATCCCGGCGATCACCAGTATCAGGATTGCAGCCACCATAAAGAGGTATAGATAGAGTGAATTTCCGGGAGCTTCAATATCAAAGCGCAGATTGGAATGTAAATGCAGATCCATTAGAGGCATTACCCGGTAACCATAGGAATTTCCGGCGGCTTCGAACTGCTCAAGGTCAATCCCCATGGCCTGTTGAACGATGGGACCCACATACTTAACCACCATATCGTACAGACTGGCCTCAAAAGCCTCCACATCAGCACCTTCTGCCAGAACCATGTAAGTATGAAAATTTTGATTCACCCAACTCAGATTGTCATTGTTTTGCGGCAGTGAGTTAATAGATCCCAGCATCTTTGCATGGAAATGGGAATTCTCCGGAAAATCCTGCATCACTCCCGTGATCACACTTACGTTGGTATCCTGCTCAATTCTCAGTGACTTACCCATAGGGTCCTCATTACCGAAATATTTCTTTGCATACTCTTCAGTAAGAACTATGCTTCTGGGATCACTAAGGCAAGTCCGTGGATCACCTTTTAGTAGTTTGAATGAAAAGACATCGAAGAAGGTGGAGTCCGTAAACATGAAGTCTTCTTCCGTTTCATTGAATTTCCTTTCCCCGTTTCCAACCAGGTAACCCCCATACTGCCTGAGTCTGACCACCTGCTCCACCTCGGGATAATCGGCCAGGAGTGCAGCAGCCATGGGACCGGCAGTAACCGCATCATTCAGTTCACCGGTGGGCATCATACCTGAGATCCAGGCTTTGTAGATCCGGTCTGATTTTTCATGGAAACGATCGTAGGAAAGTTCGTTGATTACGTAGAGGGATATGAAGATACTCGTGGCCAGTCCGATGGCCAGACCGAAGATATTGATGGAGGCATAGCCCCTGTTTTTCCAAAGGTTCCGGAGTGCGACAAGAAGGTAATTCTTAATCATGTTGAGGGTTTTAACTAATTGAATATCTATTCATTGTTAGTTACACCTCACCTAACGGGTTAGCAGCAGTTCACCCATTGGACGCAGGAAGCGCATTCCATGTTGCATAAATAGGGATATTTATTCGTACCTCAGGCAGGTAACCGGATTCTGAAGGGCTGCCTGATAGACTTTTCCCGCAATGGTAACAAGGGTGGCAATCAGAATGATCAGTACGGAATAAATATAAATCCAGGCGTTAAAGTCCAGGAATTGCTCCCAGATACTTTCCAGCATCATCAGGGAAAGATAATAACCTCCCACGCAGCCAATAACACTGGATATGGCCAGATTGATGAGGAATCCCTTGCTCAGAACCGTCAATATTCGAGGGATGGGAGAGCCCATCACCTTCCGGATCCCGATTTCCTTGGTCCGGTTTAGCACACTGAGAGATACCAGGGTATACAGACCGATCATAGCCAGTATGGTGGCCACAATGGCCAGGAAGATATAAAGCTGCTTGATACTCCGGTTGATGGCCTTCTCTTCGTTCAGGGTATCCTCCTGGTACATTCCCTCAAAGGGATAGTTGGGAATCATGCTTACCCAGGTCTCGCGCAGGTATTCCAGGATATCCGGAAGGTCCTCCTGTGCAGCCCGCACGGCCATCACCCGGTACACATCGTTGTCGGGAAGCTTGATCAGTGTGGGTTCTATGGGGGACCACATGCCTCCCAGGAAAAAATCCTTCACCACGCCAATTACTCGATACTGCAGGGTATCATCCATACGGATTTGCCTGCCCACAGGATTTTCCCAGCCAAAGGCATCCACCATCATCTGGTTCACCACCACGGAAACTCCCCGGTCGGCTTCCTCCCGCTCCCTGGACAGCAAGCGACCGTCCAGGAGGGTCATGCCCATGGTATTTTGATAATCGGGCCCCACATCCATCACATTCACCTCCAGCTCCTGGTCTTCATCCTCGATGGACCTTCTGTACCAACCGTATCCGATATGCTCCTGGGTGCCTGCAGCCAGCTGAATCAGCGGATTCTGGCTTACCGTCTCGTAGTAGGAAGTAAAGTTTCTCGGCTGGATGGGGACCACGATCAATTCTTTTCGGGCATAGCCCAGATCGGTGGTCTCCTGGTAGATGGCGTTCATGGAAAAGATAACCCCGGAAACTATGGATAAGACGGATATGGTAAACTGGAATCCCAGAAGGACCTTGGCCAGGGGGCCTCCCCCTCCCAGGCGCGTTCTGGATTGCAGAATCTTCAGGGGCTTGAAGGAGGAGATATAAAGCGCAGGATACATGCCGGCGATAAAGCCGGTAAACAGCAGAAGCAGAAACAGAAAAAGCCAGAAACTCCACCTGTCGGTGAAGCTCAGGGTCAGGTTCATGTATTCCCACATGCTGCCGTAGGCCGGAACCAGTATGGTTGCCCCTGCGATCCCCACCAGGAGGGCCAGAAAGCAGATGATATAATTTTCTATGAGGAACTGGACCATCAACTGCTTCCTTCCCCCACCACTAACTTTCCGGATCCCGATCTCCAGGAGGCGTTTACCGGCAGAGGCTATGGCGGTATTGGCAAAATTAAAGGCTGCTATCAAGAGCATGGTAATGGCCATCAGCAGAGGAGCAAGCACAGCAGCCGGGTGCAATCCCGGATAGAGGGAATTGTTCCAGGTATCCCGGGATCGTTTGTTTACCTGCTTCAGGGGCACCAGGTTAAAGCCTGTAATGGTAAAACTTTCATTGGCCCGGTTCTGTACCGGGATATACTGTTTGAGTCCTTCCTCCACAGCTGGCAATGATGCCGCATCCGGAACCTGGATAAATAGCACCCTGGCAAATTGTTGCCAGTTCACATCCTGCACATTCCACATGGTAAGGAAGTTTTCAATGTGGGTCAGGATGTCGATCCGGAAGCTGGAATTCATCGGCAGGTCCTCAAATACCCCTGCCACCGTGTAGGTATACTCCACATTGGCATCGTTGAAAATGGTTATGGGTTGACCAACAGCATCTTCCTTGCCATAAAGTGCAATGGCCATTTCCTCCGAGATTAGCACATTGTTGGGATCTCCCATTCCCTTCAGATTGCCCGCAAGCTGGTGAAAAGTGAACATATCCAGAAACTCCGGATCCACGTAGGAGACCTGCCTGTTGAAATTATCAATGCCAACCTTCACAGGTGAATAGGAGCGCATGATCCTGGCCGCATGCTTTATTCCGGCCAGGTCCTTCTTTATGGCCGGACCCAGAGGTGCCGGAGCAATCCCGTATTCCTGATCCCTGTCCCCCTGAAGCCGGTTGGATGTGACACGGTAGATCTCTTCAAAGTGTTCGTTGTGCCGGTCAAATTCATAGCCGAACATATGGTTGAAGTAGGCCACTATGCAAATGGCCAGGGCCAGGCCCAGACCCAGGATATTGATCAGTGCATATATCTTGTTCTTATAGAGGTTCCGAAAGGTAAGCAGGAGGTAGTTCTTAATCATGGGTACATGCGAATTGCAGGTTTGGAATACTTCATTGTATTAAAGACAAAAAGATTAATCCTTCCGCATGGCCGCACGCTTTTTTCTCCATGCATCATCGTCTTCCGGAGGGATCTCCCTTTCTGCCGGATCCTTCTGAATCAGGCTCAGGGCCTCGGTTTCACAGGCAGAAATGCATAGTCCGCAGCCATAGCAGGCCGAAATATCCACCTCACATATACCCTCCACCATGGACATTGCTTGAAAGGCGCAGCGCTCCAGGCAGGCCTCACAGCCTGTGCAAAGTTCCGCATCCACCCTGGCATAAAAATCCGACCGGGCTATGGAGTTTTCACTGCCGTATTCCACCATTCCTCTCAACACCCCGCAGGAGCAGGTACAACAGTTGCAAACATAGTAGACCTCGTTCTGGGCATTATTCACCGAATGCACCAATCCTTCCCTGTCCGCCTCTTCCAGGACCTCCAGGGCTTGCTCTTTTGTCAGGGTCTCGATTTCCTCCGTTCTGACAAAGGCATTGGGTTTGGGAGAAAACACCAGGCAATTCCTCACACTGTGCTCGCATCCCTGTCCAATGAGCCTTTTCTGGACCCGGCATATGCAATCCAGCACTCCCCAGGACTGTGCCTGATCCAGGTAGTTGGAGGCCTTTTCATAGGGCATCACGTCAATATCCACCGGTATGGCCTTCTCCAGGGGTATGATGCGGTGGACCGAGGGCTCAGACAACATGGTCTGATGAAAGCTTTCGAGATAATATTGCTCAAAGAGTTCCGCAAATTCCTTATCAATCTTGGCATTTTGCCTTTCGTAAAAGCCAACTACAAATGGAATCAGGTGGAAGGTAAAGCCCACTCCTTCTTCCCTTTTGATGTCGATAAGTCCCCGTTTCACCATGCCAATCAGGTTCTGTTTGGCCTCTGGCTCACTCAGTGCATTCTCGCTGGCTATATCTTCCAGGGAACGGGGCTCCATGCTCAATGTGGCAGCAAGAGCCGCATCTTCCTCGCTGAAGAGTTTGGCCAGCAGCCTTAGCTCCACACCACTTTGGGTCCGTGGAAAACCATTGGGAATTTTGTGAAGCTGGTCGGCTAACTTCTCATACTGAGTACCTGGATGCTTGGATTTACTCATAACGCAGGGATTTTACCGGATTCATGGAGGCTGTCTGATATACACGCAGTAACACGGTAATGGCGGCAATTAAGAAGGCCATCAGGGTTGAGACCAGGAAAACACGAGGCTCCAGACTGATACGGGAGGGGTAATCCTGCAGCCAGTCCTTCATGAAGAAATAGCCCAGCGGCCAGGCCGCAAGGGTAGCCAGCAGTATAAGCCAGATAAATTCCCGTGAAAGCACAATCAGCACGCTGGAAATGGATGCACCCATGGCTTTCCGGATTCCAACCTCTTTGGTTCGCTGGCCCGAACTGAATGATGCCAGTCCCAGCAATCCCAGGGCAGCAATAAATATGGCCAGCACCGAGAAAATATTAAATACCGCGGCCGTTTTATTTTCATTGTCATACAGCTGGTCCAGGTCCTCCTCAAGGAAGGTCATGTGTATGGGCTGCTCCTCCATGAAGGAGGTCCAGATCTCCTCAATGTATTGCACGGTCAGCCCGGTATTATTCTCACTGATCCGTACCGACATCTGGAAAAAATTCTCCCGGTTAAACTGAATGACCAGGGGCCTGATTTCCTGATGAAGCGATTGAAAGTGAAAATCCTTCACCACGCCTATGATGGGATGGGGATGTTCGGTTTCCTCCCCGAACTGGGTGTATAAACGCTCGTTCAGGGGATCCTCAAAGCTCAGAGCTTTGGCAGCAGACTCACTGATAATCAAAGCAAAAGAGTCTGTAGGATTCTCCAGGTCAAACCACCTTCCTTCCACCATCTCCAGGGCATAGGTATCGTGAAAAAACCAATCGGCCCAGATGTTATTGATGGCATGAGTTTCATTGTTGGATGCCCCTTCAGGGAGAAAGGCATTGTCGCCGATGAGTCCGCCGGGTACTGCACTGCTCACCGAGACATCACTGATGGCCGGATTTTTAAGCAATTCCTGACGAAAGGCTCCTATCTGTTCTTCCAGTACATAGGCCCGGTCTATAACCACCAGGTTTTCCTTATCAAATCCCAGGTCCTTATCCTGAAGGTATTTCATTTGCCGGTTCACCACAATGGTGCAGATAAACAGAACGATGGTGACCACGAACTGGAAGGTCACCAGGACCCTGCGCAGTAGGGACCCACGCACCCCACGCATGGCACCGCTTTTCAGCACATCGACCGGCTTGAATGAAGAAAGAAAAAAGGCAGGATAGCTGCCTGAGGCAAAGCCCACAAAGATCCCGATAAGAAAGACGCCAATTGCCACGCGCATCGGGCCCAGTGAACCCAATCGTAAATCTTTACCGGCCAGGTTATTAAAGGCTGGGAGAAATAGCTCCACCAGTACAACCGCGAGCACAATGGCAAGAAGCGTGGTCAGGAAAGATTCGGTGATAAACTGCCACCTGAGACGGATCCTTTCCGCTCCTGCTACTTTTCGTATACCTACTTCTGTGGCACGCTTTGAAGCGCTTGCTGTGCTCAGGTTCATAAAATTGATGGAGGCGATCAGGATCAGAAATACAGCAATGATGGAAAAAATGATCACCGAAGCCTTGCTGCCACCCGGGTTGATCTCAAACTGAAGATCCGAATTCAGGTGTATGTCCTTTAAAGGCTGCAGCGAATAACCATAGGTATTGCCCGAGGCAAAAAACTCCTCCATGGTCAGGCCCAGGATCTCCTCCAGTTCTGTGCCCATGTGCTGGGCAATCAGATCGGGGAATTTGGCTTCCGGCTCGGCTGGATCCATGCCCGGACGTAGTCTTATGTAGGTATAGTTGTTGTTTCCCAGCCATCTGTTCACATCGGCCAGGTAGATGGAGGTCATGGATCCCAGCATGTTGAATCGGAAGTGGGAATTCTCCGGGAAACCCTTTACCACACCTGTTACCTCGAAGTTCTGCTCCCTCTGTCCTACCCTGAGCAGTTTGCCCACCGGATCTTCATCGCCAAAATACTTTCTGGCCATTTCCTCGGTGAGCACAACGGTATTGGGCCGGTTAAGCATGCCCTTGGGATCGCCGTAAACCACCGGTGCTGTAAACACGTTGAAAAAGGTTGAATCGGCGTAGTAGAAATTCTCTTCGATAAATACCTTGTTCTCATACCTGACTATGGGATCCCCATCGAAGGTGAACAGCCTGGCAAATTCTTCCACTTCGGGAAAATCGCTTTTCAGAGTCGCTCCCATGGGTGCATTGGATAGTGCAGCCTCAATTTCATTGCCCTGAATCTTTCCCTTGATGGTAATGCGGTAGATATCCTTAAAATGCTCGTTGTGACGATCGAAACTTAGCTCGTCAAGAACAAAGAGCAAAATGATAATGGAACTGCATATGCCAATGGCCAGACCCAGGAGGTTTATGAGGGTGTAGCCCTTATTCCTCCAAGCATTCCGGAGGGCAATAAGTAGATAGTTTTTTACCATGACAGCAAAAATTGCACGGGCTATTCCTCTTGGTCGGTGGTTAAGTGCGCCTGTGACGCATAATTCAGGAATGTTTCCTAAATTCGGTCCAATATAAAACAAAATCGCCTAAGAAGATGAAAAAGAGACCCGCTAATTATGTTAAAATTCTCCTTTCAGCTGCCCTGTTAGCCTTCAGCATGAACCTCTTAGCCTGTACCATTATTGCTGTGGGTAAAAAGGCTTCGGCAGATGGTTCAGTCATCATTTCCCACACCGATTGCGGAGCAGACAGCCGCATCAGGGTGGTGCACGGACAAAGCTATCCCAAAGGAGCCATGGCCAATGTGCACTGGGGTATACAGGACATACACCGTCCCCTCGATGATTTTGGCGATGTGATCGGCCAGATCCCCCAGGTGGAAAGCACCTATACCTATTTCCATTCGGCCTATCCCCATATGAACGAGCACCAGCTGGCCATTGCCGAAAGCACCACAAGCCAAAGAAAGGAACTGGGAGTGGATATGGCTGTCTGCAAGCAGATCATGACCGTGGAACAGGCCCAGGCCTTTGCCCTTCAGCGCTACAAAACAGCCCGCGAAGCAACGGCTTTCATTGGTCATCTGATGAGCACCTATGGCTTCCTTCCCTCCTGCGTGGGCGAATCCGAAACTCTGGTCATAGGCGATACCGAGGAGATCTGGATATTTGAAGTCTTCAGCGTGGGTTCGGACTGGGATCCCAAGAGCGGCGAATCCGGAGCCATCTGGGTGGCCCAGAGGGTACCCGACGATCACGCCCTGGTGGTTGCCAACTGGAGCATCATCAAGGAAGTGGATGAGAAGGATACAGAGAATTTCATGGTCAGCAGCAATTACAAACAATTTGCCATAGATAAGGGCTGGTACGACCCCGAAGGCAGTCATCCCTTTGTTTGGCAGGAAGTATATGCTCCCACATTCAGAGAGTGGGCCACCAATCGTATGTGGCTCTTTTACAGCACTTATGCCCCATCCTACGCCGATTGGCCTCTCAGACATCTGGAAGACGGTCACATGCTGGGTTACAATCAGTACATCCAGTATGTGGAGCCCATTTCCCTTTACCCCACATCCGTGAAACCGGTAAAACCCATTTCTGTCAGCGATGTTATGGCCTTCCAGCGCTCCACCTTCGAAGGAACCATTTACGATAAGACCGAAGATTACGACTGGTACGTACCCGATGGTAAAGGAGGTATGAAAAAGAGTCCATTGGCCACCCCCTTCCCCAGCAAGGACATGCGCGAACTCCTTGACATCAACAACCGAAGGAATGTGGCCCGTCCCCAGGGATTCTACGGAATGATTGCCCAGTTGAGAGGCTGGTTGCCCGATCCCATCGGAGGCATCTACTGGGTCTTCCTCGACAATGCCTACACCAGTCCCTACGTACCCATCTATGCAGGTACCCAGGAGATTGCCGAATGCTACAAAAACTTCGATCCCACCACCTACAGCAACAAGTCTGCCTGCTGGGCCATCGACTTTGTGGATAACCTGCTCTACCTCAAGTGGCAGGAGGCAGTAAAAGACCTCTGGGAAGTTAGAAATCCCTATGAAGCACAGCTTTTTGCCGAAAGGGAACATGTGGACAAGGAAGCGCTGGCACTCTATGAAAAAAATCCGGTCAAAGCCTTGCAATTCCTGACCTCCTATTCCCAGGGAAAAATGGAGCAGGTGCTGGGCATGTACAATAAGTTACACGACGATCTCATCGTCAAATACAGCAATAGTAGATAGGTTAATAGGTTAATGGGTTAATAGGTTAATGGGTTAATAGGTTAATGGGTTA
>Ga0180430_10001893_pt1 | contig 19672 bp, 22 predicted proteins | sample SS_ome_9_FD_132999 | JGI IMG/M metagenome (GOLD analysis project Ga0180430, IMG submission 132999) | Hypersaline lake sediment archaeal communities from the Salton Sea, California, USA - SS_1_S_2 metaG | ecosystem: Environmental > Aquatic > Non-marine Saline and Alkaline > Hypersaline >... | reverse complement strand
TCCCTACTGCCAAAAGGCCAAAGACCTTCTCGCCAAACATAACCAAACATTCCGCGAAATACCCGTGCATAACAAAGCAGAAACTATCAGTGAACTCGCAGAAAAAACAGGAAATTATGAGTACTTTCCAATGATTTTTCACCATGGGAAATTCGTCGGTGGTTATGCCGACATCAAAGATAGCTTCTAGGTGTTGCAAAACGTCCTGTATACTGCAGGAGTTTCTTTCCGATATCCCTGCTGAGCCAACATATCCACCGCCTGCGCCGCCGCTTGCTGCTCTGCACGCTTTTCTTTGCGATCCTCTCCAACACCCATCAGTGTTGAATAACGCTGCCAATCCCCTTTTTGCCAACCTCCACGCCTAGTCACAGAATCCGGAACCGAGTACAACTCAATCCTCTGAATCTTGGTTTGAATACCAGCAATCTCTGGTCCGGGTAACTCAATCTTCACCTTTTTCTGCGTGCCAATCGGACTTTCTTGATCGCGCCTCTGCGCCTGTGTGCGATAAAAGTCGAACGTCTCCTTCAAACGCGTCTTTGCATCCACCACATCCTCGTACCGTAATGAGAAATTCCTCTTGTCGTATGCACATGCGATCATGTCATAACATAACGCAAATCCCACCCCAACCTGGAAATGATTATCCAACATCAACCCAGTAGCACCAATGAATGCCTCAAACACATCTTCCAACAACTTTTCCGGATTCTCCTCCGAAGCTAGCTCTTCCTCACTCGCCGAAATAAACGGTAAGAAACCCCAACTATCCGCGACATCCGCAAAAGTGTCCGTTGATACATAGTTAATCCTCAACCGCGCAGCCACCTGCTTACCAGCCGTACAGTGCAACTCTGGATAACGCCGCGAAAAGTACATTACCACACAACAATTCGCCAAACTATCCCCGACATGCTCCAAATACTCCAAATTGTCATCGGGATGCGCTGTTTCACTAGTAAAAACCTTGTTATATACATCCAGAGACTGCGGAGTGAGTAAAACATCAATATACTTGTCCTTCATACCACCAGTCTTCAACACATTCCTCAACATTTCCCGAAAACTCTCATCACGTGGACCATAATATTTCCGTGCATCTGCGCGAAAAACGATTTTTTGCTTGCCCATTGTATTTCTTTGCTGTGAAAATCTATTTTTTCAATTAAGAAATGAGCTCAAAAACATGCGATGTATGTCCCTCCAACTCATACTGTGATTGTAGCAAAGGTGGGTCCGCTGCTGTATGTCACGGCACAACCACCAAATGTAGCCAGTGTTGCTACTCCAGCGATAAAACTTGCTCTAAAGATGGCGGTGGTACATGTACCGCTGACCCTATCAATGGTAACCTCGACATCACCACTTGTAGTGACTGGGGTTGCACCATCTCTGGTGGAGGTCCCCCCGGACCTCCTGGACCCCCAAGTCCCCCCGGTCCCCCTAGCCCGCCATCTGGTAAGTGCATCAACACACCCACCCCCAAATGTACTCTCGATAACCCTTGTGACGATGCATGCACAGATTGCACAACCCCCATGTACACTTGCAACAAAACGACCGGACAGTGCGAGTACGACCCCAAAGGTACTCAGACCTGCAGCGAATGTGGAAAATCCTGCCAAAAGAACAAGTTTTACTGCGATACTTCTGATCCCGACAACTGGCAATGCAAACAAGTCGGCGCCACATCAATGCCCAACCTTGACCCCGTAGCAAACGACAATGGAACTGTAACCAAACGAGACAAAACTCTTGACATTATTCTCATTGTTCTTGGGGTTGTTCTTGGCCTACTCCTCCTCCTTGGCCTGGGACTCTTCATATGGGGTAAGTGGGGTAGCAAGCCAACATATGGCAAAGCCAAAGGCACCTACAAACCCTCTTACGGGTCTAACAGCTTCCGCTACTACTAAATGGACGAGGCATCCCAAACACTAATCCCAATCTATCGCGATAAGTGTAAACGCGCATTCGAAGAACTCGCTGAATGTGTGCGTACCACCGATATACAACAACGAGTCGCACAGGCTGTGCGCAATGGATACGCCGGATTCGAACTATACCGTAATCCACACATCCTCTCCTCGCTACATATCCGTGAAATGCGCAATCTCGATGAAAATCTCGTCAAACAGCACAATTGCAATCTAGGTATCAATATATCACAAGGTATTGTATATGTGATGCCCAGATTTAGCGATGAAACTCTACAAAGCCTCGGAAGCACCGGTACAGTAGTCCAAGAAGAACTACCCACTGTTGCAGAAGTTAAACTCAATCCCCAAATAAGAGCACTCGAACAACGCATCGATAAACTGGAAAGTTTGCTGGAAGAAATCTATTACGCCCCAGGCATGCCCGGATACCTGCAAGCCGAATCTGAATTTGCAAAGACCACAACACATTAAGATTTTTGACCAATCAAAAATCTTCAAACCTTACACTAAATGAGTAGTCCAGTAGAGATCTACGATGGCTATGCAGTGCCATTCGGCATGCTTAGCAATAATGCCTATCAATTCATGGAAATCGACCGCGAGGTGTGGAAAAGCGTAACACATTACATCTACGCCAACCTCCTCACAACACCAACCTATAGTACCCTACTAAAAAATACATCTACTCCCCGCAAAGTGCGCAAAGAGTTTTCCGAACTACAGGCCAAGGAATACGACAAGGAACGCGAGAAAATGCTTTACAAAGCCTACATGGCTATCCTCTTCAACGATAGCGCCCCAACAGACGCTCGTGATCTTGATGCCGAGTACCAACGTATCCAAGCTGAAATAGCTGAAATTGCCAACGTTCCTGTCGACGACTTTACACGGCCCGAATGGCTCGACTGGATCGCACGCCTCTCACGTTACCACCCAGACTACGACGAAGTTGGCTATAACAAGGGTGGTAATTTTGCTCAGGGATTCGGACGCCGTGATAGAGGTTATAATGAGTTATCCGACGCAGAACTACGCCAAAATTTCGAGCACCTACGCCAAATCGATTTGCAACGCCTACAAGACAAACTAAAAATGCTCAAATACAAAGGTGCCCAAAATATCCTCGTCCAACACCGCGAACAATTCCGAGCTGCTCTCGAAGCAACCGGAACCGGAGAAATTACCTATCAAGATGACCCCGTTGTCGGTATTGTTCTCCAGCGTGTACGCGAAGCCCTCTACAAATCCTACAAAACGAAGGGCAAAGTCGCCTATACCGAGGCCCTCGAACAAGAAGTGTACATGTCTTACAGTGCCTACAAACTCCTCAGCGATCGTATCAACCAAGGAGAAAATATTACCCAATTTGTCAGGCAAACCTCCACCCAAATCGTGCAAAATATCATGGCTATGAACCCAGGTATTTCCCTACCCTTACGTGATTTTGTCATGGACCTCTACAACAACTACATCGCCCAACTAGAAAGACGTGATGCAAGGGTTGGAGAACAACAACTCTTCATGCTTCCTCCCGAAGTCGTACAAGATGTTATGCAACCCGGCTACATGGCCGTGCGTATCCTCCGCGCCTTTCGCGGTTACCTATACTCCCCCGATGCTAAAAGAGATCCCCGCTGGCTCAGCGAATCAGCCATTGAAAACTTTCGCAAACAACACGTACTCGATGCCTGGCTCACCGAACTAATCGGTCAAAATTACACCGATCAAGTTACCGGAAATGAAAATGTCTCCACTGAAGCACGCATCCGTGGCGCAGTCGCAACTTACACGGCATCGCTTACCGACAAAGAACTACAACGCCTCTCCAATCGTGTCTACTCCCTCTACAAAGCAGATAAACTACCCACAGATATTTCCGCAATAATTGATCAAACCATGCGTAATTACCAACAAGAGGATATCGATCTCTCACTACCTCCTTTGGGCGAACAAGAAGAACTCATCGCCCCTCAAGTAAATACCCAGAAAATCTCCCTCTTTGGACCCAAGCACGCCCCAAACAATGGACCATTCCTCCCCCTCGTGCCCTATCATACCACAATGTTCAACGTAGATGACAAATTGTTCCCATCTGTCCTCCATTATATCCACACCGGATTACTCGCCGCATTGCCCGTACGCGACTGGAACTCCCAACACCTCTCACAACTCTACCCAGGTGTTTGCCCTCTATCCCGATTAGATGGTAAAAACCACTGCCAACTGTATGGAAAAGGACAGGAAGAACAAACCCTCGGATGGAATAACGCCTATCGTGTAATTACTCAACAGGGTGAATTCGTCCCTATCGACTGGCTTAGCCAACTAACCCGCCGTAGCTTCCACCGCGGCCAAAACATGCTCAAACTACACTTTGCCAAGAAAGCCATTGAACATAAGTTTCAAGAAAAAAGCCTAATCGACATCCTGTTATTCACCGGAAACCGCCCAATTATCTACACAGATTCAGACAAAGTTCTCGGAAGTGGTAAAGATGGTCGAGGACAAAATTATACCGGAGAACTACTGATGGAAATTCGCCAAAATGTCCGTGAACGTATCACTTACAACCCTGGTCGTGTCAGGAATCTTATCGAATTCATCACCTACGACAAATATATGAATAACTGGGTCAGAAAGCGAACCGGAGATGTTATTGCCACCCTTCGCATCATCACCAGCTTTATCAAGAGTGAGTACTACGTTGACCTAAAACCCAACGAACCTCTCGCAAAATCCCCAGAAAAAACTGAACCCAGACGCTATAAACGTCCCGGTGAAGGTAAACGACCCCACGGGCAATCCCAGCGCTCCCACCAACGTTCCGCAAAATCTGGATCGGGTCGTGTAGATATTCTTGGAGATCTCATGCGCGGTGCTGAACAAATGGGCAACATTGCGAAACGTGCAGGAGCCGTTGAAGGCGTGCAAAAACCCCACGGAGAACGCAAATTCAAACCAGACCTTCCCCCCGAATTTGTCAAGGTCAAACGAGACGTTGAACCATTTGACCACACCACCCCGCTATATACTCGAGTTGTTCTCGACAGTATCTACAAGCCATGTGCACGCTTTGTCATGCAAGACACAGCTCCTCCTTCTGTCGCCAAGTTCGGCTCTGGCTTCCGTGGTAGTGGAATGGGATCTGGATTATCCGAAGAATCCGATTTGGACGAATTTGCTATGGATCTTGAAGCAGCCCTCTCTGGACTTACCTCCGAGGGAAACGGCAGTCTTGGCGGAATGTTTGGGGCAGGTGTTAGTAGTATTACCGAAGAGGCTCAACCACCCATCCCTGACTTTTTTCTGCAAATTGTACGCAACCTCTGGCAAACCTACAAAGAAAAAGGAGGTGTTTACCAAGCAGTTTCCGAGCTTAGCGATGAATCAATCCAGGTTATATGGAATTTTGTCATTGCCCCACTAGCTATTGCTATATCTGCAGGAATCGATGAACAATCTGTCAAAGAACTACTCATGCGCTCACAAGAACTACTCAAAGGCGGACGCAGATTGCACGCTGTTGAAAACATTCTTACCAGTATGGCGAATATCGTTAATCGGCTACGTCAACAATTCCGCATCTCTGTCGATGCTATCCGTGTTGCTACCTCGCTAATCACCGGAAAACTCCCAGATGTCAATATGGTATCTGTGGAAAGTGACTCGGAGCGTGACTGGCTCCTTGCGGAATTGCGCCAAATCGATCCCAAAACCCCCAGCAGCATGGCGGAGGTATTGAAGTATTGCCTCGAGCAGATCAAGGTTCCTCGTGATGAGAATCGTCTAGCCTTGTTCAGTATTGGTGAATAAATCATTGTTGCTAAGCCTGCTACTTGTAATTGTACCGGAAACAACACACCCATCACTGTTCACGTCGCAGCGGACGGCGGTAACATTTGTGTAGGCAACATCGGAGTTCTCACCGGATTTGTGACAGCTGAAATGCCCGCTGGTGTCAATTGCTAATTACTGTCTTAATTTAACTTAGACGCACTAAACATGGCAGAAAACGTTATCGGGAAAAATTTTTCCCATAATAAATGTTCAGCGATAATACAAACTGGCTCTGCCTAGTATTAGTGGTAGTGGCTTTGGGACTTGCGATTGCAGCGCTCGTGATAGCGCTGAGAAAAAATGAGGGGTTTGAGGAGTCAGCAGCTCAGAAATGTGGCGATAACGCATTTTCTTCAGATGATTGCGATGGTTGTCCTTATCCTTGTAATTGGAACGAGGACCTCGAGGAGTGCGATTGTAATCCATGAGAATCGCATAGCTATTAGGGAGAAACAATTGATTTTTTGGGAGTTGCCCAAAAAATCTCAAATGAGTTTCCACGCTGTTGCTTGTGGGTTAGTAATTAAGGAGCGCGGTCGTGAGTTGGACTTACTCCGATTTACCTGTAGAAATTTTGAAGAGGTGTATGGAAATTTCCAGTATGATGGAAAGGAAATCTTTTACATTCCTGAGAATGCTTCTGAAGAAGAGAGGGATGCCTTTTTGAAAGAAGTGTGTTTCACGAGAGGATTGAGATATACTAGCTATGAGAAGTTTATGAGAGAAATGGGATTGGAGTGCTATCATGACATTGTGGTTAAGAATGAAGAGTTTTACCATGCGTCAGACATTGGCATTCGAATTGGTAATCCCCACGGTCGTGCAATAATGATTTATCTGGCATGTGTTGGAGATGACTGCGGTGGTGGAGACGATACCAGTGTCTCCGACAGTACTTTACTGACCCTCCTCACCTGGAAGAACAATCTCATCGAGCAGGGTAGGCTACATCCCGACTCAAATCTCTCCTTCATCAAAAATTGCTGTTCTTGATTTAACAGTAAACACTGTTAAAACTTAGACGCTAAACATAGTTATTTAGACATATTTAATTTTTCTTTCCCACTGGTTTCGCAAAAAATGCAAATCCAAGGATAATCAACACGAGAACCAGGACAAGCGCAACTAAAATCCAAAAACATACCCGAGAAGAGCCATTGCTCCCACCGCCTAGTATATTCGGGGATTGCGTAGAACGCCAAGATGGAGGCAAAAATTGCGCCTCATATATCCCGCAATCATGGACATTGTACTTGGCGGCATATAAATTTAGAAATTCCTCGAAAGGACTCCAATCCCAATCTCCCCAGCCATCGAAGGTACCACAGATGCCACCTTTCTGGGAGTACTCTTTCTGCATGCACGTCTTATTGTGCATATTGTGCGCATTTTCTATGGAGAACAGAGGGCAAGTTCCGGGGTGTTGTACTAGATCTTTGTAGGGGTCCAAGTATTTGGAGAAGGCTTGGAGCATGCCTTGGGGGTCGTTACGGTAGCGGATGTAGATGGATTGTTTACAGTTTTCGCAGAGTCTGCAGTTCATTTGGGTATTTTGGATGCAGTCTGCGCGGTGGTCGATGGCTTTGTTTTGACAGGCGTTTTGAATTCTCTGGGGGTCATTGCAAAGACTAAAGTCCATATCCACAGGTGCCTTACACATCGAACAACACACCCCATCATCCGTCGGATCATCCGACACAACCGTTCCTGGCGCACAAACAACACCCGCCCTATACTGCCGCGGAGGAGGCTTCAATTCGCCGATCCAATACATTTCCGGATACGCCGACGTCGTCCTCGTGTCACACGTATTTGTCCCTGGACCCTTCGCCAACCCAATATCATTAACATCCGGTGCATACTTCTCAGCTGCCTGCCAAGCCTGTGCCATACCCCACGCATCAGCCCCATAATGACCCATATCCTCTCCATCAAATGCCACACTTGTAATCAACTTCTTCACCCCCATCTTTCTCGCCAAAGTGTTGATATCATTGATAAGTATCATCCCCTGCTCAAGATTATTCGGACAACCCGCAGGATATTGCACACAACAAGGATCAGTTGGACAAAAATCCTTAATTGTTGCGCACTTAGGCCACACACATGCACTATCAATACACGAACGACCACCCGAGCAATCCGCGTCGGTTTTGCAAACCTTGTCGCCAGATCCACCAAGGTTTGGAGTAGCAAACTGGAAACTTTCGCAAGTTACCCCTGGATGCCCATGACACACCCCATTTTGACAATAGGAACCCGGGAATTGTGCACAGGGGCTCGAGGGCTTATTGCCACATTTCACGTCTGGATGCCCATGACACACCCCATTTTGACAATAGGAACCTGGGAATTGTGCACAGGGGTCAGACGGGCTGACACACTTACCATTGACACACTTTTTATGATCGGGGCAATCGCTATCCCCCGAGCACATTCCACAGTGCACCTCGGGGTGCCCGTGGCATATCCCATTTTGACAGTAAGAGCCAGGGAATTGCGAACAGGGGTCCGAAGGGTTTACGCACTTGCCATTGACACATTTTTTGACTCCAGGACATTCTGAGTCTGATTTACAGCCAGATGGAGGGGGAGGTGGTACGTGGCCGCAAGGAGGTAGCTTGGGAGTAGAATCTGCAAAACACTTGTTATCATTAATACCGGAACAACTGTGATAGACTGTAGAGCAATCCCCGGTACCATCCTTGTATCCTGGGTTGTTGTACTGGATACCACCAACAACGTTCTTTTTGACATACCCCCAGTTATACAAGGGGTTTACGTAAAGTAGCACACCGGCTGTGCACCAATCTGGTAGCTTGGCGAGATAGTTCTTCACAACAAATTCGGGTTGTGAGTAGGGAAAGAGGGGTTTGTTGTACTTTGATGCACCAGCATCCATGAGGTTGAAGAAGCAGCGATCGACCTCCTTATCCCAGACAAACTGTGTTAGCTCATTGAAGTAACTGGGCAAATCTTTTTCGGCCACATCGACAACACCCTCGTGCCAGAGAGTAAGACGAAAGTTACGTCCTTTTTTCTTTGGCGGTTTTTTGTTGGGGTTGGGGTTGTAGCGGTTCATTTTTGCCAATTGTTCGACAGTGGCCGCGGGTGGTGTAGGTTCTGGAATGGGTGGTCCGACGGGTGGTCCTGGGGGCTTTGGTGGTCCAGGAGGACCGGGTGGACCGGGCGGAGCGGGTCCACCACTGCATTGGAAGTTTGTACATTGTGATCCCTCAGGGCAGTTGGTGTCTTCTGCACAGCAATAGACGGTTTTCCCGTTTGGATCAACGCCGTGACAAGTTGATGGGGATTGCCAGAGCTTACACCAAGAGGGGCTGCCAATCTGTTTTGTACAGAAATCATTAGCATTGGAGCTCATTTAGTGACGATAGGCAAACTATTTTTTCAGTCCGAGGATCAAAAATACGATGAATCCGATCATGCAGAGTGATCCGACGGAAAGTAGTACAAGAAGCCATGGATTACCGTGAGCTTCACATTCTACAATACCATTGCTGTAGATTTTGATTTTACCTTTGCGGCACATGCCATCTTCCCAGATTCCACAGCAGCCGTCGCCACAGTTGGGTTTTTGCTCACAGTCGGTTTGATTGTCACGATTGATTGTAACAGAGTATTTCATGAGTAGTGCCATGCCTACAAAGCAGGCGATGGAAACTCCAAGGAGAACGAGAGAAATTGTGAATTGCGGATTTCGTATCATTTATTTGAAGAAATGATAAAATTTTGTAATTGGCCGGCTGTCTATCTTGGATTGTGCGAGAAGACTTGCCCGGATTGCGCGGAAACTATTACGCAACTTGCGATGGAAAATCTGGAAAAAATGTATTATTTGGAGAAGATTAAGAAACTGGTTTCTAGGGGGTATGCGACAGAACAACCGGTGAGCATCCGGGATTCTACAGGATTTGTGTTGAGGCAGTTATCAATGTTACTTGTTCGCATTGATATGGAGAAAAGCACTGAAACGTGGCTGTGCAAGATTCGGAGGTTGCTGGGTTAGCTGGGTACTATTTCGAGGCTTGAGATTGAGGGGTTATTTATCGAGTCTTTACTGATGAGTATAGCATCATCACGATGAGACGTGGATATTATGTACCACAGAGCTTGTTTCCCAACATTATCGATACATCCTGGCTGTGAAGTTTTTATGATGAAACTAAATCGTAGTTTTTCTGAATCTACTTTGATATAGCATTTCTGATCAGAAACAACGAAGAGTTCGATACTGTGTATAGCGTGGTAGGGAATATAGAAAGATTCTGTTAATAAACCCATTTATTAACATTTTTATCGTTTAGTTACATTTGCGCGCGATTTAGGGCAGCCAGTACAGAACTTCCCTGGATACTTGCGCAACCGTGGTCAAAGTCCTTCTGTAATTTATCGTAGTTGACATTGAGGTTTCCGTGAGGTGTACGGAACCCATACCAGTCGAGCAGCTCATGCTCGGGGAGAGAGTTTGTTGATGTGGCAAAGTTATCCTTTTTCTGCAGAGCGAGGATCAAAGCGGCAACTCCAACACCGACTGCGAGGAGTGCCAATATTAGTGCAACGACATCTTTTTGTTCAGACATTTATTATGGTGGGGAGAGAAAAAAATCAAGCAGACCTAAGATGTGCCAATTCGCTCTGTAGTTTTGCAAGTTGTGTTCGTAATTTGCCAATTTCTTCCTGAGACTTTGCAACCTGAATCGTATATCTCTGTTCAACTTTAGTAATTATACTCTTCAAACGTACACATTCACCCTCAGCCAAGTTTGCACGTGCCAATGCCCCTCCTACTTGCTCAGTTTTGTTGTCGCGTAGTGCGGAGAGTTGTTCCTCGAGATCTACAACACGCGCATTGCTCGTGCCCTCCAATTGCGCAACCTCACGTTGTAAGAGCGAACAGCGTTGTTTTTCCATACGTAACTGATCATGAGCTTTGATAACCTCTGACTGCATTTCCTGTAATTTTTGCGTACTTTGTTCGAACTGTTGGTGCAAGCTTTCTGACTCGCGGACTATAGAGATATGTTCTTGACGTTCTTGGTGCAAAGTGTTGCGCTCGATTTTTAGCATTTTGCTCAGTTCGTTCGCGCGGGCCATGCACTCGTCCAACTCACGTCGAGCGGAACCGAGCTGGCTTTCTGCCAATTCCATACGATTTTGGATCACAGAATTGCGTTGGCGCTCGCTTTCATATTTGGCTTTGGCGTGCACAAGTTCAGCTTGGTTGTCCGCAAGCTGCGCGCATTTAGTTGCTAAATCCTGTTGAGTAGTTGCAAGCTTAGTGCAAGTTTCATGTAGATTTTGTTCACTAATGTCAGCGTGTTTGCCAGAGGCAAAACTATCTCTGAGAGATTTTTCAAGTTTTTGGTGTGTTTCATCGAAGCTGTGTTGGAGTTGCATATATTCTCGGCGAATTTTCTCATTATCGTTGAGAATGATGCGATTTTGTTCCTGAAGTTCCTCATTCCCTTTCAGGATAGATGTGCGAATTTCGTTGAGTTTGTGTACTTCTTGTTCGAGGGATGTGGCGTGTTCGGTAACAACTCGTAGTTTGGATTGTAAATCTCCACAGCGCGCATCGAAAATTTGCGATGTATGCTTGCTGCGTTCAAGTGCGTCCTGTAATCCTTTGATTTCGCTCCGCAATATACCCAATTCGTTATCACATGAGATGCGTTGCTCCTCCATGAGTACATCATAGTCAGATCGCATCTTTTTCTCCAGTTCATCGCGAACAATTTCTTGTAGTTCTGCGCGCATTTCTGTTGTCATAACGGAAATTTTTGCTTGTAGTTTGATGATCTTTTTCTCACGTTCTAAAGAGGCCATTTCGGCAACTCGAAGGGAATGTTCGAGATTGCTATTGTTTGTACGAAATTGTGAAATTTCCTCACGGTGTTTACGTAGTGAGTTAGAACATTCCTCTTTGATCTCACGCATTTTTTTGGTAAATTGCTCGTTTGCATACGGAGTTGATACGACATTGTTAAGGTAGACATTTTCCTTTTGGGCTTCACTCAGCTCCATGCGTAACTTATCGAGTCGCTCAGAAAGATCTCGTTTTTCTGCGGTGTGTTCTTCAGTTTGTTGGCGCATTTTTTCTGAGTAACTTTGCTCAAGGTTTTGGGTATTTTGCTGAAGTTTGGAGATTTTAGCACGGTAATATTCAGAGTCTTTCCCACGTTGTTCGGTAATCTGGAGAACAGCAAGTTTCTCTCTCTCCACATCTGTATGCATACTGGCAATGCGTGCATCACTTGCAACAGCCTGTTCTCGTAATTGCTTAGTAAGTTCTTCTATGCGTCTGCGGTATTCTTGGGTTGCCATACTAATCTTGGTATCAAGACTCGCTTCCATCGCACGAACCTGTAGTTCAAGTTGTTGGCATTTATCCTGGAGTGCTGCGATTTCTTTTTGGGATGTTGTGTATTTTTCCACGAGGTCTGCGTTGCGTTTCTCAACCTTACCAAGTTCTAATTTGCATATTTCGAGCTCTTTGTGAGCTTTTTCTTCACGGTTAATAGCAATATTGCGACGTGTTTCCAACTCGGTGTTTTTCACAAGAAGTTCGGCATATTCTTGATGTTTTGCATCAACAACTTTTTGCATGTCATCTAGTTGTTTACGAGTAGATAATTGGACATTGCGCTCATACTCTTCGAGTTCTTGAGTTTTTACTGATAGTGCGTGGGTAAGTTCCGCGTAAATCACGTCTTGATCAGTTTCATTAGTTTGAGTATCCATTTCCAACTTTTCGTGCATCTTTAAAGTTACCGATAAATCACGCGTTTGTATACTTACAGCGTTTATTGCTCACAATACAAACCTCTCCAGGTTTATTGCCACGCCGTAGATTCTTTTTCTGGGTGTACACGACACGTAATTTGGGTAGGTTGCGATACTTGCTATTTTCGCGCAATGCCTCTGCTACCTCGCGTACAACTTCTCTCGACATGTCACTATCTGCAACATATGCATGTGCACTGGGTAGGCTGTCAAGGTGAAACCACCAGTCTGTCTGTGTAGCTTCTGTGAATAGTTCGGAATTTTCGTCGGCATTTTTGCCAAGACGGTAGGGTGTGCTCATTTCTTGGCTAATTGAATAATTAAGGTGGTTTCGCGAAAACCAAATGGGAAATCTTTGTGTGAAACAAAATGAGTCGCGTGTGCAATATACAGATGTTAGACCCGTTGAACCACAACCCGAGGTCAACGAACCCGAGATTGAGCCAGCAATGCCAGCAGCGCCAGCAGCAACACGACAAATCATACCAGAACCAGAACCACCAAAGGTCTGTGCAATGTGCCTTGAACCCGGGATGATTGGAAGGCGGCTTACAACGGAACAACGGCGACAGCTCTACAACATCATTTGCCCTGTTTGTTTACTAAACGGGCTTGTTTGCGAGGAATGTGTGGGAACTATCAGTTGTCCTTCCTGCGGTTTCAAGGAAGGTGACCAGGTGCCGTGTTGGGGATGTGGAGCAACGGAAACGATTGAACTCACTTGTGACTCCTGTGAAAAACCAAACGTTATTTGCGAAATTTGCTATGGAATGAGTACAACTGAATTAGGACCACGATCGATGTGTCAGAGGTGTTCTGCTCAACTACTGGAGCAACGCTTCTACTCTGAGGCAACTGTGTGGTAACTGTGTGGTAATTTCATAGTAAATCTATGAAATTTAATCAAATCTAATCATGTCCTAGTCCATTGTTCGTCAATGTTAATCTTGATTTGTGACTTATATCTCTGGCAAATACCCGCTAGTGTTTCATTGACATACTCACGGAGGTTGTGCAAATCTGTCATGGCTCTATCGTTGTGCTCTCGGGCCTGTGCAAATACACTTCCATTTGGGCGAGGAAGTGATTGGCGTGGTGTGCGATCCCACCAGGTGCGTGGGCGAATGGAGTTGTTATAAGATTGGATTGTAATATTCGCACTAAAATCCTGAACCTCTCGCAAAATACCCCTCGCAGAGTCACAAAACATGTGCAAAATCTCACGAAGATCTGTATGGAATTCACGTTGTTTTTCCAACTTGGCTAGACGCTGTTTCCACTTGGTCTCATCAATAGCCTTGCGTAAGTAATCTACGCGGTACCTGAGGAGTGATGTAGTATGGTCATGTGTATATTGCCGGATGAGGTGCTCGGCGTGCTCGACAAAGTACGCAGGTTCACGAAATTCATCAGGTAATCTATTATAGTTGATTTGACAGGGATTTACTGGATCTCCAGGATTTACAGGATTTACAGGATTTACACGTGCTGTATCACCGTTTCTTGCGCGCCATTCAAAGTAATGCGGGTTATGAATAACTCCTGTGACAATTTTACCCGAGTTCCAATCGAAGGGTGTGTGGCAGGACTGGCAAAACATCTGTGAACACCCAGAGACCCTGCTAATACGCGTGCCACAACTTGGGCATGGCTTGGAGTTCTTCTTCAACTCTTCTGCAGTGGCCAGATCATCCTCATCACAAACATGTTCATCGTCTTTTTCCAGTCCTTTGTCAGCATAACATTTTTTGCACACCCAGTGCTCGCATATTCCACACTTCCACGCGGAGCTGAGGAACCCAGGGCACTCATCGAGAGGACACTTGAAGGTAAAGGTGTTGCGCTCAACGATTCCTTCTCCGTATCTCAGCTCAAGACGACAGTCCTCAAGTGACTTGTCAAATGCTTTCATATCTGCTCGCATTTGCGCGACATCGATACCTTCCTCGCTGAGAAGTTTGGCTTCTGCCTTGCGACGGCTGATGCGATTTTCTCGAGAAATTTGCCCAACACGCTGTCTGTGTGTTAACAGATTACCTTTCAGTTCTTTCTTTTGTTTGCAAATGTCCGTTATACGCCGATTGATAGCATCCCGGCGTCTTTCATCTTCCAACACTGTCTGGGCTTCGGGAAGGTAGCTGCGCTCACGTTCGAGGTAGATTTCCTTTTGGCGATCACGCAGTCTTTTATCAATAAAGGTACGTGTAAAATGATCAAGAAGAAACGCCAACAAGAACCCTTGTCGACAACTCATACAATGGGGTTTTTGAGCCATTTCGAGGAAATATCGTTCGTAACAACGACGGCAAGCCGAGAAGTCGCATGCAGGACATGTCACGCATTTGCGCTTAGTTTTTGTAAAGTAATCACAACAGGACATACATGTTGAGGGCGAATCTTCCATTTAGTGGATAAATAGAAATCAGCTTAGATTCAATTATGAATTTGCAACCTCACAACTTACCGTTGCAAAGTTCCTACAAACCTTTTGCAACATTGGTAGATAATTGGGTCGCAAATCCCCAAATGTCAGCGAAAATGGATATAATACACCAAGTCCGCTCATTGTTCTGTGGGAAAATGGATTGACAGGTTGGCAGTAATGGGACTGTTCGTCAGCAGGTTCAAAGTGTCCATACAGCTCCTCTGCAATTTTTTTCACAAACCAATCTTGTGTCCAGAGATGATATGATACCACAGGTTTGCGAGGCCAACAAACCATATTAATCTGATCAACAGCAAATCTCAACTCATATCGTTCGTCCACCCAATAATCAGAGTTTTGAAATGCATCCCCATCAAACCGCAAAGATCCAGTGTCAATACCAGGTCTATGCGCAAACTGTCTGAACAATGCTGCAAATCTTTGAGAAACTTGCGCAAGCTTTTCCCATAGTTGCGCATTGCCGTTCACAAATATTTGAAAGTCTGTAACAAAACAGTGAAAAAATATAACTCGAAGAATCTCATCACACAAGACATCCATTTGTTGTTGATTTATGGCCTTATGGCCAAAAATCTTTACTTACCACTTACTTATTCTTGTGCGCCTTGCACCGGTCAGTGCCCTTCATCGCTTCCTTGCCACACGCCTGTCCCGCTGTCTTACCTCGCGTTGGAACAAACTGGCAAGTCTCAACTTCTTCACCCTCATCTTCCTCCTCAGCTTGCTCCTCTCCACCTTCACCCTCATCTTCCTCCTCAACTTGCTCCTCTCCACCTTCACCCTCATCTTCCTCCTCAACTTGCTCCTCTCCACCTTCCTCAGCTTCCTCCTCTCCACCTTCCTCAGCTTCCTCCTCTCCACCTTCCCACTCCCAGTCCTCACCCTCCTCGCCCCAATTCTCTCCTTGCTCTTCTTCCTCTAACTCATCAGGGATCTCAGCCTTCTTCTTACTGGCCTGCTTTGCCTTCTTTGCGGACTTGCCCTTGGCGGACTTCTTGTTCTTACCAGTGTTAGCCTTCTTCTCATGTGCTGCCTTCAATGCCGACAAGTGGTTGCTGCAGAGGTCGTGACCAACCTTTGTCTTCTTACCACACATCTGTCCCTCCCGTACACCACGAGTAATCTTGTACTGGCACCCGTTCTCCTCATCTGGAGGCATGTGCGATGTGCACTTGTCCATTCCCTCTGCACAGACACGCCCACACGGTTCACCCTGACGCTTGCCAGTATTGAATACATAGTCGCAAGTGGCGATGTCGTTTTCCTCACGCCACTGTGCCATCTCTTCTGTGTGTCGCTCCTTATCCTCTGTAGCCTTCTTATTTAGTGATTCCATGCGTGCGTGAGCCTTCTTACCCGCAGCTGTCTTCTTATTTGCCAACTTCTTCAACTCATCCCACTTCTTGCGCAAGATATCAGAAATCTTGGGCTTCTGGAATTCCTCATCTCCTGCCTCTTGGGCTTCTGTCACCAGTGCGTCAATTTCCTGTTGTGCAGCTGCCTTCTCCTCCTGTTGAAAGTAGCCCCATGCAGACTTTGCGCCCTTGGGCTTTGTGGGATCTGCCACAACCTTCTTCTCAAACCCAGGCGCCGGTGTGTATGCTGCATACTCCTTTGCGTAACGCTTCTTATCCTTCGCAGCCTGTTCTTCAAACTTTACCTTATCATCAGCACACAATTCCCTCCATCGTCGTCCAACTTCCTTTGCCACAGCTGGTTGCTTGAAGTCCTTCCCCAATTGTTCTTGCAATTCCTCACTCACCTCTGTGCGCACAGCTTGTTGGAAAAACATGTACGCGTTCTTGGGACGCTTGGGTGCATTGGGGTCCTTGGTAACCTTGCGCTTACTGAGCTTTGACTTGTTTACCAAGTTTCCGATCATGATTCCCATTTCGACTTCGATATCATCGAGCTTTTCCTCAACCAGCAAGTCCTCAATAGTTCCACCAGCTTCGACAGTAGCTTCAAGCGTAGACTTGAAGTACTTGAAAATTTGTTCAGCCAACACAGCAGAAATGGATGACATTATAATAGTATGCTTTTCTGACATAATTTCGCAAAAAATCAATTAGTTTGGATTTCGAAATTTCTGACAAAATTTCGATCTAGCACACAATACAGCCAAGTTTGGGAATATCAAAGATATTCCGTGCAATTTTTTCGATATTATCATCAGACCACTCCAACACGCTAGAATCTGGCTGGTCGAAAAAGTAGTCAACTTCGTCAGCAGTCGGTATCATTCCTAAACGCCCTCGTAGCACTCTCACAACATCCGCACGAAATCTTGACTCATTAGACATTTATTTTACGGGTTTTCCGTAAAATAACCATAGTCAAAATCACTGGTCCTTAGCAAATCTCACCTTCTTACCTTTGCTGTTGAAGGATTGAACATGACACCACTTGTGGTACATATGACCATTTTCAATCACCATCGAACAATTTCCTGTAACCTTTTTCAAACACTTGGGACAGTCATTCCAATCCCGTTGCATTGCCGCATGAGCCTTACTCTTGCGATCGAGAAGGTGCTTGCGACAAGCTAATTTCCTCTTATTCTTCTTCATTGTGTCTTGATTTGTTCCAGAACATGATCCATCGCTATTCATCATAGCTGCACAAATATCTCGAAGATCTTCGATATCCTCATCATTCTTAGCATCCTCCACAGTAATAATTACCCACTCACCATCTTCGATCGTTGGAAGAGGTTTTTCACAGAACAATGGCATTTTGATGCCAATATCGCTAAATTTTGCCCAAAATCAATTAACATTTTTTTTCAAAATTACGACAACCTTTCCTGCAAAACTCTCACAGACATCAACGGCTCGAAACCCTTCCTTCGACCAAATTTCTCCAACACATCCACAAATTTTCGTTGTGACACCAGACGTCTATTCCCATTTTGCTCGACAGCTATTGGGCCCTCTTGAAACCCCACAAATCTCTGAAACTCCCTTTTCGGACGCGGATTGTACAGCAAATTATATGCCTCTGGACCAACGAAGAATTTTTCGTCGGGATTTTTGTGACTCAAAATCAAGTTTTCTCGATAGTAGTAATTATATGGATCGGTATTAGAAGGTACATTTTTCACCATTACATCCTCGGTCAATAAGTAGCAATTTCCAAAGGTGTCAACGGCATACGGATAGGGAACATCGCTATTTCCCACGGGTGATATATACTCGACGATTGGCGCATATGTTCGAAACGAAAAAATCGATGGGCCAATAAAAACATATCGATTGTTCGCAAATTGCAGTAAAATAGTATTTCCATCGAAATCTCTTCCATGCTCAATACTTTTGCCAATAAAAATCTTCTGTGGCCTGAACGTCAAGATTGGGTCTCGGTTCCGATCCGACACCTTGTACACTTTGACAGATTTTCCACAAATCTCGATCTGAAACGGCCGACCACCATTGTCGTGAATATAATAGATTTTTGGCTGTAACCGGCGTCGAGAACTACTTCGACGCTTTCTTGATGATTTTTTCCTACCAACGCGTTTCATTTATCAGTCAGCACTAATAAATTTAATTGGCTGTGGCCCGACAAGGCAATTGCGTCGGTTGTTCTCACAACGTTGTAAGTAACCCTTTTTCGGCTCTTCCGGTTCTGTGCCAATCATTTTGGAGTTATCGATTTCCCCGAGTTATAGGACCATTTCGAAATGTCACCCAAAATTGATATTTCCCTCAATTCCTCAAGAAAAGTATTAAAATGATTAATTTACCACAAGATATCCGAATCCTTATTGCTCATCACGTTGCCGAGGACTTTCCCGAAACAGTTCAAAAGTTCTGCGAAACCAGCAAGAACTGTAATACAGCCATGTTACAAGGCATTCAATCAACCCCACTTTACTCAGAACTCCAAAAGCTTCTTACCGAAATGCTTCCAGAGTGCTTCCAGAGTTTTGTGGCAGTGACCCGCCAATCAGCTATCAGCATATTCTACAAGAACCTAGAAAATATCTTTGACCCACGACCTAGCCCGAAGATGTTCCCACAACCCGAGATCTCCCGATTCAAGTTTCTCAAGTTCCGCCTCGACAACGGTAAAGTTACCAGAGCACGAGCCCGGCGAGCTGTTGCACAGGTTACCGACCCGGAGATGCTGAACTTGAACTTGCCTGGAATGGCTATTGCCACCTTTGCAGACAGGTTTGTTGCACAGGTTCGCTGTACCGATCACAACTACATCAGCGCCATCCAAATGTTTTTGCGTGATCTATAACAAGGTATTGGTAAAACATTTATTTTACAGCTGCAGCTGTAAAATTAATTGTCGGGCTGACCCAAGTCATTGAAATATTTGACCTTGGAAGCAACTGTCGAACCTGCTTGTAAACGGGATTGCTCATGGGGGTTGTCTGGAGGAACAGTGAACCGGGGAGGTGTCAATGGACGTACAACGATAACAGCTGTGGGAGATAGTGGAGGGCCCGGATCGGGAAGTTGTGTGTATTCCGGTTCAGTAGAAGTTATCCCACTGTCATGTCCTTCTACTGATTCGAGGATTTGCTTGGGTGTGAGGCAAAGAGATGAAATCGGTGAATTAACCGGAGCTATGTGTTTTTCTGGAATAGTTTCGGGAATGCTCACTTCATCTGCCATTGCCTTTCGATGGA
>Ga0180430_10001892_pt1 | contig 19685 bp, 14 predicted proteins | sample SS_ome_9_FD_132999 | JGI IMG/M metagenome (GOLD analysis project Ga0180430, IMG submission 132999) | Hypersaline lake sediment archaeal communities from the Salton Sea, California, USA - SS_1_S_2 metaG | ecosystem: Environmental > Aquatic > Non-marine Saline and Alkaline > Hypersaline >... | reverse complement strand
CGATTCAGCAGGCGATCGACGCGGCAGATGACGGTGTGCGCATCCTGGTCCGGCCGGGGATCTATGTGGAGAACCTCGATTTTCGCGGAAGAGCGATCACCGTCAAGAGCACCGACGGACCGTACGTCACCCTCATCGACGGGGCGCAGAATGGAAGCGTCGTCACATTCAAAAATGGCGAGGGACGCGATACCCTTCTCGACGGTTTCACGCTGCGCAACGGCAGCGGGAACGCGACCTTTTCGATCTTGACCCTCGGTGGAGGGATCGTGTGCGAGGAGAGTTCGCCCACGATCAAAAACAGCATCATCACGGGAAACTTTGCGGGGAGAGGGGGCGGAGTCCACAGTGCGTGCGAGAACCGGGAGGGCCCCGTCTTTTTGGACAACGTCATCAGCCACAATCGAACGGATAGCAGTGGTGGAGGATTGTGCCTTTTCGGCAGCGGCCATCTGGTCTCCGGAAACATCGTTTCGGGCAACCTTGCGGGCGAAAACGGGGGAGGTGTGTACATCGGTTCGTCAGAGGTGAGCACCCTCTCGCGCAATCGGATCATCGAGAACCATGCCCTGCGAGACGGCGGTGGAATCTACGTGTCCGAGAGATGCAAGATTTTCGGAAACAGTATTCTTCACAACTCTGCGCGGCAGTGGGGAGGCGGCATTTGCGTCGGTAAATATGCGGAGAAGGTGAAAACGGCCAACAACTTCATCTGCTCCAATCGAGCCGGTTTCAGGGGGGGAGGATTCTATCACCGACCGAGCGATGAGGCCGACTGCCGGTTGGCCAACTGCACGGTCTCGCGCAACAAGCCCGATGGAATCGGCATCAACAGCTTCGCTACTATCGAAATCCACAATTCGATCATCTGGGATAATCATCCAAATGAACTCGACTACGGAAAAAAACCCTATCTCTATTACTGCGATATCGCCGGTGGCTGGCCTTACGGATCGAACAACATTGATGACGATCCGCTATTCGTTAACAGCGACGGAGGCGATTTTCACCTGACCGCCCGCTCACCCTGCCGCGACACGGCGCACAAGAATTACGCCCAACATCTTTCGACCGATTTCGAAGGCGATCCCCGTACCGTCGGTATTGACACCGACATGGGAGCGGACGAGTTTTATTACCACCTCTATCATCGGGGCCGCACCATTCCGGGCGGTACGATCGATGTAAAAATTGTGGGATATCCCCAGGCTCCCGTCGCGATCGCATGGGGCCAAAAGATTCTCGAGAATCCCGTGCCCACGCCGCACGGAGACCTCTACATTTGGCCTTTTGTCCGATCGGTTTTTGCCGGCACGATACCGTCGGATGGCGTTCTGCAGATTCCAATCTCACTGGCTTCGACGTGGAAACCGGGTGATCATGCGCCGCTTCAGGCGCTGGTCGGCCCCTGGGGCGGGAGTGCGGCGTGCCTGACGAATCTCAATGTGGTCAGAGTGGAATAGCCGCTCCCCGTGTCTCCCTTTCCGAAATCCGATAGAGGCCGGTTACAAGTAATTCCAATAGCCATAAAGTTTATCTCCGTCGCCTTGGCGATCTCAGCGCCGTGGCGAGAAAATTATATTTTTGATCTCCTCTTCGATGGGTGAGCGCCCCTCGAGGTGACAAGGAAGTTCCGCGGGACTCTGTGCGCTGGAGATTGACAGGGATCGGTTCAACTGATAAACAGAACCGATTGCGAAACGCTCGTCCGAGAGCGTTATCGCGGTGGACACAACGATTGAGAAATGAGGTTTCGATCATGATCAGAATTCTCGTTTTTACGGCCATACTGCTCGCCTTGGGCTGTACCGGATGCGGTTCCAACTGGATGGTTCTCCGCGTCGACGAGGTGAGCTACTCCGATCTCTACCAGTTGACCTGCCACGTCATCGATCGGGAGGGATTCAGGCTTTCCCATGCCGATCCGCACGACGGTTCGATCCTCTCGTCGTGGAACTACAACAAGATCACCGATGTGGGCCGCTTTCCGATCAGACGGCAGCTCGAAGCCAAGATCGAGCGTGATGAAGACTCCTATCTCCTCAGCGTCAGGATCGACCAGGAGGCGAACCGCGATGGTTACGGTGTGAGCGATCCCGAGCTGAGCGATAGCTGGGACGAGTACGGCTGGGACCGCAAGACGTGCGAGACGATCCTGAAAAAGATCGAGATACAGGTCAAGGAGTACGGACCGTCCGACGAGTTCTACGAGCGATTCAACAAGGCCGAGGAACTCAAGGACAACGTGCCCGACGTGTTGAAATAGTCTAACCCCATCGGCGCCCCGCGGCTCTTCGCGCCCCGCGCCCGTCAGCTCCCGGCGATCCGTGATTTCAGATCGTGAAGGATATTCATGAACGACGCAAAGCTGTCGTGAGGCGTGGGGTGGGGGCTGAAGTAGTCGTGAACCACGCCGTCGGCCGCTCCCTTGGTCGACATGTAGTAAAGGTGGTCTGACGCGGTGAGTCTCAGCCAGTCGCGCAGAAGCTGCCCGTCGCCCGACGCCTTGATCCCCTCCTCGAGATCGAAGAGCCCTTTCGCCGCGTTCCGCTGCATCGCGTTTCCGAGCCATGCCGAAAGATCGCGCGCCTCGTCGGCCCAGGAAAGGTAATCGCGCACCTCGTAGGTGTCGGCCGGCGCGAACCTGCCGGCCACGTCGCCGGGGCTGCCGATCCGCGTCGAGCCCGGCGCGAGGAATGCGTCGACCATCTCGTCGAAGAAATCGAAGATCCCCGTCTCGGCGACGAGGTGTTCGCCCAGGGTTTCATAGTCCATGAAAAGGTTGACGGAGTCGCCCGGCGCCTGGCGGAGGCGTTGGGCAAAAGGCCCCGGCTCGAGGGGCCACCCCGACCAGCTCCGGTCGGCGAAGCGGAAGGCGATGTCGTCCGAGAAGAGATGGTTCTTGAGCAGAAGACGCACCTCCTCGCGGGCCGACCAGTAGAGGTGGTGGCACGAGCGCCCCTCGAGGAGCCGGTCGACGCCCTCGACGAGAACGGTCGTGAAGCCGAGGCGGCCGATGATCGGCGCGAGATCGTCCCTGTAGATCAGCTCGGTGTTGCGAAAGCTCTCGGGCGCGGCTCCGAGAAGTTCTTCCGTCCGCCGGCGGTGGGAGAGGACCTGTTCTCTGAACTCGTCGACGGAGAAGACCGACGCGAGGGAATGGGAATCGGTTTCCCCCAGAAATTCGGCCGCGCCCGAAGCGCCGAGCGCCGCGAAGGAGTCGATCGCGCGAGGAGCATGGGCAGCAAGCTGCTCGAGCGCCGAGCCCGAGAGGCTGAATCCGACCCGAAAGCGGTCCCCGTGCCTCGCCGCCAGGCGGCCGATGAGCCCGTTGGCCGGCAGGTAGCACTTGTCGACGGCTCGCAAGAGGTGGGACCGGTTGAGGGCGTCATCGAAATAGGTCTTGCCGCGATCGACGAAGCCGTAGGGACGGATCCGGTAGGGCTGGTGGACCTGGAAATACAAGCAGACCGTGTCGGCCATCTGTTAATCCCAACCTTCGGTTTCAGTCCTGGTGGGGGCCGGGGCCGCTCGCGGCCAGCACCTCCCTGTAGACCGCCCTGCACCGCGAGGCGGGGTGGTCCCAGGTGATGGTGCGCGCCTCGGCCGCGCCGCGGCTTGCCAGCTCCGACGCGTACTGCGGATCGCGCAGGAGGCGCACCACGTTGTCGGCGATGGCGTCCACGTCCCAGTAGTCGACCTTCATCACGTTGCTCACCACCTCGGAGATTCCCGACTGGTTCGACACGATCACCGGGGTGCTGGCGTACATCGCCTCGAGGCACGAGATCCCGAAGGGATCGGACACTGAAGGCATGACGTAGACGTCGGCGGTGTCGAGCACCCAGAGAACCTGATCGCCTTCGAGAAATCCGGTGAAGAGCACGTTCTGGGCGATCCCGAGCTCGGCGGTCCGCTCGACCAGCTCGGGAACCATGTCGCCCGAGCCGGCGAGGAGAAAGACGGTGTCCGGCTCGGCGCGCAGAACCTTTGCGGCCGCTTCGACAAAGTGGTTGGGACCCTTCTGGGGCGTGATGCGCCCGAGAAAAAGCACCAGCCCTCCGCCGGTGCGCGGGGGGAGGCTGATCGGCTTGGCGTTCTCCATGCTGCCGAGGTGCTCGCGATTGAGGCCGTTGTGGATCACGGTGATCTTTTCCGGCGCCACGCCGTACTTGTCGACCACCATCCACTTGCTGCGCGCCGAAACGGTGATGATCCGGTCGGCGGCGAGAAGCCCTTCCCTCTCGATCTCGACGACGGGCGGCCAGACCTTGTCGAGGCAGCGATCGTACTCGATCGAGTGGAGATGGATGACCAGGGGCCGGCTCGACACCTCGCGCGCGGCGATCCCCGCCCGGAATGTCATCCAGTCGTGGGCGTGGATGACGTCGAATTTCTGTTCCACGGCGATCGTGCGCGCCTGGTGGGCGAGCTTGTCCACGGCGGCGAGGAGATCGCCGCCATAGAGGTCGTCATCGTAACCCTCCTGGAAGACAGTGCCGCCCTTGGCGACGAGGGACGGCTTCGGTCCACCGGCGTAGGGGTTGAGGCTCGGAGGCACCCGGGTCAGGTGGAAGAGCCCCTTGCGCACGGTACCCGTCTCGGGGAAAGCGCTCGACGACCCGGAGGGTGCCGCCCCTCGATCGCCGCCGTTGGACTTCTCGGCATCGCGGCTCGGGATGACGAAGCTCACGTCGACACCCTGGCCGATGAGGCTCTGGACCAGACCGTGGCACGCCGTCCCGAGCCCTCCCGTCATGCGGGGCGGAAACTCCCAGCCGAACATGAGAACTTTCACCCGATCATTCCTTCCGCGAAAGAGGGGCCTTCAGTACTTCTCAGCCCAATCTTTAATACTGCGTGGTCCGAATTGCAAGCCGTCCTCAAAAGATGCTGGTATCGCTCCGGCCCGGTTCCGGGATATTTCGTTGCTTGACCCGCTCGATCAACCTTGATAATTATGCAGCCAGACGGCGGGGCGGTGGCGGCCCCGTACCGGCAGAATTCGTGGAGAACCTTCGCCGAAAGGAGCGCTATGCCCCGAGATCTCGTCCTCGGAAACGGAAATCTCCTGATCAACTATGATCATGATTTCAATATGCGCGACCTCTATTTTCCCCACGTGGGCCTCTACAACCACATCAACGGCTTTCGCAACGGCCTTGCGATCTGGGTCGACGGTGTTTTTCGCTGGGTCGATTCGAGCTGGGAAAGACGGCTCGAGTATTTCAAGGACACCAACGTGACGCGCGTGCGGCTCGTCAACCACGAGCTCGGCATCCGGCTTCGCATGCACGGCTGCGTCCACAAGTACAGGAACATCTTCCTCAACCGCATCGGCATCGAGAACCTCAAGAACGTCTCGCGCGAGATCCGGCTCTTTTTCTACCACGATTTTCGCATTCTCGAGTCGGACATCGGTGATACGGCCTACTACAATCCCAACCTGCAGGCCATGATCCACTACAAGCGCGACATCTACATCCTCGTCAATCTCAAGACCGAGAAGGAGGGGATCTTTCAGTTCCAGACGGGGAAAAAGGACTCCTGGCGCGACATGGAGGACGGCCAGCTCAAGATGGTTCCGATCACCCAGGGGCATGTCGATTCGGCGCTTTCCTTGAGGGTTTTCGTCGACGCCGAGCAGACCCAGTGGGCGAGCTGCTGGCTGGCGGCCGGACGGAGCCTGGAGGAGGTGGAGGCGCTCGACAAGACGGTCAAGGACGAGGGTGTCGAGCACCTCATGGAGGAGACCTACATTTATCAGGTTTCGTGGGTCAACAAGGAGCTCAAGTACTTCTACGACCTCGATCCCGATATCGTCGACCTCTACAAGAGATCGCTCCTCGTGATCCGCACCCAGATCGACAACCGCGGCGCGATCCTGGCCGCCAACGACACCGATTATCTCAAGTTCAACCGCGACCACTATTCCTACCTCTGGCCGCGTGACGGTGCTCTCGTGGCCTACTCCCTCGACCTCGCGGGTTATCGGGAAATCACGAAACGTTTCTTTCAGTTCTGCAGCAGGATCATCAGCAAGTTTCCCTATTTTCTGCACAAGTACAGCCCCGATGGGACCCTCGCGTCGAGCTGGCATCCCTGGTATCTCAACGAGCGGAGCCAGATCCCGATCCAGGAGGACGAAACAGGACTCGTTCTCTGGGCGCTGAACCACCACTACGAGACCTATCGCGATATCGAGTTTCTCGATGAGTGCTATCACAACTTCGTCCGGAAATGCGCCGACTTCATGGTCGAGTACCGCGATCCGTTCACGCGGCTGCCGGCGCCCTCCTACGACCTCTGGGAAGAGCGGATGGGGATCTGCACCTTCACCGTGGCGGCAGTGTACGGCGGACTCGTCGCCGCAGCCAAGATGGCCACCGTGCTCGGAAACTCCCAGGAAGCGCGCCGTTTCAAGACCGCCTCGGAAGAGATCGAGTCGGCGGCGCTCACCTACCTCTACAGCGAGGAGCGCGGCCGTTTTCTGCGCATGATCAATGTCGATCCGTCGGGCGATATCGTCGAGGACGACACGGTGGAGAGCTCCGTATACGGTGTCTTTGCTTTCGGGATGCTGCCGGCCGACGATCCGAGAATGGTGAGTACCATGGAGGCGGTGAGGGAGAGGCTCTGGGTGCGCACCGATGTGGGCGGAATGGCGCGTTACGAGGACGACCACTACCATCAGGTCTCGCAGGACATCGCCGCCGTGCCCGGAAATCCCTGGGTCATCTGCACGCTCTGGCTCGGCCACCACGCGGCGGAGTCGGCCAAATGTCTCGAGGATCTCGAGCGGGTCAAGGAGACGCTGCGCTGGGTGGTCGAACGGAAATCTTCTGCCGGCCTCCTTGCCGAGCAGTACAACCCCTACACGTCGGAACCGCTCTCCGTCTCGCCACTGACCTGGTCCCATTCCGCCTTCTGCAAGGTGGTCAACCGTTACATTTCCAAGTTTTCCGAACTGTCCGGTGCCAGGGAAGAGTCCGGCCTTCCGCGCGCCTGAGGAACGAGCGATGACCGCGTGCCTAGTGATGCTGATGGTGGCTCTCGCCGCGCCTGCCGATTGGGCGGAAAAAAAGATCAGCGGCGAGAAGATCCTCGACTCCGTGACCGCTCTCTGCGATCGATCCCTCAAGGGCCGGATGGCGCTCAACGAGGGAGCGCATCGAGCAGCCGCCCTGATCGCCGGATCCTTCGAGGAGGCCGGGCTTCTGACGGTGGGCGATGAGGGATTTCTCCATCCACTGACGATCATTCTCGATGTGCTCGAAAAGGACATCAATCCCGAAGGCGACGATCTCGTCTACGAGATGAACCCGGCGGGACTGACCGAGAGGCGCTGTCCGGCGGTGATGGCCCGCATCAAGGGACGCAAGGCGGACGTGGCCGACGAGGTCGTCCTCGTGATCGCCCGCTACGACGGCCAGGGGCGCGACGGCAAGAAAGTGGTCTATGCCGGAGCCGATCGCAACGCCTCGGGCGTGGGCGTCATGCTCGAACTCGCCCGGGTTCTGGCCGGGAGCCGGGGGGGCGTCTACCGGACCGTGGTCTTCGTAGCCCTGCCCGCCGGAGAGGAGGGGATCTACATGCGCCCCGCCGTCGATGGCGCCATCTACGAGAGGATCGACAACTGGGTACTCAAGTACCTCGTCACCGAGGGGGAGTGGGATCTCTTTCTCGAATCGGACCTGCTCCGCCTGCCCGGTCTGGCCGGGGCCGATGCGTGGATCGCCGACAGCCCCTTCCCGTTGAAAAGGATCCACGCCGTGGTCGATCTGAATATGGTGGGCCGAAAACTCTCCATCGGCAACGATGACGGCGGCGGCACCGATGAGGAGCCCGACAGTGCCGATCTGGCCGTGGTTGGCGCCGAAACGGGCGAGGGCCTCTCCAAAACAGTGGAAAAAGCCTGCCGCGGAGGCACAGTCGACGTGACGCTGCTGTCGTTCGACTCCCTCGAAGAGGAGGGGATCAAGAGAGCGACGGAGAGTTTCTCTTTCGTGAGGAAGAGGATCCCGTCGCTCTGGATCACCTCGGGCCCCTGCGACGACCACGGCACGGAGAAGGACAGCGTCGAGCGACTCGACGGAGAGCAGCTCGAGAAAGCGGCGCGCCTCGCCTACCGTCTCGTGAAGGCGCTCGCCAACGAGAAGGGCCGCCACGCCTTTGCTCGTTGAATCCGGGGAGTTGGAAATCTGAAAAGGACGGTTTCAGGTCGGAGGTGGTGAGGCTTCTTGCGGCCTCAGGCATTCTGGCCTTCGGCCAGACTGAAGTCGGCCGCAAGAAGCCTCACCACCTCCGACCGCGCGGTCCGCTCTGTCGGAAATCGAGCCTGCCCGATTTCTCCGAATCTGCGATAGTGATACCTTCCCTATTGGCGGCCTCTCTTTCATAAGGGGCCGGAATCCTTACATGACACGACGGGCTAGGTGAAGACCTTTTTCTCCAGGCCGTCGAAGGCTGCCGAGACGAGGCTTTCCACATCGAGGGCGGTCTCGGCCGCCTCCACCTCCTCGAGTGATGCCGCGATCCGAGGTTTTCGCGGCTGAAAGACGGTGCAGCAATCGGGAAAGGGTTGGATCGAAATGTCGTAGGTGCCGATCTTGCGGGCGAGGGCGATGATCTCCGTCTTGTCGAAGCTGATCAGGGGGCTGAGGACGGGGTATTCGGCCACGGCGCCGATGCAGCGGATGTTCTCCAGGGTCTGCGACGCCACCTGGCCGAGACTCTCGCCCGTCACCAGGGCGAGCGCCCCCTCGCGCGCCGCGAGCCGGCTGGCGAGACGCACCATCATCCGCCTGTAGAGCACGGTGCGCAGCGGTTCGGGACAGGCTTTTTTGATCGCCACCTGGATATCGGCAAAGGGCGCCACGAAAAGCGCCGCGCCCCGCTGAAAATGAGCGAGACGCTGCACGAGCGCCTCCACCTTGGTCAGGCTCGCACCCGAGATGAAGGGGTAGGAGTGGTAGTTGATGAACACCATGCGCGCGCCGCGCTTCATGGCGAGCCACGCCGCCACGGGAGAATCGATCCCGCCCGACAGAAGGGTCACCGCGTTGCCCAGGCAGCCCACCGGCATGCCGCCCGGCCCAGCGATGCGGTGGGAGAAGAGGAGCGCCTCGTCGCGGCGGATCTCGACGCCGAGGGTGAGGCGCGGATTCTTGAGGTCGACCTTCAGGCGGTCAAAAGACTGAAGCAGCTCGCCGCCGAGGCGGGAGGCCACCTCCATCGAGTTGTGGCCGAAGTTCTTGTCGCTCCTCTGGCAGGTGACGCGGAAGGGCACCTCGCCGCCACCGGTGAGGTGGTTGAGGGCGTCGTCGACCAGTTGCGGCGCCAGGCGGGAGATCGTTTCGAGATCGGCCGCCACGGAGAGACCGGCCGAGACCGACGCCACGCCAAAGACCTCTGCCGCCGCCGCCGCCGCCGCCGGGGGATCGGCCGGATCGCGCACCACGAGCCGGCCGTGGGGGCGTTCGACCGGTCCGTGCTCGAGGCCCCGGAGTGCGTGCTTGACGTTGGCTACGAGCGCCTTTTCGAAGTCGGGCCGATTGCGCCCCTTGAGTCCGATTTCCGAGTAACGGATTACGATCACCGGTCTGGGTGTCATGGAAGTCCCACCTCTCTGAGATAGGCGACTTGTTCGGAGAGTACAGTGCAGGTTCGATCGATCGCGGCCTCGTCGATCAGGTGAGAGAAGGAGAAGCGGATCGTGCCGCGCGCCAGGCGGGTCGGGACGCCGAGCGCCAGAATCGTCTCGGAGAGGGAACTGTCGGCGGCGTGGCAGGCCGCACCGGCCGACACCATGATCCCCTCTCTCTCGAGGTGATGGAGCAGAACCTCGCCGAGAAGACCGGCGAAGGAAACGCTCAGAATGTGAGGCATGCAGTTCGAAGCGTTTCCGTTGACGCGCGTATCGGGAATCTCGCGTTCGATAAAATCCTTCAATCGGTTCCGCAGGAAGCCTGTCCGGACCGTCCGCTCGACGCGCGCGTCGAGGGCGAGGCCGAGAGCCTCGGCGGCACCGATGATGGCTGCCGGGTTTTCCGTTCCCGAGCGGAGGTTTCGCTCCTGTCCGCCGCCGGCGAGGAGGGGTTCGATCGCGCTCTGCCTGAAAAGGGTGAGGACACCCGATCCCTTCGGGCCGAAAAGCTTGTGGGCCGAAAGGGTGCACGAATCGATCCCCCAGCGCGCCGGTTCGAAGTCGACGCACCCCATCGACTGGACCGAGTCGAGGTGGAACCAGGTCCGCGGGCTGGCCGATCTGACGATCTGGCCGATCGCGGCGGCGTCCTGGATGGTGCCCACCTCGTTCGATCCGTGAATCACGCAGAGAAGAAGGGTTTCCTTTTCCCTGAGCAGACCGTCGAGATGGTTGAGGTCGATCCGGCCCGACGGGTCGTTGGCCACGGAGACGACGTCGAATCCCTTCGCGGCGAGCAGCGCCGCCGCCTCTGAGACCGAGGGGTGTTCGAGACGGGTGATGATGATCCTCGATCTTTTTCTGCTTCCAGCCAGCCCGCGGATGATGAGATTGTTCGATTCCGTTCCACCCGACGTGAAAATGACTCCCGCCGGCGCGGCGCCGAGGAGGCTGCCGATCCGCTCCCGCCCTTCGTCGATCGCCTGGCGGACCTTCTGTCCGAGAGGGTGGGCCGATGACGGATTGCCATAGTGGTCGCGCAGCCAGGGCATCATCTTTTCGAGTACGCCCCGGTCGAGGGGGGTCGTGGCGGCATTGTCGAGGTAGATGGTGCGATTGTTTTTCATGGTCGGTCCTCAAGAGGAGAATAGCGTTCGGTCGACAGGCTGACAAGGGGCCGGCCCGTCGAGGTGGCGGTGTGAGAAGAGAAAATTAAGGCGGGAGTACATTTCGTGGATTCGGTTCTTATAATCTTTAGGGCGTCGCTCCCTGAGATCGACACCGCGGTTTTTCTTTCGTGCGCTGACAACCGAGGCCAGAGGACATGAAGATATTATTCGTCGGCTCGGGATTTCTTCCCGAAAAAGTGGGCGCCATGGAACTGCACATGCAGTTCGCCGCCAAGGAACTGATCGAGAGGGGCCACGACGTGCTCGTCGTCTGCAGGGGCTACTCCCCGGGCAAGGAGGAGTACGCCGTGGAGAGCACCGAGTTCGACGGGATCCCGGTGAAGCGCCTGAACCACAAGTTTTCCCGGTGGAACAGCTTCGAGATGATGTACTCCAATCCGGACATCGTCCGGACCTTCGAGGGGATCTTCCGTGAGTTCGAACCCGACGTGGTGCACATCCATCACCTCTTCGCGCTCACCCTCGACATCGTCGACTACGTCAAGGTGACCGGCGTCCCCCTCGTTTTGACCCTTCACGATTACTGGCTCGGCTGCCCGCGCCGTCAGCGGATCACCGCCTCTCTCGAAGCCTGTCCCGAGGTGAACCTCGACAGGTGCATGCACTGTCTGCGCAGCCTGTGGCCCGCCTTTTTCTCAGCCCGCGATGAGAGCCTCTCCAAGGAGCAAGCCGATCGCGAGGACCTGGCCCGTCTCGAAAAATACCACGAGAAAGTCAGGAGCACCCTCTCAAAGGTCGACCGGCTCGTGGCGCCCTCCCGGTTCGTTCAGACGATCTACGCGCGTTACGGAATCGAGCGAAGAGATATTTCGGTCGTGCCGAGCGGCCTCGACAGGTCGCGTTTCGACGGTGTCGGCCGGAAGCGGTCGTCGATCTTCCGCTTCGGCTATCTCGGCCCGGTGATCCCCTCCAAGGGGGTGCATATCCTGATCGAGGCTTTTCAGAGGATTGCCGGATCCGATTGCGCGCTCGATATCTGGGGAGAGGTGCTCCCCTTTTACAAGGACACCAATTACGGCCATCGCCTGGCGATTCTCGCCAAGGGGTGGGAGACATCGATCAATTTCAACGGCCGCTACGACAACTCCCAGGTGGCCGAGATCCTTTCGGCGATCGACGCGCTCGTTGTCCCCTCGCTCTGGTACGAGGCCTATCCCATGACGATCCAGGAGGCCTTTCTGGCAGGCACGCCGGTGATCGTGTCCAATTTCGGCGGGCTCTCGGAGGCGGTGGAGGACGAGGAGACGGGGCTCTTCTTCAACGTGGGCGACAGCGTCGATCTGGCGAAAAAGATGAAGAGGATCAAGCAGGACTCGGCCTTGCGGCAGAAACTCGCCGAATCTCCCAAGAATGTCAAATCGGTCGAGGAGAACGTTGCCACTCTGCTCGAAATTTACAATAGTCAGAGGGGCGATCGCGTCGATGAATGAAGGCAGCCGTTCCTGCTCGACAGCGAAAGTGAGACTGAATGAAACTGTCCGTGGTCATACCGGTTTTTAACGAGCGTGAGAGCCTTCTCGACGTTCTCGAGAAGGTCAGCGCCACTCCCTTCGACAAGGAGATCATTCTCATCGATGACGGCTCCACCGACGGGACGCGCGAAATCCTCGAAAAGATCGATCGCGACGACGTCAAGGTCCTGTTTCACGAGAAGAACGGCGGCAAGGGGGCCGCCCTGAGGACCGGATTCGCCCATGTCGAGGGAGACGTGGTGCTCATTCAGGATGCCGATCTCGAGTACACGCCCGACGACTATCCCGTTCTCCTGCAGCCGCTGATCGAACAGAAGGCCGATGTCGTCTTCGGGTCCCGATTTCAGGGCGGCGTGCACCGGTGCCACCTCTTCTGGCACTGGGTGGCGAACAAGATGATCACCCTTCTCTCCAATATGCTCACAAATCTCAATCTCACCGACATGGAGACCTGTTTCAAGGTCTTCAGAACAGAGGTGGTCCAGAAGCTTCATCTCAAATCGAACCGGTTCGGCATCGAGCCGGAAATGACGGCCAAAGTCGCCCGTCTCGGTTGCCGTATCTACGAGGTGCCCATCTCCTACTACGGCAGGGATTACTCGGAAGGCAAGAAGATCACCTGGAAGGACGGGATCGCCGCGATCTGGCACATCATCAAGTTCAATATCTTCGACCGGAGCATCTGAATCCGGAGGAGCCCATGGGCGGATCATGCCGGATGACAGCGATCGTGGGAGGGGTTTTTCTGCGGGTGGCGGTCCGTTCGCCCGCCTATGTCTTATTTACTCTCGCTTCGGCCGCTGCCGTCGTGGCCGCCACGATTCCCGTCTCTCCCGGGATCGTGGCCGGCGAGAGCCATTATCTCGGGGCGGGCGCGTCAACCCTTCTCCTGGGAGGTGTCCTTCTCAGTCTCGTTCTGCTCCCCGGAATGCACGCCGCGAGCCGCGGCCGATGGAACGAGGAGACTCTGCTCGCTCTGCCCGTCGACCGTGAGATTCTGGCGATCGGCGCCTTCGTCGGTTTCGGCGCGGCGCTCTGCGTCTTTTGCGCCATCTGTGGGGGGGCCTATGTGGTGACCGCCGAGAGGGCCTTTTCCGCGGTGGCTGTTGGAGATCTTTTCCTTTCGACAGTCTTCTGCCTTCTGCTCAGCCTGGTGGTGGCCGCCATGGTGACCGCCTTCGGTGTGATTCTCGCGCCCCTTCCGGCGCTCATCGTGGCGGTCGTGTTCATCCTGGCCGGCCAGGCGGCGGGTTTCTGGCCGCCGGTGATTTCCTTTGTGTTGCCCCCTTTTGACCTTCTCGATCCCGGGCGCGCTGTGAGCGGCCCTTTTACCGAGAGCGCAGCTCTCGGCGCTGGCCGTGCGCTGGGACACGGTTTTGCCTGCCTCGCCTTCTATCTCTGTGTGGCGATTGTCCTGCTCAGGGCGCGGCGCACAGGGAGCGCTCCCCTCTGACCGCTTGCACGATTCAATCCTTTTCAAGTAATGAAACAGGGCCCGCCGAGCGGGCCCCATGAAAGCGATTCTGAGCATTGTGTCTTTAACTGATATTGTGTCTTTAATTGATGATGTGGTTCTTCCCTAGAACCAGGTTACGGGAGAGGTCATCCCTTGCCGAACTGGGGGTGACGTTCGGGACCGAGGTCAACGGCCGGCTGGCCGTCGGCGATGAGATTAAAATTTTCGAGCTCCTTGGCGAGGCGCTTCGAGGGCCGGTATCCCTCGAGCATGGGGGGCATCTGTTCTCCGGTGGGCTTGAGCAGGACAAAGGAGGGAATGATGCTCAGACCGAACTTGTTGATGACTCCCCGGTCATCGGGTCCAATCTTGACGTGGATCATTTCTTCGAGGAGCGTTTTGACTGCTGGCTTGGAGAAGACGGCCCGATCCATGTCGTTGCACGTTTTGCACGAGGGATCGTGAAGTTCGACCATCACGATTTTATTGTCGGCCGCGGCCGTCTCGAGGGCGCTGATCAGGTGGTCGGGGTAGCCGTCGGTCGAGACGGCGTCCGGCGCGGTCTCATCGGGTGCGGCGCTGTTATTCGTCGACCCATCCCCCTCGGGTTGATCCTCTGAGCAGGCCATCAGTCCCAGTATCAAGACGGCCAGAACGCATCCGGCCGCACAGAGTGTCGATGTGGTCTTCACAAGATTTATCATTGATTAAAACTCCAAGATGTTTGATGCGGGCTGCCAGAAACTATCCGATTTCGTTTCCTTAGACTCTCTCTGAGAGTCCTAGTCGAGGGCTCATCCCTTTCCAAACTTGGGGTGGCGGTCCTTCTTGAGTTCCTTGGGCGGCTTGCCGGCCGCGATGAGCTTGAAATTTTCGATCTCGCCGGCGAACCTTTTGGTGGAACGGTAACCTTCGAGAACATCGCCCATCGGCTTGCCGTCAGGGCTGTAGAAAAAGAAGGAGGGGACCACTGAGAGCTCGAGCTCTTCGATGAGGCCTTCATCGTCGGGTGAGATCTTGACATGGATGAGTTCTGAGAGCGCTTTCTTGATCTCCTTTTTACCAAAAACCCTGTCCATCTCGGTGCACGTCGGGCAGGTGGCGTCGTGGAGTTCCACCATGACGATCTTGTTGGCGCTCCGCGCTTCGCTCAGAGCGGCCGCAACGTGACTGGGGAGGGCGGCGGGTGCTTCAGCCGCGGTCGGATCGTTTGCGCCATTCTCCGGCTTTTCTCCCGGCCCGCCGCAGCTCGACAAACCGAAAAGAAGAAGGGAAACAAGCAGCAATGATGAAAAAGATCGATTCGTGGCCGTAGATACGATTTTCATGGAATACTCCGGGGAATTTCTCCGCGATTGGTGTGCGATCGCAGAACCGTCCAAATTTGCAAGCCAATATCGGGAGCTTGAACTCATGAATTCTTAAACGAAAGATAATTGAGGATCAATGGAATAATCGCAAAACGCATCCTTTGGTACTGTAAATCGCCGCAGAATTTTGCTCAAAAACTATGGAAACCGTGGCGGGCCATGTCTTAGAATAGAACCTTTGATTTCCCAAATCAGAAATGCTCCCATAAGGAGTACTTCGAGACTACGATCCCTCGGTGAACGAGGGACGCTTGCCGGGAAATTTCGTTTTTTCAAACTGCGAGACGACCCCACGTTTGTTTTTGTCGTTTGTCTTTTTAGATTTAAGGAGGCGGATTTATGTCTACTCTCAAGGAAAAATTCAGAGCCAAAGCTGATGAACTTGCTCCCAAGATCAGGTCGGCGCTCAAGGAGCACGGCGACAAGGTCGTCTCCGAGGTGACGCTCAACCAGGCTTACGGCGGCGCCAGGGCTGTCAAGTGCATGACGTGGGAAGCGTCGCTCCTCGATCCCAACGAGGGTATCCGCTTCCGCGGCTACACCATCCCCGAATGCCAGGAAAAGCTTCCCAAGGCTCCGGGTGGCAACGAGCCCCTTCCCGAAGCGATGTTCTACCTTCTCCTCACCGGCGATGTCCCCACTGACGACGAGGTCAAGGAAGTCACCGAGGAGTGGAAGAAGCGCGGCGCCCTTCCCGAATACACCGAGAAGATGCTCGACAGCCTTCCCTCCGACATGCATCCCATGACCCAGTTCTCCCTCGGCATCCTGTCAATGCAGAAGGACTCGATCTTCGCCAAGAAGTACCGCGAGGGAATCAAGAAGACCGATCTGTGGGATCCCATGTACGAAGACGTGATGAACCTTCTCGGCCGCCTGCCGGCCGTGGCCGCCAAGGTCTACAACCGCTCTTACAAGGGCGACCAGAAGATCGACGCCGATCCGAACCTCGACTGGGGCGGCAACTTCGCCCACATGATGGGTTACGAGAACGAGCAGTTCAAGGAACTGATGCGCCTCTATCTCTCGATCCACATCGACCATGAGGGCGGCAACGTTTCGGCCCACACCACGCGTCTCGTCGGCTCGACCCTTTCCGACGCCTTCTATTCCCTGTCTGCCGGCATCAACGGCCTCGCGGGCCCGCTCCATGGCCTCGCCAACCAGGAAGTGCTGCGCTGGATCATGGAAACCAAGGAGAAGCTCGGAGCCTCTCCCGACAAGGAACAGATCAAGAAGTTCCTCTGGGATACCCTCAACAGCGGCCAGGTCATCCCCGGCTACGGCCACGCCGTGCTGCGCAAGACCGACCCGCGCTACTCGGCGCAGAGAGAGTTCGCCCTCAAGCATCTGCCCGATGACGAGATCTTCAAGATCGTGGGCGGCATCTACGAGGTCGCGCCCGACATCCTCAGAGAGCACGGCAAGGCCAAGAACCCCTGGCCCAACGTCGATGCCCATTCGGGCTGCCTGCTCGTCCATTACGGCATGACCGAGTACGACTTCTATACCGTGCTCTTCGGCGTCTCCAGGGCGATGGGCGTGCTCAACGCTCTGATCTGGGAACGCGCTCTCGGCCTGCCGCTCGAGCGGCCCAAGTCGTTCACCTATGACTGGATGATGGACAACGTGATCAATAAGTAATCTCTCGCAGAACCCCACAGCATCCGCAAGATCCCCGACCTTGCGGATGCTTTTTTTGTGCCCTCAATCGCTCGGCCCCCGAATCTCAAGTTACGTGCCGTCTGAATCGGGAAAAAGAAAGAAGCGAGTCGGGTGGGGGACACGAAAAAAAATCCGCAACGTGGGGATCATGTTGACGCCGCGGTCTTTTCTCGAGCTTACAGCCTCTTTGAATCGGGGGGTGAATCTGGTGCGCGCGGACTGGCGGTTGGTCGCTTCTTTCCGGGGCAATTTCCCGCGTTTTTTTGTCGGCCCGTCTTGTTCTCTCGGGCCGGCACAAAAACGACGGTGCCCCGGAAAGAAGTGAACAACCGCCCCAGTGCGCCGATCCGTCTCCACCCACTCCAAGTCGGCTGTAAGTTCGAGAAAAGATCGCCGCACCGCGATAGGCCGATCGATAGCCTACTTTTTTGTGCTTCACCATTTGCGAGCGATGGGTCGATAGAAATTAAAGAAATAAGTTTGAGAATTTGGATGCCGTGACTCCTCGCTGGTTTTATCCTATTACTTGTGGGGAGCGCAGATAGGGTTCCGGGCGACGGGATCCGAATCTCATGTCGCGGGAAAAGCAGGTTCTTTTAACACGAGGTTCCGTGCGGACCGCTGATCATGTAATTGTCTGCTCTGTGGTTACTTAGAAAATAGATAAGGCGAGGGAGGGATCGATGGCTGGTCAAGGAACTGACTACATTTCCCTGGTGACCGAGTCTGTGAGTGCCGAGGTTTTCAAGGCACTCCACTGGGAAGGATCATTTCGCGAGTATATCGAGATCATCCAGCGCGACCCGAAGGTTGCGCGCAATGCGTTTCAGCGATTGTACGACATGATCCAGTCGCACGGGCGGAAGGAGACGGGCGATCCCAGGGATAATCGCTGGAGATACAACTTCTTCGACGATCTCTACAGCGGGGGCAAGGATGCTATTTTTGGTCTCACCGACGCCTTGATGAAACTCGTTTCCAATCTCAAGTCGGCCGCCCACGGCTACGGTGTTGAAAAACGCGTGCTTCTGCTTCACGGACCGGTGGGAAGTTCCAAGTCGACCATCGCTCGTCTGATGAAGAGGGGGCTCGAGGAATACTCCCGCACCGACGACGGCTCCATGTACACCTACGCCTGGCGGATGAACGAGGGCGACGACTGGGTCGACTGTCCCATGCACGAAGAGCCGCTGCGCCTCATTCCGGCCAATGCGCGCGAGAAGATTCTCAACGATCTCAACGAACGTCACGACATGGAATACAAGATCAAGGTCGAAGGCGACATCTGCCCCTTCTGCCGCGCCAACTTTACCGATCTCATGTCGCGCTACGCGGGCGAATGGGAAAAGATCCTCGACCACATCAAGGTCAAGCGCCTGCTCCTCTCCGAGAAGGACCGGGTCGGCATCGGCACTTTTCAGCCGAAGGACGAAAAGAACCAGGACTCGACGGAGCTCACGGGCGACATCAATTACCGCAAGATCGCCCTCTACGGTTCCGACTCCGATCCGCGGGCCTTCAACTTCGACGGCGAGTTCAACATCGCCAACAGGGGGATCGTCGAGTTCATCGAGGTGCTCAAGCTCGATGTGGCCTTCCTCTACGACCTTCTCGGCGCGTCGCAAGAGCACTCGATCAAACCGAAAAAGTTTCCCCAGACCGACATCGACGAGGTGATCATCGGCCACACCAACGAGCCCGAGTACCGCAAACTGCAGAACAACGAGCTCATGGAAGCCTTCCGCGACAGGACCATCAAGATCGACGTGCCCTACAACACGGTCCTCGACGACGAGATCAAGATCTACCAGAAGGACTTCAACAACTCCGTCGTGTCGGGCAAGCACATCGCGCCGCACACGATCGAGGTGGCCGCCATGTGGGCGATCCTCACCCGTCTCGACGATCCGAAGAACGCGAACCTCACCCTCATGCAAAAGCTCAAGCTCTACAACGGGAAGACCCTTCCCGGATTCACCAAGGACAACATCAAGGAGCTCAAGGTCGAGGCGAAGCGGGAGGGGCTCGAGGGCATCTCGCCGCGCTTCATTCAGGACAAGATCTCCAACGCCCTCGTCACCGAGACGGGCGAGCCCTGCGTCAATCCCTTCATGGTCATGAACGAGCTCGAGAACGGCCTCAGCCACCATTCGCTCATCACCTCCGACGAGATCAAGAAGCGCTACAAGGACATGCTCACCATCGTCAAGGAGGAGTACGAGGACATCGTGAAGAACGAGGTGCAGCGGGCGATCTCGGCCGACGAGGAATCGGTCTCGCGCCTCTGCGGCAACTACCTCGACAACGTCAAGGCCTACACGCAGAAGGAAAAAATCAAGAACAAGTACACCAGCAAGGACGAGGATCCCGACGAGCGCCTCATGCGGTCGATCGAGGAGAAGATCGGCATTCCGGATACACGCAAGGACGACTTCCGCAGTGAGATCATGAACTACATCGGCGCCCTCGCCGTGGAAGGCAAGACCTTCACCTGGCGTTCGAACGAGCGGCTCCAGAAGGCGCTCGAGCTCAAGCTCTTCGAGGACCAAAAAGACACGATCAAGCTGACCAGCCTCGTGTCGACCGTGGTCGACAAGGATACCCAGGAAAAGATCGACGTGGTCAAGTCGCGGCTGATCAGGAACCATGGTTACTGCGATATCTGCTCCACCGACGTTTTGAACTTCGTCGCCAGTATCTTTGCGAGAGGCGACGCCAAGGAAGAGAGCTGAGACTCGGCGGTGTGAGTGGATTGCTTTCCCGGTAGACCGGAGTGACGTGGCATGGTTCGGAAGATAGACAAGGACAAGGCCCGGTTCGACAAGATCATCAGGGGGCGGATCAAGAAGGACCTCAAGAAGTACATCACCGGCCGCGAGATGATCG